>Ga0209666_1000168_pt1 | contig 51710 bp, 40 predicted proteins | sample SaaInlV_125m_DNA_FD_184679 | JGI IMG/M metagenome (GOLD analysis project Ga0209666, IMG submission 184679) | Marine microbial communities from expanding oxygen minimum zones in the Saanich Inlet - Saanich Inlet SI037_S3LV_10m_DNA (SPAdes)... | ecosystem: Environmental > Aquatic > Marine >...
GTACTGTAATAATACGCCTCAACACGGTTACAATCAATTTCGATCGATGGTAAATCAATGTATTATATGTATCATGCGATACCATGTATATCGATCTATGCATGTATGGATATATTTAATACATACGAAACCTTATAGATACCTTCGTAGGTTAAAACATGCAGGCTCGCGTAAAACATCATCTACATAAGATTACAAAAAATGCGAGGATCGGGCCACTGTGTCCTCGTGAGTTCCGTACCACGGCATACTCATCTCTTGATTAATCCCAAGCGAGCAAGTTTCGTCGGAAACGATGGCAGCCATGGTCAGCGATGCCTGCACACGGCCTGCGCTCCGCTTCCGTGCTACGTCCAGGTACAAGTTAGTTAGGAGAACGGCAACCAGGGCTGGCGCCATCCAGGTTGAGTCCGGCTCCTCCGCAATCGACTCCGCAACAAAGGATCCCCTGATGCTTCGCACAATTCGCGGCGAGAAGGTCGAACGTCCACCTATATGGATGATGCGACAAGCTGGTCGGTACATGAAGATCTACCAAGATCTGTGCAAGCGTCACCCCACGTTTCGAGAGCGATCGGAGAAGGTGGACCTCGCAGTCGAGATATCGCTGCAGCCGTGGGAGGCCTTCCAGCCCGATGGCGTAATTCTTTTCTCCGACATCCTCACCCCGCTATCAGGCATGAACATACCATTCGATATCGTGAAGGGCACAGGGCCTATAATCATGAACCCCGTGCGTTCTATGGAGGATGTTAAGACGATCACCGCGTTGGAGCCTGAGAAGTCAGTTCCGTTTGTTGGTGAGGCGTTGGGTCTGCTTCGCCAGGAGGTGGGCAACAATGCCACTGTGCTCGGATTCGTCGGCGCGCCATTCACGCTTGCATCGTACATCGTCGAGGGTGGCACTTCTACTCACTACAAGGTCATCAAAAAGATGGCGTTTGATGCTCCCGAGGTGTACCACGCACTCCTTTCCTCGATCACGGACTCTGTCGTCGAGTATGTGAAGTATCAGGCGGACAGCGGGGCGCAGGTGGTGCAGATTTTCGACTCGTGGGCCTCTGAGTTTTGTCCTGCAGATTTTGAAAAGTTCTGTCTACCATATCTCAAGCGCATAGTTGAAGAGGTCAAGGTGACGCATCCCAACTTGCCCCTTGTTCTGTATGCCTCAGGTTCCGGTGGGCTCCTTGAGAGGCTCCAGACCACTGGTGCTGACGTCATCTCTCTTGATGGCACAGTGGATATGAAGGACGCTCGCAGACGGCTTGGACCTGAACAGGCAGTACAGGGCAACATGGATCCCGTCACTCTATTCGCCAGTAAGGAGGTCATCACAGACCGCGTGTTGGACACTATCCAGAAGGCTGGTGATAAGAAGCACGTGGTCAACTTGGGCCACGGGGTTATGCAGGGCACACCAGAGGAGCACGTCGCTCACTTTTTCAAAACGGTACGTGATTTTAGATACTAAATGTTAGTAATATCGAACGTGTGTTGAAGATAAGAGTTCCTTTGAGTTTATGTTTCTGTGTCATCGTCACATTCATCCCGAGTAACACGCCACTACCAAAACAACTCCCACTTGGAAAGGAAATTTTAATAGCCAGTAGCCGCGATGAGGGGCGCGAGGTCACCGAGCTGCGCATTCGCCGCCTCCTTGGCCGCCGCGAACTTGTTGTTGTTATCCTTCTTCTTGGTCCAATACTCCGACGCCGCGGCAGCGCGCTTTTCCTCGAGCGCCTCCACGGTTGCCTTGTGCTTCCAGCCAACCTGGTGGGAAAGGTCACCGAGCACACAGTACTTGTGCCCTGCAGCGAGGCGGAGCACCTTGAGAGCCTCAGGGACCACTGCGCGCTTCACCTTGTCGTAAGGGGGGGGGATACCCTCGTAAGCCTTGAAGCGTTCGAATGCGCAAGCGCCACGCGTTGTCTTGTAGGGGAGCATGCCACGGACAGTACGCCACAGCATGCGCGCAGGGGCAGCGTAGTGGAAGGGGCCATGCGAGGGCTTGGTGTTCATGCGAAGGCGCTTGAAGTAATCGTATCTCTGGCGGGCGCGAACAATGCCACCGGATATCACAATACCCTCAGCGCGCACGATAACCTGATGGAAATATGGCGTAACGACGTGAGACGGTAGTGAAAGGCAGCCAGTGGCCAGGGAAGGATAACCAAGCAAAACCCTAAAGAGACGACCGCCGGATTCCAAGCAACGCCGACGCCGTGCCCTACGCATCCAAAATTCCCAAAAGGAGTGTGTGGAAACTAGTTCTAATGTATGGCTACGCTACTCACCACGTGCTGGCCCTGGAGGAGCTGCTTCGCAACGATAGAGGCGAGGCGGCCGAGCAGATGCCCGCGACCATCAATCACAACAACCTGAGATGAGAGCAGGAAGGGCAGGGTGTAAGCACTGGCCCACACTGAGTTGCCTCGTCAAGAAGAAAATCCAAAGCGTGAAAATCACAGGGGTGCGTATGGACGGGCATGACATGGTTGAAGGTGCTGGAATCTCGCGCGTGTTCAGCCGAAGCGAAGCCGGCCGCACTACGGTTTCCGCCCAACGTCGTTGGACGTAAGACCGTGATTCACGGTCAGGGTTTGTTCAAGTCACCGATCCGAGATCGGTGCCAGCGCTACGCTCTAGGGTGCCGTGTTATACATGTGCATGTGCAAGTTTTGGCGATCGCTTACCTTGTCCATGCTGACCTTGCAGATCGAATTCTTCTTGTGTTTCGTGAAAGATTTGCTTGGGTGAAGAGAGGGTTTGGGGAAGAAACTCTTATTATTACCTTCGTTCTTTCGTTCGTATTAATTTATAAAAACAAGCAGTACAAGTACGAATATATATACGAAGAAGAAGGTAATATCATAGATCAATTACATATTATGTATGTGTGTGTTAAAACATTATTTTTTTTGGCACGGCAGCGCGTGGCGCGCTTCAGAAACTATTCGGGGAAAAAAAAACTCAAGGATGACTATTATTATTCACCCCGCCCGGTGCCAAAAAATAAGAATAATAATGGTATATCGTTGATATTCGGCCCGATTCAGTTCGTTCGGTTGAAATATATTTTTTGCGCGATGAGCAATAAACGATAGTGCTAGAAACAGGTAGCTAAATAACATTGTAAATTAAATGAAGTGAAATTGACATTTCTGGATTTCAATCACCCTTCGAACGGACACTTAGTCTGACTAAATGTGCGGGATCATCACATTATTTTCTTATTAAAGTAAGATCGATCGGGAGATATATAGAGAAGGGGGGTTTCATATAAATGTTAATGTTACAACAGTATGAAAAATGTGTGGAGCATTTTTTTCGCAAACATGTAAATTAAATCTTTATCGCGATTAAATAGTGATGCACTGAGTTCAATCCTGTACGTAGGCATGACGAAAAATCAACGACCTTCATCGACTTGCGGCCTTCATCGTGAAGGCAGCACCGCCTTCAAAATCCTCGAAAGTCGATTGTCTGCCACTGCAAGATCATCATACACGAGCTCGCAAACTTTCAATTTCAATATGGTCCTATTGTGAGCTGCCCTGATGCTATTTTCAGTATCGAAACCAATGGTCAGTTCAAGCTCTTCAGTGTATTTCTGAAGTTTGGACGAGATTGCAACAACAAACCCCGGATCAAAATTCACACCAGGCTTGACGAAGCGAACTTCACTCTTTTCGACTAAGCTCGTGTATACATGCAATGCAGCACTCAGCAGGCCATACACGACTACTAAGCCAACCCGGAGTGCATTCATAAAACCAAAGCCTGATGGAAGCGCATGTGCAAGCAACGCCAGACAGCACGCAGTGCCTCCGGCGGATATTTTACCGTCTGTTACACCATGAAGCTCCTTGTAGCCCATTCCCACGACAACCTGCAGACAATGTACAAAGGAATGCTAAGATACGAAATAAATGGTTTCTGAAAGGTCGGAGGTTTTCTCACAAGCACGATGGCTTCATCGATTGCACGCTTTAACTGAGAAACATCTGTCCCCGAACGCATATGCTACTTCCTATCAGCTCCCCAAATTATTATGGTCTGCGGGGGCTACTTTTTTTTTGCCGAGTTGGAAACACGTCCAAAAACAAGCAGGATCCCGCAGCAGTGTGATGTTAGTATATAACAAAAACTCTTCAGAGCCCGAACTTATGGTGTTGGTTTTTAAAAAAAATTGACGTGATCAAGCGCGCCCTTCAACAGGTTGTCGGCAAAGCCGCGTGTGTGTTTAAATTTGTATATTTTAACACACTCTTGTATGTGCAAACAAGGCTGTATATCGGGACGCCAGTGAAAAAGCTTTCGAATTAACATAATAGACAAAATTGATCCTATCTGTTCGAGCTGTTGAGGGAGCGAGGCTATTTATATTTATCATTAATCGGCACGAATCCGCTTCTGCACCACCCCGAATTTTTTGAATGTAAAAAATGATCGGTTTACCATGGTTTACCTGGCATCGTTTATCAAACATCAAGGTCTATTCGTCTCTACAATGTGGACAAATTTGTAAGTACTCGTAACGTTTCCGTATCTCTCTTTCTTTCCTTCTTAAAGCAAAGGAGGAACAACGGCTTCAAAGGAGTTGCTGACATTTCTTCCAAAATGACCGACACGTACAACTCGGATGGCATGCGCCTGGTATCAATCCTGAAAGTTTCACTCCTGCATCTATGGTACGCCCTGTGAATTTCAGTTCATTCATATGTTCTGAATTTCTTTTGATCGACATCCTCGATTGATCTCCTTGACGCCGTTCGGGCACTTGAAAAGCTGGTATTGCATACTTATTGTATTTATCTTTCGCAGGATTCTCTGTGAATATGCGAGATATGATGAGATTCAGGCTGAAGAGATGTTCTCTGTTGTGGAGGAGGCATGCAGAGTTGGAGATAGAAGATTTGGAGTCCCGAACCTCACCAGTGCACGAGGCCAAATGTTAAGTTCAAAGGCATGTATTTCCCTGAGGCAAAAGTTCGCCCAGGTGTCGCGTTCGTGCCCATCATGCCATCTGCGTGCCTCGAAAAGTTTCTCAAGCTTTGTCACGAACATATCAATAACATTTGAGCAGCTGTCTGCTGTCGTCTGCTCGAGTTTTGAGGAAATGACTGCAAACTATACCAAGTCAAAGAGTCTACTCGTCAACCTCAAGAAGAGCAGGAAGGAGCAAGACGTAATTGGCGCTCATTTTCATGGAGCAAACGATGCATATGCCAAGCAAGTATCGTGCTCACAAGAGTCCGAGTCAAAACTTCAAGCCAGACAAAGCTATCTTGATGAAGACCTTGCCTCAAAAATTTCGGCACAACACTCCGATGGGGCCGATGATTGCTTCCTGAAGACTGTTTCCAACGGACTGAACGAGCAAATTCTTTTCCGACATCTGGCTTCGCTCAGGTCCTTTCTCGGGGAATTGAAAGTTGGGCAAGTGAAAGAAATTGCAAACTTACGCAAGAGCAGCGCAGCAGCTGAACAAAAGCTGGCTGGCAATGTTAATTCTTTCGTTCTTGACATTGGGCCCACGGATGGGCAGGTTGTATCTGAGCTGGCGAGGGCAGATAAGGCATCGAAGCGAATGCTTCATTATAAAATGCACCGTCTACAGTTAAAAGAGGAACAACAGTGTAAGTGACAACGCTTCGAAATATTATGTATTCTGATTCCATAAGTAATATAATAAGGGTGTGACATTTTTTTATATGCATAACGATTTTATACAAGAACTAACTAATAACGTAAAGACTTTATTATCATTACGATCCACACAATCACTCCAGTGGGCAAACAGGATAAAGATTCCGCTTATGTTCACGTAAGCGACATATCCTTAACTGTTATCAAGTTAAGTTATTTACATAAAAAATGTCTCACCCTATCTATGAAATTCAGAATATTATATATATTTAATAAGTTATGAAAAAAGTGTCCCACCCTTATGAAAATTAGAATACATATAAAGGATTTTTTCATGCATATATACATGCATGCATGTATGCAACACTTATCTCTGACATGAGGTCCTCGAAAATTCCCGACATACAGAACTCCGCGAAGGGTGGGCGTTGTGGCTGGTCGCAAAATATTTAACCAAAAAAACGAGATTTTAAAAGTTCATATTTTTGCGTTGATAAGGTGTTATGGTACCTGCAGAAATTACTCCCTCCATCCCCTCTAGATATACACGAATCAACACCCGCCAAATGGCACCTGCCAGGGGGCGAGCCCTTAAAGCGGGCTGCTCATGGTGAGCACGCTGCACGGCGAGATGTTCTCAGAACACAGCGCTGATCTGATTCTTAGCACCTTGCACGAATCCATTTGGCACACGTTCAAGCGGGACGCGCAAAGGATATTGCTGAACAGCAGGGTCGTACTGTGGCATTTCGGTATTCGGGAAGGCGGAAATGTCAACATCCTTCGAGAATGGGATCTATGGGGTCCTCTTGTGTTTGTGCTTGTTTTGGGCACATGTCTGACGGCGGATGCACAAGACGCGACAACTCTCTTTTCCATCGTCTTCTGGATCATCGTATTCGGCTCAGTGGCCCTAACCCTGAACGTCCTGCTCTTACGAGGTCGCATCATATTTCTGCAAGCCATCTCATTGACTGGTTATTGTGTCTTTCCCTTGAACATCGCTGTCTTGTTGATGAAAATTAGTCATTACAAGACATATCGTACAATGTTGGCATCTGCCGCCGTCATTTTCTCAGTTAAGGCGTCATCGCCGTTCATCTCTGCAGCAGTACCTGGAAAGAGGACGGCACTGGCGATGTTTCCTATTATCCTACTGCACGTGTCACTGACCGCCCTTGCCGTCTTTAGTGTGTAATCTTGAGAAAAACGAAGCACGTGCTGATGCTAAGCGAGCATCTAAGAGATACGAAGGTAACTCTAATAGAGAATAAAAATACGTTCTAGCTCATGAACTCCACAACTCCAGCCATATAGATCCACAGTGAAATCAAAGCTAGGCCAGCGCTTAGCCACAAGCAGATCAAACCGCTATTGATGAGCCAGACTTCCGAAGCTCCTGTCAGATGAACCCATCCACAACCATCCCTGACGCCCAATAAGACTGAGAGCGCAACAAGCTGTGTGGCAGTTTTTAACTTGCCATAAGAGTTCACAGCAACAGCGTCACGCGCCTTCCCACCAGCTGCCGCTGCCCACTCGCGTATAGCAGACATTGTTATCTCGCGGCCAATTATTAAAGTGGCTGGGATGGAAATGAGTGAAACATTTACGCTCGGAGGTGCTTTGGTGCACATCAGCACAAGCGTTGTAGCAACCATTAGCTTATCGGCAACTGGATCAAGAAAAGCTCCGAATGATGAAACGAGTTTAAGCTTTCGCGCTAAAAAACCGTCGGCCCAATCAGTGATTGCAGCAAGAATGAAGATGGCTGAGCAGGCGGGCGCTACCCAAACACCTTGCATGTAGAAGAGAACGGTGATGCAAGGCACAGCTGCAACTCGGAGCAGGGTTAGTGTAGTCGGTAAATTTATCTTTGGGCCCTTGCTTAGTTCTTGGCAGGACCTTTGAGAAGAATCGGCTTGAATTGAAAGCGCAATAGCCCCGTTTCGCGGATAGGGGCGGCTCCGAAGCATGCTCAACGATCGGAGCAGGTTTTTGCGAGGAAGCTCATATCGGGAAGAAAGTTCTTTTCTCGCACGAGTAATCGTGTGCAGAGCGGAGGGCGGCGCAAAACGGATTGAAGAGCATCTTGTATACGATACACGGGCGGACGTCGCACGGGTGAGACAAGAGCAAGCCGCGGACATGCTGAACCTCGTCAATATCGCGTGTGTTGATGTGTCCTTCCAGTTGCAAGATCTTCGTGAAGGGGAAGGTGAAAGATGTTGAGAGTTATTGGCTGCAGCACACGTATTGGTATGGTATGTTGATGTATATTAAACATGGTGTTGTATTAAAGGCCTGACTATTGCCCCTGGTATGTTGATCGATTGGCTGCTCAACACTTAATATAAGCATATATAAAAAATGGGGTTGTGATGTCTAACTATTGCCCCCGTAGTCGAGGGTTAGTTTAATTGGAGTTTGCAACAGGGTTCGGCTGGGTGTAAAATTCGTGTGCGCCGTATATGCCGCGTCGTGCCCCATGGTGTAGGTCGTTGGTGACGACAGATCCGGCGATCCTTTGCATGAGCGATGACACTTGCTTAATGATACCTTCGTTCGTAATAATTATAATTACCTCCGCTCGTAATAATAATTTATACGACCCACACAACTTTAAAAATTATTACAACATATAAGATCTTAATATAATTATGGGTCTCATCATCATTATTGCTTGGCGGATGTTGGCTGGTGTCCTAATTTAATAACAAAAAGATCGGCTGTGCCGAATAATTAATTAAAAAAATGCGAACGAGTGATTGAATGACTGATTTCTTCGCTCCAGGTGGGTCGGCATTGCCTCAGAGGTGGTGGTTAATTAGTTGATCACATGAATAACCAACTTAACTATAACTAACAGCCGACCTATGAGCAAACACCTGTTACATTGTATGAAGCGAATCGATCGTGATTCCTGGCAGTCCTGACCAGCACGGTTTTAAGTGTTAGCGTCCTTTTTCTTGCAAAGTTAACGATCGGACTAATTTCGAAAATAACTCAAGAAACAAGAATAGACCGTCGATTTTCGGCCATTCTTTTTTTGCATTCGGAAAATACAGAACGACGCCCCATAGTCTCAGCTACGTCCTGGCGAACTTTCACGTCGATCCGTGCAGTTTGGAGGCGTCGGCGCGCTCGCAAAGAGGCGGCATGCGATGCTGTGCAAGGAGGGTGCCGATTTCCGAAATTTTCCCCATTAGATTCCTCATTTCCGAAATTCGTAAATCGAAAATTGTATGGGCATTTAGATTTTTCGTAAATCAGACCGGCATTCTTGAGTTAATTAGTCGTATCCATAACTTGCAAGAAAAAGGACGCTAAAACCGTGCTGGTCAGGACTGCCTGGTTGACGATACCAATTTAATACATACCTTCGAAACTTATCACGCACGAAAAAACTTCGAAACCTTCGTACATATTATTAATTACCTTCGTTCGTTCGTAAATTCTGAACTCCATATCAACGCCAAGTTGACTCGCTGTCCGCGCGACGCACGGGGCGCGCGCGCACGATTCGTCCAAACCGATTCGTTCGAACGAATATTCGTACCCAGACATAGGCACTAGCAAGCTGGGTACCTTACTTCGAGTAAGTTAGTACGAAGGTAATTAAAACTCTCTGGATCGAGCCGGATGGAAACCGTGCGTTTTCTTTTGTCACGTCACATTGGATTAATCTTAATTTTAAAAATAAAAAAAATCCCGAGAAGAAAGAGTGAGTTATCATCTAAAAGTTACATCACGAGGCCGTCCGACCGTGACGCGCGTTATATATGATATGTTATTGATATAAAATCTGATAAATAAATAAGTTACCTTTATTTAGTCTGTTAGAAGTGTGCTGCGTATATATATACAAGAGATACCTTGCTTCATCATTATTCGTAAGACTTTATTTGTCAAAAAGAAATTAAATTGCATCTTCGGTCCGAGCGGCGCCAATTGATTTGCACAGGCCTTCGGTCCGAGCGGCGCGCCACAGTGGCCAACATTCCACCTACGCGTGTACATGCATGCTCTCTGTGAATCGATGCGCTTTTTTTGAAAAGTATGTCGCTTCTCAGCACTCAGGAGCGCTGGGGAGTCACCTGCGGACATGGTGAAGAGTTTGACAAAGGTAGCTTGGCTACCCTTGGACCGACGAGTCAATTTGATGATTCGCGCACGATTGTTTTCTCGGCCAGTACCTCTGGGGTCGTCCGTGCATACAACCCAGAGGCTAAAGGATACGACGAAAATGATTTAATGGTTGAAACCGATTTGAATCTTCCCGTTTTACAAATCGAGACTGGAAAGTTTGACGAGTTTGCAAAGAGTTCCCTTGTGGTTCTTCATCCAAATATGATAGCCATTTTTGACTTTCAACATCCGGGCGCAAGTGGCAGCCCTGGCCATCTGAAATTACAGCGCCAAATTATGATCGAGCAAACAGGCAGGGTCCTTCATATCTTCTCCTCAACGTTTGAGTTGTTTCTTTTTTTTTCAAGCCTTCTATTTCAAGATTTCTTTTTCCATGTCTATTTGGCCATGCTAACAAACACCTCCATTCTTCTTCGGTCCCTGCGCGAAGCATTTTCCATGGTCATTGGTAGATTTGGAGATGCTAGATTTGATAAAATCTGCGTTCTGTCAATTGACGGCGAGCTTTTATTTCTTGATCAAGATAGCTGTGTATTTGCAAGGCAGCTTGATGGTTTTCTCCTCCCTGCCCCTTTGACGTACTGTCAAACCAGTGACCTATTTTTCACCTGCAATTCTTCATTTGATTTGCAGTGCTACAATTTTCAATCGTTTACTGTGGCGCGTCAAGAGGAAATTGCAAGTCCTGTCGAGCATCGTTCAGCGCTAAATTGGGAAGTATGTATCGGCGAAGCTGCCTTGCAAATTTTGACGGTAAAAGTACCTTCATCCATGCACAGCAAAGCTACAACTACATCGAGTACAGAGGTATCGGACGTCAACTCAAGCATTCGAATATTGCTGCTATCAAGTCGATCTTTGTTTATCATATCCGAAGATGGCTGCCTCATGTTCCATCAAAGGTTCAACTTCACTCCAGTCATGTGCCATGCCTTGCTTCCTCCGACTTCAGGTGATGAAGGGAGTAATTTGAGTATATTGATCGTGGACTCATCAGATTACATGATGATATATCGCGGTATGCAGATGGTGTGGGCGTCTAAGTGCGAAAGGGCTCCTGTTGCTCTTACCACCGCTCCTTTTAGAAATGTTGATGGACATGTGATACTTCTTTCCAAAAACGGTGCGCTCTGCATCAATAACTTAGGCACTGTACCCGCAGATAAGATCGTTGGCGTCTCTTGTGAGAATTCTGTCGAACGAATTGAGTTGGAGCATGGACTTGACGAGCTGGCAAAATTGAAGCGGGCGTCAAGTTCAGAGCAAAAAGTTGACAAGAGGTCCCATGTCAAAATTGATTTGCAGATTGGGGAAAGTGCCATTGTTGACCATTTTTCATCCAACACCGACACAGCTTCAAGAAAAATCGAACTTCGTTTGTTTGTCAGGTCCACAGGATCTGAATCAATCGAAAATGTCACGATATTTATAAGGACTCCGCCGCCATTAATATGTTTGCGCAACTGCATATCTGTACCTTTGCTGCATGATGGGGAGGATGCAACAATAATGATTCCAATAGCTATTTGCATTCCTGCTGACAGTGCTAGGATTCCTTCAAATCGCAATGCTGTCGTGATTGTCAGTTACCAAACGCTGTCTGGCGAGCAGTATGCATCATGTTCTGAATTACATTTACCTTTTTCTTTCTTTTGTGCCCTGGCGACCCCAGAGAAAAATGCAAGTCATAAAGTGACACTTGAAATGAACTATCCTCCACCTCGTCTCGGAGATCTCTTCGAAGATATTCTGACAACAATCCCAGGAGAAAAGCATGTACTTGCCACCAGCAACGTAATTTGCTTTCGGCACCACAATGGTGATAAGGTGACTGTCATTGTTAGCAAAAATGCTGGAAAATTCCGACTGCAGTCAACGGGGTTTGAACCCATCTGGCTCATTCTCTCAGAAATGGTGGAACGTCTCCAATCAAGGTACGCAGATGGCCTTTTAGAAAACAGTCCTATGCGCTTGACGTTGCACGGTCCGCTACCCCTGCACGATTTTCTTTCCAGCCTTGACGCTCAAGAAAATGTCAGATGCGAGTACGCCTTGCTAGATAGTTTCCTAGGCTGTCATGCTCGGCAGCTCCGTGCAGCTCAGAAACGACTCCTCTATAGATACAACGAGAAAAACCCATCGTGCTTGTCTCATCTTGATGAATATGTCGAAAAAGCATGTTTGCAAGTGATGACGACGGCGTCGACAATCGAGATACGACATCATGCGTTGACGAATGCTGGGTATTCTCTCGCAGCTGCAACAAATTATTTCTTATTGCTATTGCAGTTGCGATTTCATATGAACGAAGCTGAAATCAGTACTATTCGAGGTCACGTGCCCATTTTCGTGCGCAGCTCAGAGGAACAAGCTTGGGGTACATGGACGCATGCTGCCGTTGCGATGCTACTAAAATCTCTCGGGAAAAGTGTATCGGGGAACTTAAGCGAATTGCAGCGTTTGGATAGGAGCCAGATGTCGTCGGCGCAGAACATTTTCCAACTAAAAAGGCAGATTCCGATATTGCTGGAAAGATTGAGAAGAAATACTGACAAGGATTGAGATGTTTGATATGTTTTGCCCGCAATCATCTGCTGAGCAAGATATCTTGGTGGATAATTGCTCATCTCACTGCTCATGCTTTTCCTTGCTTCCGACTCAGTCACGTTCTGCTGCTTTATTTCATGCTGTTGAAATATATCTTAAGAAGGCCCATCAACGTACCATGTGAAAATAAGTCGACGACATGTAAATCATGAATACACATTTGTTTGGAAGCGTCTACCAACTCATAAAAAATCAACGAGTCTGCTTCGAGTTGCATTAGCGGCATATCAGGATAATGAAGCGCCTCTGGGAAAATGTTCAAGAAAATTTTTATGACCTGCAGGAGCTCATTTTCAACTTCAGATTTCCAGGCTGATTTTGCTAATAATCTGTGAGTTGTTCCATCAATTTGAACCTGCCCATGAGACACGATGGTGATATCTTTGAGTGGCGCGAGTGATCTTGTCAATACATCCTTTCCAAACATGACACTCGCATCTGTTTTACTCGCCTTTGACAAATGTTCTTCTGCATTGCATAACCAAGTGATGCATGTCATGCTAGTAGAGTACATTCCTTGTTTTGACGCAGTTTGACTGACCTTAAGATCCACAGAACACGTTGCTCTCTCGCCTGAAATTTCGGCCCTCGGTCCATCTTGTAAATTAAGGGAGTATGTTTCAAGTCTGGCGGCAAAGGTAGATCGACCCATCTCTCCGTAAGTATTTTCTTCTAATATTGTGATGCCGCCGTGGCACCAACGTAAAACGAAAAATCCTGATGACCTGAAATCATTCGCATCGAGGCCATTGTTGAAGCGCTGATCGTAGGGGGAGTAGGTGGTCGAACAAAAAAAACGCGACTGGCGATCGCCTTCAAATGCGATGATTGCGTCAACTGCAGGGAAGCGATCATCAATAAAGTTGTCGCATTGTTCTCCTGAGAAAGAAAATTGGCTAGCTTGTGACGTAGTTCGCCATGAGACGCGTGCTATGTTGTCATCACTACAGCGGCCATTTTTTTCTACTCGGTCCATGTATATACTGTATGCTGGTCAATGGACGTGGCCACCGTCATCTATTTTCTTCGAGAGAAAAACTTTGCATCAAGAACTTCCGCGCAAGCGCAATCGATCATTGGCTTTGCCGGAAGTTATACCGTTTCGAATTCCACACTAGTAAAATTTTAAGGTATAAAATAGACTGTCGAACGGAGGATATATATTAATAATAATGTTATTACATATTATTATACCTTCGTAGTGCTTATTATTACCTTCGACGATAATATATCTCGCTAGCTAGCTAGATACGAACGAACGAACGAATGAAGGTATGACAACGGAAATGAAAGTACGCCTTTGCAATTTACAAGTATGTTTTCAAGTATGTTTTGAAGTATGTTTTGAAGTATGTTTACTCGTGATCGAGGGTTTATATTCTTCCGTACAAGTATGATACAAATTAAGTATGTTTCCAAAAAAAAATTCCCAAAATATTTTTAGTATTTCAAATACTTGTACGGAAGAATATTCCCTCGATCACGAGTAAACTAAACATACTTCAAAACATATACTTCGTTCAAAACATATACTTGAAAGATACTTGTAATAAATTTAAAAGGTGTACTTTATTTATTTCATTTCCGTTGTCATAATTAATATCGTTGACTCACGGTCGGACCCGATGTAGATCGGTTGCAAAGTATAGTTGTCACATGTGTTTTCCCCCATGGCGGCTAGTCAGGACGGCGAGCGTGGACCGCTTGCAAACATGCTGTTCGGCGCCAAACACGGAGGGCGTAATCATTAGCCGTAGTGCAACAGCGTTGCTGAGATCAGGTCGTCAGATATAGATATTGCGTTGCAGCTAAACTAAGAAAGACTGCCCGCGACTCAGAACAGACGGTTTAATTTATACGGCAGCGTATTCAGCACAGCTCCAAAGATCTCCAAAGAGGATGGCCGAATCGAGCTGCTGACACTTTACCGAAGTAGAACGCTGGGGCTGTTTCGCGCTTCTTTTGAGCCCAGTGACCACGACGTCGAAAGAATACAGAAGTCATCAAAAAGATTTCTGCATTTGCGGCTCTCAATTTGTTGGTTATTGTTTACCTGCGATACATGGTTGCCCCTCTTCGTCGGCTTTATTCTTGGGGAATTCCATGTTACGAAATTGTAACGCTCCTGCGCGCTTTTGTTAGAAACTATGGCGAGCTAGTCGAGCTCGGTGCTGGAACAGGGTGTTGGGCATTCAACTTGGCAGGTGATGGAGTTTCGGTGAATCCATATGATCTGACCCCGTGTCATCACTATGAGCTAAATGGGCATCAACTATCAACCACATTTCACGCACAGCAAACGCTCCCGCTTTCGTTGATGCCATCCAAGGTTATCCTATTTCGCTAAAAAAGCCTGACCCGCCATCCCGTTCTTTTGTTATGCCGGCCACCGAAAGAAGACTCCTCCGATCATCATAGCTCTTTTATGGCCTCAACTTCTTTACAGTGTTATCCAGGAGTTTCAATTGTATACGTTGGCGAGGGGCCAGGCTGTGGAAATTGGTCCCGGTACACTTCAAACGTACTACCATATTCTCCGCGCACTGCGGCGCGCTCAACTGCGAGGTATTTGTTTTACACCCCATTCGTTGCATCTCGCTTTTGACGCGCCGCCTAGTTTTAGACCAAAGCGACAAGGCATGGGTCGGGAATGCCGTTGCGTGCATACATAGCAGAGTCTTCGGTGGATGTCTGCGTCAACAGCGGGGTTTGGAGCAAGACGTGATTTGGTTTGCTCGAGGATTGTTGCGACTCGAGCAAACCTCGAGCTTGTTGCGACTCACAATCTTTCATTGTCTGTGAAGCTCCGTTTGAAACCAGTTGCACCGCAACTCTCCTAGGTACATTCACGGGCACGCGTGTACTCTTCATAAGAGGCGACAGAAACACTGCTTTGGTAGCGTGTAATTTTCAGTGAGCTCTTCAACTGATTCGTTATGTGTCCTTGATATCCAGATTTTCGAATTAGTGAATCAATAGTTTCTTCTTTTGTCCAGTTCTCTTGAACTGGAATTTCGGGGAGATAGATCGCGGTAAATGTAGATCTTGAGTCGTTATTTACATCGAATTCCATGAACTCTAATTTGAGTCCGTGAACACCAACCGTCCAATCGAGATAATTTCTTGTACACTCGCTGGAGTGTAGCAGTGATAGTTTGCAAGAGAGGGAAGAAAGCTCGTGAAGCTCTATGCTTGGAAATCGACTGTCTCGCAATGCGCTATGCAATGCATATGCTGTCAAACTTTCACAAAGTTGCGTAGCGGTAAGTGTACCGATGCAGCCTCGCATTCTTGAGATGCCACCTTCTAACTTCTCCCAGGTGACGAATAAAGGACTGCTTCATATGAAAACAGAAAGCCTTACTACCTCGCAGAAGATGTTGGACAAATCGACTTTCGTTTTCATGTCAGGGAAACTAAGAAAGCCTCACCACAAGTGATTGGGATATCCAGACACGGAAGCTTTCGGCAACTCTTTGCCAACGAAGTGCGCGAGCAAGGAATCGAAACAAACAAAACACATTTCCTGGGAAGCTTCTTCAACAAATGCGTCAAATAAATGAGATGAAACAAATACCTTGCTTGACACAGCACACATCTCATCCTCAACAACGACATTCTCTTCATGAAGGAACATCCTAAACGAACTATTGAACCGATGAGGGATTCGGAATACGCCGTGCACGAGTGGAGCTAAACATGAGTGCATACCTTCATTAATGCATGCAAAAAAATGAAGTCAAATATATATGAAAATATCATCATAATATCATCATAAAACATCATCATAAAATAATATTAAATATATATGCTGCTATATACCGACATTAATAAAAATAATATCTTCGAATAATATCATATCATATCATATTATTATATAAAAAAAGTTCAGTTAATAACAATAAGAGTCAATAACATGATCTTAAGACATTTTATTAAGACCTATTAATAAATTAAATCGCGTTCGGAAATAACCATGAAAACCCTAATCATGGCAGCTGTAGACCCCTTTTTTTTCATCGTGCATCGTGCACTTGCAACGCAACGCAACGAGTTTCTTCAAAAATGGTAAGTCTTATGATGGGCGACAGATCGCTGAGTAATGTTCCCTTAAGCGACTAGTATGAATTCGCAAAGCGCAACTTTACCCGGCAGTTCACCGACTTCGCCCGAATCTTTCGCCGCATCTTCTTCAGGCTGACGACGAAAACGTGCCGGTCCAAAGCGAGGAAAAGAAGTCGTGGCTTCCCAATCCCCGAGAAGGCGAACATGTGTTTGGAGTAGCTCATATTTTTGCTTCCTTCAACGATACTTTCGTGGTACGGCCAGCATCCGCTCTACCAACACAAGCCTCCACCTATCTAAAAACCCTACTTATTCTCCGAAACTGAATCTCTTGCCTTTCAGCACGTCACTGATCTGTCGGGAAAGGAAACCATAGTTCGAGTCACCGGTAAGTTATTTTTAACAATCTGAATCGGGAAACCGCCAAACCATAGTCCCTCCTCCGATCGATCCTGACGTTGAGGCCGACGCTTGCCACTCAGGAGGAATGAAAGTCAAAGCTGATCGAGATGAGGCTTCTCCATATGCTGCTATGCTTGCTGCCCAGGATGTCGCTGTCCGGTGCAAGGTGCGAACGATGTCATCAGTCAAAGCAGCCCACTTAAACGTTTGCACTTTCTGCTCTGATCCTGTTCGTGTTGTCTTGGGGCCTGATTCGCCAAGTTTTTTTCTTGCCGCAGGAACTTGGACTCACTGCCCTGCATATCAAGATGCGCGCGACTGGTGGCAACAAGACAAAAAGTCCTGGACCAGGAGGACAATCTGCTCTGCGTGCACTTTCCCGTTCTGGCTTGAAGATTGGTCGCATTGAGGATGTCACTCCTGTGCCCACCGACAGCACCCGCAAAAAGGGTGGGCGTCGCGGTCGCCGCTTGTGAGAATTTTTTTCTTCCTGACTAGAGTCCTTGTGAAGAAGCGTTCGATTATGTTTCAACTCCTTCGTCCTCTCCTTTGTCATCAACTAGACCTCAGGAATGGTCCTTACTGATTCCAGTTTTCACGGTTCTTACGCGTGAATGAGCAAAATATGTTCTATTTCCCCAACGCAAGTTTCCCATCTCCAATTTGGAAGATTAGCCGAAATTATATACGTATCTATACATATACAGTTTGCATATTTTTATTATTACCTTATTATTATCATTACTTCATTCGTTCGAACGAAGTAATGATAATAATAATTCTACAGGATCGAACGAGGACGGTGGTTCGCTCCATGTGGGTCGGCATAGCCTGAGAGGGATAGATGGTTAATTGTAAAATGCATTAATATAATTAATTACAATCTTAATTAACGCCAATAAATAAAATTCACAATTAATTATATGCAAGGACTTTATTACACACGCACGTACGTAGTTTTTAACGATACCAGATAGATCTAACTTGGATCGAGTATTTGTGAAAAAGGTACTCTTGGATTCAGTGACGTGGGTGAAGGCTAAACCAAGATTTACGAGTTAACAGAAAAAAAGGAAACCTTGGACCAGGTGACATGTACAAGGGCTTATTAACCCAGATTTTCGAATTAAAAAAATAAAAATGTCGACAATGTATGGGACGAATAGACCGTGATGTTTGGTAAACGATACCAGGTCAGTGTGACATTTTTTACAGTCAAAAATGTCCACAATGTATGGAACGAATAGACCGTAAGTCGTGGTTGACGATACCAGGTGAATATGACAATGTATGGAACGAATAGACCGTAAGTCGTGGTTGACGATACCAGGTGAGTGTGACATTTTTGCAAGTGTTTCCTGTTAATCCTGTAGGACGGCTATATTTTTAGCAAAATTTTTAGCGAAGTCTTTAAATATTATGTAAAAATGTTTATTATTACATGCATTACGCAGCAAATATCGAATAGACCGTACGTGATGCAATGTTTGATTAACGATACCAGGTGAGTGTGACATTTTTCTGACATTGTGTAAGAACGGCTTTATATATATATATGCCGAATATACATACAGCAGATAGATACCATCGAATGTAATTATAATATAACGTACTTTATTATCTTGCTCAGTTTCACGCACACGCGCCGCCGGTTGGGTTGTGGCTGTGGTTGGATGATCGTTTTTTCAAGAACTTGTACTTAAGATCTTAAAAAAACAAGGCAACTTGTTCTAAAAAAACAAGGCAACTTGTTCTAAAAAAACAAGGGTTTCAACAAGGCGCCCATTTCTTTACCCGAACCCCTACGAGCATGCACAGTTATTTGCTCTCCAACTTTGTCGGCGCCCGCTGTGATGTAAGGTGAGCTTCGTGACGTATCTCAACGTGTTCCCCTCGCCTGACTTTTAAGCCAATAGTACGATCCAGCCGCTCGATCACCCACTCGGCCGCTCCTTCCCGCCACAAATACACAGGCACGCCTTGCCCGTGAAAGGGCGGCATCGCGAAGCTATAATCGTACAGGCCAACTCAAAGGTGCCACGTAACCCCAACATCGCAAAGTTGCAGGCTGGCTATCTCTTCCCGGAGATAAACCGCATCAAAACGAAGCACCTTGAAGAAAACCCGGATGCCAAGATAATCTCACTTGGCATCGGCGACACCACTGAGCCCATCCCGCAGCCAATCACGAATGCCATGGCGACCGCCGCAGAGAATCTCGGAACAATGGATGGATACTCACAGTATGGCGGATATGGTGCCGAGCAGGGGCAAGGCCCCCTTAGAGAGAAGCTTGCAGAGCGCTTCTATGCTGACGTGAACATCCAGGCTAGCGACATATTTGTGTCTGATGGCTCAAAGTGCGACATCTCGCGCCTCCAGATGATGTTTGGCGGCAATCGTAGCGTCGCAGTGCAGGATCCATCGTATCCTGCCTACGTTGATTCCTCTGTGATGATCGGAAACACCGAAACTTATGATGAGGCATCGAAGCAATATGGCGACATCGTCTACCTTGCTTGCAGTTCAGATAATGACTTTTTCCCAAACTTGGCCCTTGCCAAGGACGCGGAGCTAATTTTTTTCTGTTCTCCAAACAATCCAACCGGCGCGGCCGCTACGAGGGAGCAACTCACCGAACTTGTGAAACATGCCAAGGAAACGGGATCCATCATTATCTATGATGCCGCATACTCCATTTACATCTCAAATCCGGACTGTCCCAAGACCATATTTGAAATTCCAGGGGCTGACGAGTGCTGTATTGAAACTTGTTCATTCTCTAAGTACGCAGGTTTTACAGGTCTGCGTCTTGGCTGGACGGTCGTTCCTGAAAAGCTCAAGTTTTTGGACGGAAGTCTGGTGAAGAACGATTGGAACCGTTTGATGTCTACCTCTTTCAACGGAGCATCAAATATCGCGCAAGCTGGTGGAATGGCTTGCCTCTCTGACGAGGGCATGAAGGCAATGTCTGACCTTGTATCTTTCTACAAAGATAATGCAGTAATCCTCAAAGAAACATTCGAAGAGATGGGTTACGATGTATACGGCGGCACTGATGCACCTTATGTATGGGTGTCATTCAACGGCCGCGACTCTTGGGAAGTGTTCACCGAGGTGCTCACCAAGTGCGACATTGTCGTCACTCCGGGCAGCGGTTTCGGGCCTGCAGGTGATGGTTTCATTCGCTGCTCCGCCTTTGGCCACAGGGAAAATATTCTCGACGCGGCACAGAGACTTAAAAAGTCGTTTTCTAAAGTTAGCGCGGTCTGACGGACTACTCCTCCGCAAAACTTGGGGACGAAACCATCCCTTCTAGTGTTCATTTTTTTTTATGTTACATGGAGAGGAGAGCAGCCTAGTTGAGTCCATCACTGACCCTGTATGGTTGTGACTGTTGGGCCGTGTGCCAAACAATGAATTGGTAACATCGTCCTCGGACTAATTGCCCTTGTCCCTGCTTTAGAAATGTACACCCACACATCTAACAGTTTTGTCTAGCAAAATAAAATGAAGAATAATTGCTACAGCGCACGGGTGTTGCGAATCTTGCTATCAAGAGGATGGCTAGGGCAACCCGGCAACAAATGGTCAAGTCATTTGCACGTTTGCGCTACGATTGTATTTCGTGCGAACAGCAAAAGAAATGTAAGAAAACAGCGTCTTGAAAGACCAACATGGCATTCAGCGGCAGTTTTTGCCTCGGCTGTCCTGTGCCTGCTTCTTTACTTGTTTTGCTGCGAGTTCTCTCACACGCGCGAGCAGTTCGGGTGGAATTTCGCGTTTCTTGTCACCCGCGTTCTTGACGGGTTGATGCAGTAGCATTGCAATCCTCAGAAGGTTGCGCCATTTATCCTTCAAATCTACTGCAGTGCGATGTTCGATTGCTGGAAAACCGAGCTTCTTAATATCTGCCCACTTTCCACCTCCACATCTTGCAACGCCCTCGACAAGTGCCTCGGCCTCTTCCAGCGCCCATGGATTGTGGTGTTTACTCCGTCTTCCATTCACAGCTGATGTGGAATTCCCGTTATCGATGCTCTTCCGGTTCTGATTCGTCTTGCGATTGCCTCCAAGGGAATTATTCCTGCTCTTGACCGGTGGTTCACCTGCAGAGTCCGAGTCGCTGTGATGGTCCCTTTTCAATTTTTTTCCCGCAGCTGATCCGTCTGTTTTCGCTGCACCATTCTCAGCGCTAAGAGAGTCTACATCTCGACCGCGCTTGACAGAGAAAACGCCCTTTGACACTGTTTTGGCAAGAAGTCCTGATCGATCACCAATTAAAGTTCCTGAGTCATTTTGCTTTGATGTCATCCTCTTCACGGCCACACATTTCTTGACACCACGATTCCAGTGCTCCGAGGAAGTAAGATCCTCAGATCCAACATCGGATCCTGGTGAAAAGTCCTGTTTCGGAAAGGTGCCTTCCCGGTCGCTTCCATTGCCTGAGAGGTCATCTTCCGCGTCGACATTGCGCGAAAACATATGTATCTCTGCAAGCCTCCGCAGAAGCCATTGCCTATTGTTCGAACTCGTTTCTTTGCCGAATGCTCTTTGATACTGTTGCCTCAGCGCAGTTATCGAACTTTCTGAGCTATCTGCGGGTTGTGGCGTTGGCAGAGCAACTTTGCTTTGAACCTGCCAACTGTCACTCAAGCATGGTTCCTTGAAGCCAGAGCAGCCAATGTTGCCAGCGCCCTTCAACTCCTGGGAAGCCATAAACCGTGCGCGACCGAGCATAATCATCCTCTGCTGGTCGATCGTAACGCCGTTATTCGATGTCCAATAGCTTTCCACGGGCGTCATCTGTGGTAGCTGGACTACAGAGCCGTCCTCTGCCATCAGCCCAACACTTCCATCTGCTTGCAGTGCCTGTGGTGCAAAATCACATAGCAGATCTTCCTCTTTGTCGTCCTCACCGATGAGTTCAAATTTACGATCAAAATCAATGCAAGGATCGCCTATTAATCATGAAAAGGATATGGTTAGCACGGTGGCACAACGGTAACTGCAAGGCGTCGCCGAAGGAACAAGTTCACAGCACATGAAACGAGGGAACAAAATCCGTCCTCATACCTTGAAAATGGTTTATGCACTTGTGACCTGAGCTGTCGATATCTCCACCGATGCCAATGGCCTGCGCAGTTTGAATGCGATGATTACTGTAAGCGAGTCTAGAAATAAAAGAGATTCCTTTGGGTTTCACTTGTGGATGTAACGCCGCAGGCAGGTAGCACTGTCCCTCACCTGTAAATCAACTTCAGCACATTTATCAGTGGGTTCACATTGAAATCGATGGGCCAACGATGCGCCTTGCTGCAGACCGTCTACGTGACCGAGCATATGATCATGCACTCGTGTTTGTTTCAACGAAGCCTTGCGCTCCTCCTCTTCATCTCCACTTGTATGTAAGAGCTGGCAGGCCTTTGCGTGAGAATCAGGTGCCAAGAAGAAGGAAGCCTCGATGAGAGCCACTTCCGCATCCATGGAATATACAGTCGCGCCACTATTGCCTGTGTGTATCATTTTTTCGAGGCTCGACCCGAATGCAGTGACGCAATAGGGCCTAGCCATTTTGATTATGTCGTTGCCTCCCTTCACCGTCTCCACCACGGCGATGCGGTAAAAGTAAAGGGTTACGCGACAGGCCAACCACCAGAGACCGGATTACGATGAACAGGACGGATTTGTTCAAGTTGCGAGATACAACTGAGCACCGGACCGTTCCTGATATGTGTGCGTGTACAGATAGCGAACTTCACTGATGATATGAATCCGGCGCGCTGGGCACTGGCGCTGGACACGTTCGCGGTTGCAATTGCAAAATCCCGCTGCTTCGCGGAACCGCAAACGGCGAAGGTGGACCGGCGCGAAATTGAGGTAGTCCCTTCTGATGCCTGAGAGATTTAGAACAGTAAGGGCTCGCACGGTGTCTGGGTTTGCTATTCAATAGTTTTCTTTTAAGAAGCGTACCAAGGTAGCCGCCGCCGCCGCCGCCGCTCGATGCGAGATAGACCGGTTTTTGGTATTGTTCTCCAATTTTACCGCCCGGCCGCAGCTGATCTCGAGAAAATATTTGTCCGAAAAGCAATCAAGCAAGATCATAAAGGTTACTTGTACTTGTAAAAAGTCGAAAAAATAACTCGGTCGCTGCACGTAAAATTCATTAATCTTAAAAATATCCGAAAATGAACGAACCAATAAATAACAATGGGGTTTCATCACGCACGGAAGGTCAGGCCACCCATAGGTTGAGATCGAGCAAAGTGATTTGGTTTGCGATCAATCCATAATTTGAAGGGTTGAGGTGTTGTCACCTAAAAAAAATCAGTGGGGACATGAGGGAATCGAACCCTCGACCACCTCCACCCTAAGAAGGTATCATACCACTAGACCAATGTCCCGACCAGCGTACAGCTGTCGACCGTAGATACCGATGTCCCGAGTTAGCAGATGAGGGTTAGCATGATATATATTGACTACTACGTTTTTTTGACTACTACGTTTTTTCGGACAAATAATGAGCTCGTCTTCGTCATCGCGATGACCTTCTTGATGATCCTGCCACATCGTCCCTCGCCTACTGCATTTTTTATTTCGTCCCAATTTTCCTCTTTTTCCGAGTTTGCAGGAGATCGGCATAGCCGCTTGTTTAATACGAAATCATACCAAATAAACAGTCCTGACCAGCACGGTAATAGCGTCCTTTTTCTTGCAAGTTATCGGTAGCGCTAAATACTACTACGAACGAAGGTATGTCTATGAAGCCTTACGAACGAAGATTATATATATATGAAGTAATAATAAATAATAAGGTATATATTATCTTCGAAGCAAGGTACGAGGTATTATTTATAAGAGTTACGAAGATATGCTAAGAAGGTAAGGTAAGTGTTATGCTGCCGTCGCAATTGTAACGGTTCAGTGCCGACCTACGAGACCCACGCGCGCAAATATATTCGCCTCTTTAACCTTTCGGGAAAATTGTATCATCACTTCATCGACTGATCCCTTTCATCATCTTTACAAACAAATATGAACGTCACCTTCAGCGACATTTCGGTCGAAGCGCTAAGAACAAAGCTGTCTTCTTTCGCATCAGAAAGGGATTGGAACAAGTTTCACACTCCTCGGAACCTTCTGCTTGCTCTCGTAGGAGAAGTTGGTGAACTTTCGGAACTTTTTCAATGGCGCGGTGACGCTAGCGCCAAACCTGGGTTATTAGATTGGCAGCAAATCGAGAAAAATGAACTTGGAGAAGAAATAGCTGACGTTTTTCTTTATTTAATCAGACTTGCAGATGTGTGTGGAATCGACTTGCCGCGGGCTGCAACTGAAAAACTTGAAAAAAATCGTTTGAAATATCCAGCTGAACAGTGTTACGGGAGTTCTGCAAAGTATACGGCTTATCAATGACCTTTCGTCAGCTTATACTTAACTCGTCTAATGAGGTCGCGACCGTGTGGTTAGGGTCATCCTACGAAGGTACGAAAGTAAATAAGAGAACGTGCCAAAGGTTAAAGATTGCATTCCAACGGCAACGTGGAACGCCAGGCAGCTGTTAGACACGGTGTTAGTTGCGCATTCCAGAGTTTGTCTAAGGCCACGTGCTCGGACTAACGGAACCACCGTCGACTCGCTATTTTTGGACCCCAACAACAGACGGCGAGCAAATTTAGCTTGCAGCTTTTCCCTGTTCAAATGTTCACTCTCGATTTGGTCCCTAGCAGTGCTGCATGAAGTACGGCTTCTTCTCTTGCCGATTTTATAGTTCTCTGGAAGTGTTGTTCTACCTGATGCCGTGTTCGTACGCTTCGCGCCGAATCCATCGCGTACGAAAGATATGCCACCTTGGCATTAAACTCCGCAAGAGCTGCACATGCCTCCGAGGCCGCAGTTTTCTCCTTGCTCGAATGTTGTAAACCTTCTCTCGCTTGCTTCACAGCCACTTCTACTAACCCTTGAGTTGTCTTGGCATTCGAAAGCTGATCGCAAAGCTGATGCATATCTGATGCCATGTGGAAGCTTCTGGTCTCGGCAGCAATCCGTTTTTTTTCTGACGTTTCAGATTCTGCTTGTGCTTCAGATAATTTTCTATCTTTAACTAGGGAGGTCGAGTTCTCGCGTTCACGTGTGTGATGTAATTCGGAGACCTCATGCTCTAATTGTGCTACCTCGTGAACCAGTCGATTGATGTCATCATAAGCACTTGTTAGTTTTGTCTGTAACTTAGACTTATCAAGTAAAACATCTGTTTTCATAGCTGCTAGATAATTTGACAGCTTCGTTGCTCGGATATTTTCTAGCTCGTTGCGCTTTTCACATTCTGCTAAAAGTATGACAGTCTTTGATGAACGTGCCTCGGCCTCTACACGATCGCGGTTAGCTGCTGCAACTTTATTCTCAGCCTCATCATTTGCCGCAGCAATGTCAAACTCAAACTGTGCTTTCAAAACTTGAAGCTCTTTATGCGAGCTTTCAATCACACGATGAAGTTTCCCGTCCTCACTGTCTGCCGCAACAATCGTTCTTTTCGCCTCTTGTAGGGAATTTTCGAGATACATGCAATCCAACTCGATAATTTTGGCATGCGAAATTGCTGACCATTTGTTCTGTGTGCTACAGTCAAGGCGCGAGGCATTGTCAGCAGCATCAATTTCTATGTCTTGACGGTATTTGACAAAATCACGTTCTAGCTTCATGGTATCCATTAATGATCGACGAAATGTAATGCCCTCTTCTTCGACTTGATGTTTTTCGAGTGTGACTTGATGAGCTGCTTGTTGCATTTTTATCACATCAGATGCAATTAGTGATATTTGTGAATACAACCCGGTAATTATCTTGCTGTACGATAAACTTTCTTGGGTAAGAGATGAGCAGAGGTTATTAATCACGTCATTCTTAGCATCCATCGCATCTCGTTGCTCAGTAAGCAGATTTCCTAGAACTATGTTCTGATGACTGAGCCTCTTTATGGCCCCTGTCTCAACCATTCTTTTGTTTTTGAGACTGCGATGCAACTCAATTTCCTTTTTAAGTAAAACCCACGCACTTACCAACTCATTTTCAAGAATCTCTTCGCTGAGTTTGCGTTGTGCGATCTCATATTCCGTCGTTCTGCGCCGTGTATTAGTATATTTCACGTCGTCAATGATTTTGGCTGCACTGTGCATCAGTTGATTCATTTTGGTGCAGACATTCACGAGTTCCCGAACTTGTAAATTTTTATGATTGAGTTTCTGTTGCATAAAGTGATTCTGTTGCATCGTATGCACCGCCCGTGTGTTAGCTTCAAGTGCAAAGTCAAGCGCATTTGTGGCGATACGTTTGGAGATCAGTGTTTCGTGGGGACTCTGCTTCGCTTTGGCCAATTCTTTCACCAGCTTTAAGGAGCGGCGCTCAGCAGAAACTGCAGCAAGTGACGCACCATTGTCACAAAATGTTGAAACAATATCTGCATGGGGGTATGGCGCGATCGCTCGCGCAAGACGAGCGCTGGAAACATCGCGCACATTATTGCTGACCACTTGAACAGAGCTCGCCAGAGAGCGAAAAACAGGTGTAAGGGCTTCAAGGGCCATATTTGATTCTGAGGCACACCACAGGTGCAGAGTACCTGCTCGTGCATTTGAAGGTTTCCCCTCTGGCGTGGCAACGACGAGCAGCACACCGATTCGTTCACACCTCTGCGTTGCGATTTTCAAAACTGCCTCGGATAGTGGTCCAGTAATGAGTAGGATGCTACCAGAAAGAAGAGAGCGGTCGACATATGCTGAGGGACTTTCATGTTCCCTCGCAAGCAGACTTTCTAGGGCGGTCTCAAATGCAGCATCCCCTGATACAGCGATGATTGTCGTCATTCGGCGCTTTTTGCACATTCGTGCGATAGAATGTTTGTTTTTGGAAGTTTGGGACGACTGTTTAGTTCTAGATGTCCCTACTTGATCATCTGCGGATGGTCCCACAAAAGGCTGCAAACCAAATTTGCATTCCAAGCAACTGTCTGACGTCGATCTGATCATTAAATGATATGCAATCTCAACAGCATGCCGTGGCGTGCGCGCCCTGGTTCCTCGCAACGATGATTTTAGGTGCGAATCAGTGCTGTGCCAGACAACAGGGAAGCCTTGGCTCTCAAGACGAACGACGATATTCCTATGAAGGGCGTCGCCGTCCAGGATTATGGCCATTGGTTGAACTTTTACTGGGCCACTTCCACCGCAAACCATATTGCCGACATGTATATTTCGCGTCAAGAGGGAATGGAAGACCCTGATCGAGCCGTCGTTCAAAGACCGCGCGTTGTGGCGAATAGGGGTTGCCAGGGAGAGGCCCTGAAAAATAAACATCGGTAACACTAATAATAATAAGTACGAGTACCTTCGTAGTTTCGATTGTGTATAGGTGGTGTCGAAAATTGAGGGAAATTGCGGAGGACCTGTCCACGGTTTCTGGTACTTGGTGGTTTCGCCTCCAACGAGACACCAGAAGTTCCTCTGGGACGCAGATGGCCGTCAGCGTTCCTGTATCGGGACGGAGATTACATGCGTGACTTGCACGGAGAAACTTGCTCTTAACATTGCACACAAGCCGATCATGTCATAAAACGACACCAGTCCATGCCAGCATAAGGAGCTAGCGCCGGCATCATGCGCACAGGCAGTTCGTTTTTTGGAGCAACACAACTTTTGCACCAACTTCGGCAGGTCTGTCGTCCCTGCGCTCTCCTGAGTCAAGAATGAACGGCTCAGGGTATGTTTTCGGGACTGCCGGACGCCTTGGGTTTATATGGACTGTGACAAGCGGTCGTGTGGTCGTTGCAGGCAGCGAGTGCATGCTCTGTGTGTGTGCACCACAGCCAACACCCACATGTGCGATGTGACCACCTATTGGAGCCAGCTTTCTCTGCACTTGCTACAGGGCTTGAATCGCCAGGTTCGGCTAATCTTACAAGACTGATGGTTTCGCCTAGCTCAATGCTCCCTTCCCTCCAAATGTTGGACTCGTCAAACTGCAAAAATCTTCAATATGTAGTTGTTCAGTCCATCAACCTGGAATCACTGTTGCTCTCGAATTGCAGGCGCCTCACAGGTGGCGCATGCAAAAGTTTACGCTGTGCAGTTTAAATGGCTGTGGGTCCCTTGTCGAAATATGTTTATGGGTGAATGTCTCTGTTGACCTGGACGTGAACTGTTCACACGAGATTGACAACTTCAGGCTTTTCTGTGGTGGAGTTATTGTCAGCGATGTTCGAGGAGCGTGCATCGATCCCGGTGTGATATTGAGAACTAAAAAAGTGAGACTGTCTGGTAATATTTGCATGAATAGTTGGGGGCTAAACATCACGAAATTTAGCAGAACAATTTCAGAAGACTGGCTTTGCTCAATCTTCCTCCCCTTCTTCTTTCTTTTCACGTTTCGGGTTTTCGTCTTCGTCTTCGTCGGGGTCCGTGCCAGGCTCCCCCGGATTCTTCTTCCGCTCCTCTTCTTCCTCTTCTTCATCGGGTACCTCAGGATCGCCTGGCATCGGCTTTGGCAAAGGCTGCTTCGGCTCTTTCAAATCGGGGAAAACATCAGGTCGCCTGCTGGGGACTGCTCTAACATACTCCTGTGGTTTGATGAAGGAAATGAAACGCAGAACGATGGGGTCATCGGGAAATGGCGCCGAAACTTTTAGGAAGGGGAACAGAGGACGCACCTCGGGAAAGTCGAGAGCGGAACCTTCTTCCTCAGTGTCGGGCTGTGGTCCAGAGAAGTGCAAAGCGCGAAGCCGGCAGCTGGAGTATACACATGTTCCAAGAGTTGAGTTTGCAAGAATATTTTGGCTGTAGCAGCACAGAGCACCGCTCTCGCCACGAAAAACTGCCGTGGCGGCTGTTCCGAATAAACTCACAGAGCGGCGAGCTGCTGTTTTCCGGGCAACACGGATCCTGGCCCTCGTGCACGGGGTTTGGCTATGGAAAATGGTGGCGCGGGTCATTACAGCAGATGCCCTCATCGCTCGCGGTATTTGATGTGTGGCTCTTTCGGAATCCAAAAGAAAGATTTGCTCCCCTCTTATTTTGCAGCGGCCGCACTCCTTCCAGCAGATAAATACATTATTCGAAGTTTACCTCATATTATATAATAAATATGATATTATGTATGTAGCGCTTATTAGTGTTCACCTTTATTACTTATTTATATATGCTTTAATCCTTCGCTCCGTCTCGATCTGCACGACAGCCAATAAATAAATATCATACCATACAGCGCAGCAGTATATGGATACGTAATGTTATGCGTAGGTAACGGGGTTATTAAATAATGTTAATATCATAAATATTCGATAGATGGATATTTATATATAATAATAATATGTATTCTGAATTTCATAAAAGGGTGTGACTTTTTTAACGTAATTGATTATAGTTAAGGATAAGTCGCTTACGTGAACATAAGCGGAATCTTTATACTGTTTGCCAACTGGAGTGATTGTGTGGATCGTAATAATGATAAAGTCTTTACGTTATTATATTAAATCGTTATGCATAAAAGATTGGCACACCCTTATGAAATTCAGAATACCTTCGTAATTATAATAATAAACGGATTATTAACGATATTTAATAAATGATATTAAGTATATGTTATTATTACGCACCGCGGCACTGTTACGTAAAAAATTATACAAACCAGGGCAATCTACAAGTAGGGGAAAATCACTGGACTTTATTTATAGCTCTTATTTTTGCAAGTGATATCCGTAAGATCGGCTATGTCGAACATTATTAATATTAAGATTAATCTTATTAAGATCTTAACGAAAGAACGAACGAACGAACGAAGATTTGTACGAAGGTATTTAAATAATAAGATTTTAATAACCTGTGTTACGAGTACTGTTTTTTTTTGGCACCGGGCGGGACTGGGTATCCTTGAGTTAATTCTTCCCATACATATCCTGAAGCGCGCAACGCGCTGACAGGAGCGGTTTTTTACTTGAGCAAGATGCGCGCTCATGTAGCCGCTGACGCGCGAGTAACGAGAGGTGCACTGTATCTTTAGGGTCCGCGCCGTGTCTTCAGAGGGTTGGGGATGGGTTTTCAGGGTTTAGAGTTTAAACAGCCGCGAAGCGGCTCTTCAGCCTCTCCCTTTTGACATCCTGAAGCGCCACGCGCTGCCGTGCCAAAAAAAAAATGTTAAAATAAATATGTGCACTTCTTCATCGAAGCTGCATCTATCGATCAAATTCTCGTACTAAATAGTCTTGCATGCATGCGCGGTTGTTAACCTTTAGCTAAACGGAAGCTAGCGCTAACACTTTAACTTTTAGCCAGTTTACAAAAATACAAAGCACGGAGCAGAGACTAGACCGTGGATGAGGTACCTTTATGAAGCAAACGTGCTCCACACAGTCGTGCCACTTGCAAAAAGCTAAGAGTCTTCGCAAAGGAAAGTGTGTCCATACATGATGCGCCGGCTGACCAAGACAGTGGCGAAACTGTTCGACGACACAGCACGCGGCTCCCTTAGATCGGATGTTCTGCACAACACTATCACCAGGATGCGCGCTTCTTTTGTTCGGACTCTGACCGGGACGTCCACTTTTACCGCTACACGCCAAGAAAGGAGGACGTCATTCGCTGACACGATTTTCGCGCTGTCATCAGCGCCTGGTCGAGCTGGTGTAGCGGTGGTTCGTGTTTCTGGCCCGAGGGCCCGAGATGTTCTTAGGTTGATCCCACCTGGGAAAAGTATTTTTACTCTGACTCACCGCGAGGCACATCACGCAACTTTTGCTTGTCCCGAGACTGGCGAAACTCTCGACCGCGGCATCCTACTGTGGTTCGATGGTAAGATCGGTAGCTTCACGGGTGATGACGTGGCTGAGCTGCACATACATGGGTCCGTCGCAGTCGTGCGCGGGATACTATCAGCACTATCTCGATTACGATGCCCAGTTAACTGCCACGACGACAAATTAGTGATGCGTCACGCTGAACCTGGTGAGTTCACAAGAAGAGCGTTTCATAATGGAAAACTCGACCTTGCCCAGGCAGAGGGACTGGCAGATTTGCTCAAAGCAGAGACCGACGCGCAGCGGCGACAGGCGTTGCGCGTGACAGGTGGAGAGTTGAGCAGAATGTATGAACGTTGGCGAAGGAGTTTGCTTGGTGCCGCTGCTCACTGTGAAGCGATTTTGGATTTTGGCCAGGACAGGTCCAACGCCGAAAAGATCTTCGCCGCGGTGGTCCCAGCCGTTGACGAGATCTGTCGCACTATGGAACGATTTTTTTCTCATTCCGTCTCCCATGGTGAGATGGTACGCAACGGCGTGCGTGTCGTGCTTTTAGGAGCTCCTAATGTTGGAAAGAGCAGTCTTCTTAACTCACTGGCTGGGAGGAATGCGGCGATAGTATCTGACGTTCCTGGCACCACCCGGGACTCGGTTGAGGTGTCAGTTGAACTGGGTGGGTACAAGGTGATTTTTTCAGACACTGCAGGGTTGAGATCAACGAGAAATCACATTGAATTTGAAGGTATCAAAAGATCAGAGGAGCTGGCGAAGGCAGCAGATCTCACCGTGCTTGTGCTGGATGCCTCGAATGAAGGGACGGAGTCCCAAGATAGTGAGTTGCCTGCATGGATGCGAAGAGTCGGGCGAGCCCAGGCCCAAACCCACCTCACAGTTATGAACAAAGCTGACCTTGTTCGCGACGGACTAAAATTTGATTCTAAAGGAGATGCAATATGGGTTTCATGCCTGACTAAAGAGGGAATGGACGGTCTCGAATCTGCCCTGCAAAATGCTGTGGTGAGGCATCTGGACTTGTTTCGCAACGTTAATGGAGAGGCAATCACGCGGCTGCGGCACAGACGCTGTCTGGAAGAATGTGTGTCCCACCTGAGACGTTTCATCAATCTTGCGTCCATCTTTTCCCCTTCTCCTGCATTCAAATCAAAGGGCAGTGCATTTTCTTTCCCTGATTGCTTTGATGCGGTCGGAGAGGTCCACGAGCTTGCTGCTGAGGAGTTGCGGCTCGCAGTTCGAGCCCTTGGTCATGTAACAGGTCGTTTTGATGTAGAGGAACTTTTAGATGTAGTTTTTGCGGACTTTTGTTGTGGAAAGTGACGTATCCAGGGAAACGAACATGCAAAGTCAAGGTCTTGATGACTGCAGTCAGCAGTATAAAGGGAGCGATCAAAGGGTCCACTGTTGGATTATTTGAGTGTCTTCAAATGAAATCTCTTCTGTCTGTTCTGAAGTTAATCACAAGCACTTCAGAAATCAATCAATAGCCCTTTCGAGCCCAACGAGCAGCACTGTCAGGTACTTTGCATAAGACACACATCTTTCCTCTGAATGATGATGACAGACGGCTAAGGCCCATCGCGTCTCCTCGGCACTGAATGTTTCAGGTTTATATCCAGCAGCCACGAATGCATCTGCAAAAGCGTCCACCGAGAGTGCACCATTCTTCTCTCGGTCTCGTGCCTCGAATTCGCGGCAAAGTGTGACAATTCTATCGCCAAATATCCACGCCGCAATAGATGCGCACACAGCTACAATATCTCTGTCAAACTTTGGGTTGTCTGAACTGACACATCCATTACATAATGACCTTTCATGTGCTAACAGTGCAAGCAAAGGAGTACAGGTTCTCAGCACTGTTTGCCAACATAACCGTCTCCCGTGGCTTGCATGTGTCGGGGGGATCAATGCTGGTGCTGGAAACGCATCAGCCAATGTGTTGATCCTCGTTTGTCTCAAGAACGATGACGAAGAGCAACCAGCAAGCTGTGCTGCGTACCTGATGCTGGATTCCGATATGCCCGAACATTTGCTTTCTATGCGGCATCTCTGCGGCCTTTCTTCAAGACTGCAACAGAAGCGTTTAAAGCGGTTGTACTTTACTAGGCTTTCTTGGACAACATTTTGAATTGCCGCTGCAGCAAATATCTTTGAATGTCCAGCCATGAATCGTAGAATATCTACGTCGTCTGGGGCCGCCTCGCCATCATCTAAGTATCTAAGCACTGCGCTTTTGGCCTCATTCAGCCACCTGCTAACAGCGAGCTTGCCGTCGACACCAGATGGCAGGGGTGCTGCATCGATTGCAACAAGAATATCTGCTATGGACCATTTATTCCTCGGCAAGTTATCTGGTGCTGAGCTATTGCCGATTATGCTCCCGAGCATGATAGTCTCACGCGCAGTAAGGAACACCTCGCACTGTGCAAGTGCAAGTCGTGCTTCGACAGGTGTCACAAATCCAGGATCGGAATCGCTTTCCAAGGCTGCAAGAAACATTGCAAGACCCGGTGCCGGTGAAATTTGTCCTATGATACTCTGTTTTCCTAGAACGAATTTTGCCTTGTATTGAAGCTTGTAATCTGCACGAGGGATCACAACTGGATTCAGTGCCGACAAAGTTGCATATTTGTCTTGCAGCGTGGCTAGGAGTAAGGTTGCCTCTCGCCGGCTTGTCGCAAGTCTAGAAAACTGCCGCGCGGCTTCCAACGTGATTGTTGCCTGTCGTGAAAACGCCCTGACTTGTCTTTTCCATGTAACGTCCAGAGATATAGGCTTGACGCCCTCACTTGGGCCGATCGCTAAATCCTCTACATTCAACGCACATGTTGGGAAGCGCAAATACACGGAGAAGTCAAGCATTCGGATCGCCCCACCGATAGCATGCATGAAATTTGAAGAATCCCATCTGGATATAAAGTCGTACAGATCACTCGCTGTCAGCGCGTATGCACCGGGGACGAGGTCATTTGTATCCGGATCAGTGATCCTTCTTATCCCTGACAGAAGCTCTTCAGACCTGATGCGGTCAAAGTGTTTTCCAGCGGCACGAGCTTGGGAGCTGGGATCTTGAACCAGCCCTGCTGTCATTTTTATACGAAGCGATTCTTCAGAATGCTCTTCTCCTCCGATATTCTGCGAACGATTGAGTCCGCGCCTGGCGTCGAGGTACGAGCGCACGCGATAATCTTCGGAGATATTTGAAGTATTCGCCGAGAACGAGCGCTGCAAAACACGATTCTTTGTAACTGCCTTCCAAACTTCACGCTGCGTCCCCATCAGGACTTCGAATGCATGCAAGCACCACTCCTCTGACTCGTCTTCCCCTCTCTGTGCGAGCCAGCAGCGGCGTCTCAACGCGTTCCGCAGGTATACGAAAACGGGAAGCTCGGACCTTGACAGATCATTCAGCTCGGGTTTGTTCATTGTCATGAACAACTTCCTAGCTAGTAGTCCTGTGCTTGCTTCGCACTTTTTAAGTATGATACGTCACTGTTTCGCTTGATACATATTTCACCGACATCCCGAAACCCACTCGTGCACGAATGCATTTCGCTGTGTCGTGCTCCACGCTTTCTGTCCTACAAGTGTTTGTTGTGTTACCACCTTAAGTATAGATAGATTGATTTCCACACATCTAAAAGAATATATATCGCATAATAATAAAAAATTTCCAGGGAGGAACAGATAGAAGTTGTGATTGCGTGGGTTCGTTCCCAGGTCTATTCGTTCCATGTATTGTTCGCCAATTTTTTTTAAAAATTCGAAAATCTTGGTTGAGCCCTTCATACATGTCACTCAATCCAAGAGTTCTAAATTTTTTTAGCTCGTAAATCATGGTTTAGCTCTCCCAATATCACCGAATCCAAGAGTACATAACATTCGCCATCTCCGAGAGGAGAGACGGGTCGTCGTGTATTGCTAGGACGACATCGTTGAAGTTCGTGAAATATACAGACTTATGGCCGTGCAGCTGTATGATATAAACAACACGATTAAAGTTCTTCCGGATAATAGTCTCTTCTGTACGTACGTCATTGATTACATTTAATGGTTGAGTTTAGTTTACGTTACGATTGTAAGTAATTCAACGCATACTACAATTAACCAGGCAATGCCGACTCAGGCAATGCCGACCCACATGGAGCGAACCACAGTCCTCGTTCGATCCTGTAGAATTATTATTATTATCATTCGGCAGGCGATGCGGTTAACGGCTAATACGAAAAGAAAACCGTGAGTAGTCAGTTTGGTTGAAGCGCTTAACAACCGTGTTTATTACGAAGGTATGAAGTAGTAAGCGTCGGACCTGCGTATTTACTTTTTAACACGATACCAGATAATAAGATAAAGGAATCATTGGATCGAGTAACATGTAGCTATGAGGAAAAAATACCGTCCAAAAGTTTCAGAGATGAAAAGATTACATATTTTGATGAGTGATAATCATATAATATCCGTCCGAAATATCCGTCCGGACGGATATCCCAATTTTGGGACGAAGTCACGTTTAGCACCACATTCCAACCCGGTTTTTTTTAAGTCAGTGACGTTTACAGTATTCGTCTTTTGGAAAATAACATTTCCTTTCACGCGCACAAGCATGCACGTAAATTGGCTCTCCAAGTGTTACTTACCACAGCTTACGAAAATCGCACTACCGCTCTGCGCAAGATGAACGATGATATGGAAGACTACGGTTTTACGTACTCAGACGAAGACATAGATGAAGAGGAAGACGCCGATGTGGAGAACCATTACTACAACTCTAGAGGTGTGCCCGCTCTCTTTAGGCCTCGTCCCAACGTTAAAATTGTGGTTTTTTGCAGCGCTGTTAGAGAAAGAAAAGGTTGAACAAGCACTGGATGGCTTTGCAGAGGTCGTCTCCATGGAAGCGGAGAAAGGTGAATGGGGGTTCAGGGCTTTGAAGCAAATTGTGAAGTTGCAATTTAAGCTGGGCAAACACACAGAGATGATGAACTCATATCATCAGTTATTGACCTATATCAGAAGTGGTGTGACCCGAAACTACAGTGAAAAAGTTCTGAGCTCTATTCTCGATATTGTGAGCTGCTCCACAAATACAGACTTCCTTCAAGATTTTTATGAGACTACTCTTCTTTCACTAGAAGCCGCCAGGAATGAACGTCTCTGGTTCAAAACTAATCTGAAGCTTTGCAAGCTTTGGTTCGCCAAGAGTGAGTTTGGTCACGTTGGGAAGATGTTAAAAGACATGTACAAAGTTTGTCAACACGCTGACGGAAGCGCAGACCAGCGAAAGGGGACTCAACTTTTAGAGGTTTACGCAGTTGAGATCCAGATGTATACGGAACAGAAAAACAACAAGAAATTGAAGGAACTTTACCAAAGGGCATTAGCAATAACATCAGCCATACCACATCCACACATTCTCGGTGTGATTCGCGAGTGCGGTGGTAAGATGCACATGACTGAGCGGAACTGGGAAGCAGCTGCGACCGATTTCTTCGAGGCATTTAAATCTTTCGATGAAGCAGGGCAGCCAAGAAGAATTCAGTGCCTTAAATATCTTGTACTTGCAAACATGCTAATGGAATCAGAAGTGAACCCGTTTGATGCTCACGAAGCCAGACCCTTCAAATTGGATCCTGATATTCTGATTATAACATCCCTTGTTGCTGCATATCAGCGAAATTCGATTGTGGAGTTCGAATCTCTGCTGAAAGCGCATCGCGCACACATCAATAGTGACCCATTCCTTCGGGACTACGTTGATGATCTTTTGAAGAACATTCGTACACAGGTCCTGATGAAGCTAATTATGCCCTTCACTCGTGTTTGTGTCCCGTTCATCTCAGTAAAACTGAACATTCCTGAAGATGAGGTGAATGCCTTACTGGTTTCACTCATCTTGGATTCCCGCATAGGCGCGCAAGTCGATCAGGTCGGCAAAGTCGTCGAGCTGAACACTGGATTTATCCAAAAAAATGCCACTCACTCGCACGGTCTCGAACGCTGGGCAAGATGCACTAAAGCAAAGTTTCACTTACAACATTTCCAGTGATCTTCCAGTAATTCACCTCGACTCAAAAATGTGGCTGATCAGTATTTTTGCTAAGCAGCATGCACTACACATCATACGCGTGTATTCTGTAGAGGAGCGCCCTTCCTCGCGCATTGCCAACAGCAAAGTAGCCTCCAGATGAACTAAAAGCTGTGCTCCAGACATATTGAAGTGGTGTCTTTGATGAAGGCCAATCGGAAAAAACTGTGCAAGAAGGGACGTGAACCAGGCGAAGTGAATCCCGCTTCAAATGAGAGGAAACTGCAAGTATCTGGCTATCTGCATTGAAGTTCATTTCATTTACTTCCGTAGTGAGATTTAGGATAGACCCCGTCGGTTGTGTCCCGAAGGCTCGATGCATACCAGTACATTCCTTCCTCTCAGACCAATCAGGTTTCCCAAAGTTTAGGTAATTGCCATCTTGCTTCACACGCATTGACGGTTTCTTGGTGCCGGCATTCTCATAAAAGTTAACGGCGCCGCAGTCTGAACCCACTGCAAGATATCTATCGCAAGCTGAAGTTGCAAGTGAGGTAATCGCGACAGAACCCTCGTCAACAAGTTTATGCACGCATCGCTTGTGATGACGAAGGTCCCAGAAATATACGATGCCATCTTTTCCAGCAGTCATTAGCTGCAGTCCATCTGGAGAGAAAGTCGCAGTGCGAGCTGACCCATTCATTTTGACAGTAGCGATACAGCACATACTTTTGAGGGATAAAAGAGGTATATTACCATCTGTACCGAGGAAAGCAAGCATCGGGTTTGCAGCACCAGGCGGAGTTCCGACAAAATGCTCCAAACTCCTGATCTCGTCGTTTAAAATAGGCGAGACTCGCTCAACACTTCCATGGCACATGTCATAAGAATAAATGAATCGACGTCTCCCTGCAGCCAGAATCTTAGAGCCATCACCACAAAACCCTGATTTATAAATTGGTAGATCCTCAAGGAAGACACTTTGAACGTGACGGTTATTCCCTCCATCGATGTCAAACAAGCGAATTTTTTTATCTAGACCAGCAGTGAGGAGGAGCGTCCGATGTTGATGAAATTCTACAGTTCTCAACGCGGAGCTGCTTGGCTCCATTACATTTGCATCTTGCAGACGGGTTGCTTCGAGCATGCCTCTGCGTATAACTTTTGAGTGCTCAGGAGATGAATCTTCAACCATAGCGCCGCCTGTTCTGGAAAGTTGCTGAATTTTCTCATTGCCAGCAACCTCGACATCACCAGTAGCTGATATACGGGCCCAATTTGCTCGATTATTTGTGCGTATACGCTGGGAGCGGACACTTCGTATTATCTCCATCCGATCCTTGCGTTCTTGAACCTCAATTGACGAGCAAAGCCAACTCGGCCGCATGGAATCTTGCAAGCCAAATCTTGCATTTGCATCATCAGAATCATCCCAGGCAGTTCGAGCGCCAATAACGACATCCCCGCTTGAAGATGATGCATTCGCAGTTTCAAGTCCATCGCGGCTCGGCGTGACCCTTTGGCGAGACTCCCCAAGGGATTGCAAACGCAAACCATGTTGCCTGGAGGCCATGACTGGTACAACCTCCTGTTGCACAGAGGGAGTGTCATGTTTTATTCTATGCATTGGTAAAAGTACCGATGAAAGCAGCCTCAATAAGATTCTTAGCGGGTTCCCGATTCCCTTTTAAACTCGGCAGGGTGCATGCCCCCAGGCGTCCGCCGCAATCCCAACAAAAAGTATATGTAAAATATACATAATCTTCAGACAGGGGTGACGTAATTATCTGACTGGCACCAGCGCGTGTCAGCATATATTTCTTGAGTTATAACCCATCGTTTCCGTCGATGAAATACCTCGCGGAGAAATAACCAGATTTTTTTACACCTCGGACAGCTATCCAGCTATCGAGGAGCCCGACAAAGTTGGCAAGCCCCATTTTCGATTCATGCCCTCGCCATCGAGCAGTCCGCGCGCCCAATAAATATATGATTAATTAATATTTGCGTATAAAAATAACGGATTTTAAAATTTGGGACGAGTCACTCCACTGACAAAGTCACATTTAGGCCGGTGAAATTCAATTTAGCAACGAATTTGACCCAGAATTTTCAGTCGAGTTTTTCGCGTTCTAATTTAGCGAACTACCTTCGGAGGTACGAAGGTACGAAGGTACTTTGCACTGGTTGTCCCTAGATTTTTATTTCCGTATGGGCAACTATTCTGACTGTGTTTTTTTTAACAGGAACTCGCTAACCGCGAAAATTTTAGCGAAAAATTTAACAACACTGATACGTGCCTTTCGACTGGCTAAATTTGATTTAGCCCGGATCGGCTATTAACGGCCTTAGTCCCACATTCCGACCCGGTTTTTTTCAATCTTGTCTGCTTTTATTCGTGTACTGATTGGTCGAGAGCTCGATCATTTTTAAAAGTCATAGACTAAATCACCGTACGTACGGTCGGTGAGTGATACTTCATCTCTGATTAACAACTGTATGCGACGCCTTTCCGTTCTTTGGACGACTGCTGTTCAGCGGGACGGCCTTACCGTTGCGCTTGGCGTGCACGTCGTCGTCGTTCATACACGCACGACACCTGTGAACGATAAAACGACGCCAGACCGTCTTCTGAAGACGCGGTAGTGGACGGTCGAAGTTGACCGATGTATCGGTGAAATTTCAGTTTCAAACCGTTCCAAAAGACCTCGTATAACCGAAGCTCCATCGATCATTGTAATTAACCCTAATTACAATATCGAGCCCGTCCAGACCAGACTCAATAAGCCTCCCGCGAACTCCACTTCTATCGTATTTCAATCACCAGCAGGCAACGGATTTAAACTCGAAAACTTTAAAGCGGAACGATCTCCCTTGATTTATTTGTTTCACCGCAATCGTTCACGGGTGACGGAAACCTCGGCGGATGACGATGCGGCTAAGCATAGCGTTGTTCGTTTTGTCTGTCGTATGGATACTACAAGCAAAGGTGTCAAGCGCGGAGCTTGCTATTATTTCGTCTTTGGAAACTCCCGACTTCGGCCAGGGACGTGCAATTGACGCGCTTGACGAAATCGCTTTCGTTGCGGGCCTCGGAGTTACAGCCGTAAACGTGAGCAAATCGCATAGCTTAAAATTGATCGGTGGAGTGCACAGCATTACTCTTCAGAACTGCGAGGACATCTATGCCTATGTATCTACATGGGGATACAGGCGCCTCGCAGTGGCATGCGCTGACTCACTTGTAATAGTAGGTGCCGAGTCTCCCGCAAACCTTGAGATTGTTGGATATATCACCAACCCTGACTTGCTGGGAGGGGCTATGAGTGTCGTGGTGAAAGATAAGCTTGCGTTCGTTGCATCGTCCAGGCTTGATCGCGTAGTATCCATTAGTTTACTCGACGAAGCAAAGCCGGAGGTCTTATCCTTCTTGCAGCTCTCTTCTGCGACTTCAGTTGCACTTCTCGATGATAACAAGTTACTCGTAGGCAGCGGTGGCAGGGCAAGTCGCGTGACGGTGGTCTCTTATTCTCCATCAGGAGTGTTTATGAAGCTTGGATCGGTAAAGGATAGCCGTTTGAGTGGACCAACAAGTCGAGTGCACGATTTCCCGCCGGTATCTGAGCTCAGCATTGGATTATCATCTGCTGATGGGGGAACATTTGCCATGTTGAATACTTCTGCTCGCAATAGACCGAATGTAAAGTATGCTCTTCACTCGAAAGGGCGACATGCCGCGAATGATATAGATAAGGCGACCGCGAGCTGGAACCCGAACGGACATAAAGAACTTGGAGATGCAAAGAGCCTCTGTATTGCTGGCAATGGCCTTGCTTATGTGGCAGCTTCGCACGTTGGTGTAGTATGTGGTATTTACATTTCCAGCGAAGGGTCCCCCCCAAGTATTGTTAGCGCGTTGTCTGATAGACGGCTTCAAGGAGTTGTTGATATTTGCGCAAGCGAGGGTGATGCGAAGTCACGTATGTTGTTGCGAAAGATTGATCGAGTGAAAATGCAAGTGCACTTGTCAGCCTTAAAATCTGCAAAGCTCTATGCATTGAATCCGCGACTGGGCTCCTTAGTTGCGCTCGTCGACTCACCTGAAACTGCTCTTGTTGATGAAGTGGTCACTCCCGATTCAAATTGGGAGTTCTAGAACTTTCCGTTGCATCAAGTTGGGGTCAAATTCACTGGACAATACAATTATATACCTTCGAAGGTACAATTATTAATGACGAAGGTAGCAGGTGGCAGTGGTGCAGAACAATGCAGAGAGGTCAAGCGTCACATGAACCTGAGTAATTTGAGAGATCCTTGGATCCTTTAGCTAGCCAACGCCTGGTTGTTCACTCTGCCTCCAGCTTCATGCTTAGTTGTTAGGTCTGCTAACTGGCACAGAAGTGCTAATATAGGGGCGAATGAAATGGTTTCAGGGAGGAGGGGACATACATACATAACCGCTAGTGAGGACGAAAACAAGCAAGATCAGGTCATTCAAGTGTGTCTATTCTTTGCTGTTTTAAATCTTATAATGGATTGAAACCCAAAATTACTTAAGCGGAATGAACTTTCCGCCGGCAAGGCCGGAGCGGCCGTGCGATACAGGCCTGTAGGTGATGGAATATTCGCCAAGATAGGTGCCGACCATCTCAGGCTTGATCTCTACTGTGTTAAAGACCTTGCCGTTGTACACACCAACGACCGAGCCAATCATCTCAGGCACGATGACCATGTTACGCAGATGCGTGCGCACCGTTTCAGGTTTCTCGCCACCGGTCGCTTCTTTCTTGGCCTTGCGGAGCTTCTTCACGAGCTTCATTGGCTTGCGGGTGAGACCACGCTTGAAGCGTCGGCGGATTCGAGCTCGGAAAAGATCAACAAGAGCATCAGTCTTCAAATCAAGCAACTGATCAAGATCAACCCCCCGGTAGCTAAATTTGCGGAAAGTGCGCTTCTTAGGTGCAGCGGCAATAAGAGCGTCTTCTTCGTTCTGTTGTTCAGGAGCAAAATAATGTAGTAGTGTCAGAAACAAAAAACTATCGGAAAACCCTAAAGGACAGTCGAGTTCGATATCGCGTCAACTTTCGAAGGAGACCATTGCCACGTCCCGGCATCAAGGTGAGTCATGTTGAACACAGGCATGATACATCAAAGTGACAATGTCGACGCAGACTTCTCAGCGCTGGTCAGAGAGAATGAACCGGAGAACCGGAGAAAATGCGAGAGAGTGGCCAGCAGTGCTTGGATGTAGAGTTCGCGCCTCAATGCATCACTGTCGTGGGCGAGCTCATCAATGTGAGTTACATCCTTCGAGTGATTGACAAGGAACGGAACATCCATCTAAGCACCGGCTGTGTGCGGACTGGAAAACCCTAAACCGTTCCTAGGTCTTCGGATTATCGGGACGTGCGCGTGCGCGTGTGGCGGACTATATTATGTTGTAGCTTCGGGCAATGACGGTCGGAGCAAGCTATGCGTACCATGGTGTCGTTCGGAGGAGCTCGTGTATCAACACTGTTGTTCGGTCGAACACGAACACGGTTCGATCTGTCGGCAAGAAGTCCGAACAGGAGAAAATAAGGTAAAACCAAAAGCACCTTCGTAATTGTTGGTGATCGTGTTATCGGCTGATCACCAATTTATATTGTATTCATGACCATTTATAATAATTATAATTAAATAAAGTTATGATATCCTGATCACGGGGTGATCGTTAGGCCTTTTATATACAATCCCATGTTTAATACCTTCAAGGTATATGCGTCGTGAACATAATAAGTGTTACCTTCGTACTAGCTAGCTAGTCACCTGGTCTTACACACTGCCGAACCCTGTTGCCAACCTCAATCTAAACTAACCCTTCCCTTGATCACGATCACAGCCAGCACAGGGGCAATAATTTAGTCAGGCTGCTGGTGGGGTGAGAGGAAATGTATTTTTGATAAATTTGAACCCTGGAGCGTACATATTTGCGATTTCCTCACATGTGTTGTATGGGCACAAATTTGAAATTTGTCAGAATATATGTCCCGGATTTCCTCCCCACCGGCCATAGTTATAATAACGAAAGATATGTAGCTGATTATTATTATTCTTAGCTCGGAGTACACGACGGCGGGTGAGAGTCGCCCCCGCCCGCAAATGAATGGTGCTAAATATTCGAGGGCAACTACTTACTAACACTTACTTTCGGTCCACTTTCATCATTTTGGTGGTGGTCATGCTTGCAGAGTCTGATCCTATCCGAGCTTTTAGATTTATAACTCAGCTGCACTCGCTGCTCACTGAATCAAGGATTCCGATGCAAGACGCTTCTCGGACACAAATACACAGCGTCACTGCATCCAAGTCGCGCGACTTTGCCACACCGAAGCGCCAGCGAGTTGACACTTGCAGCGACGAGTCCGAACGACATCTTCGCGTCATCTCCCGTCGCCGTGAAAATTCCGTCGGCGCAGGGGTAAGCAAGGAACCTGCCAGGTGCGTCCATCAGATGCGCTCAACAGAACTATTCACACAAAGTGCCACGATTATGTGTGAGAATGAACCTAACAAATTGTTCCGAATTCCTGCCGTACACTGTGCCTCTTCTTCTATGCGACCGGGGAACCGTTAGCTGACTTTCTGTTCTTTTACGAACTTCACGCCAGGCGTTGTACTGAACTCAGATCGATATCTCGACATGAGAGAGAATCGGGAATAGAACGAACTCCAGGGGGAGTAAACGAAGCAGGGACTTGTGCTGATCCTACGGTCGTGACCCGCACGATTAACCTGCAACCAGAACAAGCTTCAGAGATAAGCACAGATCGGGACATTCGAAACGTTGTCTGTCCTCTTTGGTCCATGCCATACGAAAGCCAGCTGTGTTTCAAGCATGAAAAGGTCGAGGATGCGATGTGCAGGCTGACAAGAGCTGTTGCAAAAAAGTTTAAGCAAGGAATGTCAAGGGGCTTGTCCAACAAGCTGCAGATGCCAGGTTGGGTTTCAGAGGCAAACAAAGTTCACAGAGGTTGCGCAGCCCCCGTTTTGGGAATCGTTCGTTCTCCTGTGCTCGATGGATACCGCAATAAATCGGAATTCAGTGTTGGTCTTGATCTTGATGGAAACCCCACGGTCGGTTTCAATGTCGGTCTTTTCAAAGAAGGCATAACGGCCGTGTCAGGGCCAGAGAACTGTCGCCATATCAGCCCGATCGCGAAAATACTTGCTTCAGCTCTTCAATCCTTCATCCGTTCTGAAATGAGTGAGATCCGACAAGCTGGACATCAGCATCTTCCAGTGTGGAACAAAAGTACAGGGACAGGGTTTTGGAGGCTGCTCACCGTGCGCGAAGGGGGGGGTGCACCTTCAGCAGGTCATTGGTGCAAATGGATGCGAACTCCCCGGACCGACAAATGCCACGCGGAAGGACATGCGCAACACCCACACGATGAACAGGTTGGTTCGTCAACGACGCTCGATGACAATTCTGGTTTACCGAGCCTTTCGCCTAATAGTCAAACTGAGGTGATGGTCATCATTCAAGTGAGCCCGTCGGGTTATGATGCTCGCGTGGTTCAAAAAGCATGCAAGCGAGCTGCTGACATTCTACGACTTGCAGCGTCTCGCGCTTCGCTCTATCAGTTTTCCCTGAAGCGTTTGCTCATGCAAGTGCACAACGGCGTCTCTAATGCCGCTGGACCAGATGCTGAACTCTTTGATCTTGAGGATGGTAACAAAAGCACAGCTGATCAGATTTCGATAAGTGAGAATCTATGCGGGCTTCGTTTCTCTCTCTCCGCAACCGCATTTTTCCAGGTAAATACTTCTGCAGCAGACGCGTTGTACCAGATTGCAGGCGAATGGGCTAGTCCCCATGGTCGCTCACTTGTCCTTGATATATGTTGTGGGACTGGCACAATAGGTATCACTATTGCAAAGAAAGTTCATAAAGTTATCGGCATCGACATTGTGGAGGGTGCCATCAAAGACGCAAAAGCGAATGCCTCTTTAAATGGTATTACGAACTGCGAATGGATCGCGGGCAAAGCGGAAAACGTCCTGCCCTCCATTCTGAGCACATATGCACCGCTCGTCGCACCATCGAAACGGCTAGCAGCGACAAAAGCTAGATACTCGGCTCCAAGTGCAGAGGAGAGTGGAAGCGAGGGAGAAGTGAGGACAGATCAGAATCAACAAAGCAAACATGAAACGACGATGCACGGTAAAGTTCTCTGGTCTTCTAAATCCTTTTCATTAGATGAAATTGTTGCCATTGTAGATCCGCCTCGGGCTGGCCTGCACCGAAATGTGCTCTCAGCACTTCGTAAGGAGCCGAGCGTCCGTCGTCTTGTCTATGTGTCTTGCAACCCAGACTCTATGACCGCAAATTGTGCGGAGCTTTGCACACCGCAGGGACCCGACGGGAGAAGTGGCGGTGTTCCTTTTAGTCCTATTAAAGCGTTGGCGGTTGATTTATTTCCGCACACGAGACATTGTGAGGCTGTTATTCTCCTGGAGCGGTGATCAAGTGTTTTAATAAAGTATTTCAGAATCGTGAATTATCAGTTGCGCTTCCAGAGCTATTATCAGCAGAGTGTATCCGGAAGACGTTTCTCGGGCAGAGAAACCAAAAGATTCTATAATATGGCCGTGTAATAAAACCGAAATTCACTGAAAGCTAATTGTCGACAAAATCTACCACGATTGTTCGGGCCTGCGGTGATAGCCAATGCGATTAGCTAGAGTTTTCAAGAAGTATGAAGCAGGGCCAAAGTGGTTCTCAAAAGAGATTTTATTTCACACAGTTTCCAATTGATTCAGTATTCCTCCCAACTTTCTTGTCGCTGCCTGTCAACAGAAAGCAAATTGTTAGGATACAGTCAAATTAACGCGATAATAATCATCTTTATTTCCTGGAGACGAAGATGCATTTGTGGGAGCATAGCCCAATCTTCACCCAGCATCTGATGTTCCTTGCTTCGTGAGCTGTTTTGCTGTAAATGTTGTGTCGGTGTAGTGAAAACCAAAGTGAAGATCAGATGTCTAGTAATAAGCAAACCTTTGGGGAGAAAAAGTATTGTTTGATTTGGACTTGAGGTACAGCTCCAAGCAGGTGTAGATGCGCGTCTGTCTGTTTGAGAATGAGCTGCGGAACACGCATGCGTTGCTCCCGTACACACTCTGCTGAAGGAATTTGAAATTTGCCATTTTCTGTATGGTCATTATGCGAAGTTTTGAAACCTTTGGCGCTATGAACAGCTCCGCGCAGGTGACCATGCTCGGCAGCCACTGCGTTATGACTATCTTCGACACTGTGTTCAATGTCAAAGGTGAATGCCGTATGTTTTAACGCGATGAAACGAGAGAGTGTTAGTCGGGAGACTCACCGTTTTCCCGTCGTGTCCGTGTTCAGCTGAACGCAGGCAAACATTCGCTCCTGGATGTAGTTGATTTTTTTTTCAACAATGGTCTGCAACAAAAAGAATTGTGCCAAGGGCGGTATCAATCATCAATCGCACCTGTATAGAGACAAGGAAGTCTTTGTTCGGGATCTCCATTCGATTAACGACCCCGTGTTGCTGCAAGTGTGGTGATTTTCAGGTCAGAGCACAGCGGCAAAAACACAAAAAGAATTACTTTTGAAATCTTAAGGGACGTGACTAGTGCATGAGCTAAGACATCGACGCAATCGTTCTCCAGCGCGACCTTCATTTCTTCCAAGTTTGATGAAGTATGATGAGCGCTTCGGCGGAAAAGTTTAAAAAGCTCATCCTCAGGTACCTTCGTAACTCTTAATTCGGGATTAATTAAACTTTCAATAGTTATTAGTCACGTCAGCCCATATTCCAACCCAATATTTTTACCGCGACACTTTTATTCGTCTTCTGATGGGCTGTCATCGTCAAAAATTCGTCTCGTGATTGGTCTTCGACCGCGTTACTTTTTAAACGTATTCTGATTGGCCCGTCATCCTTTATACGCCTTCTGATTGGTCGTCAGCTCATTTTCAAAAGTCGTAACTAAGCCACCGTGCGATCACCGTTTGCCACTTTAATTCTAACTACAACGCTTTGCGACAGCTTCCCGGTTTTTGGACTACGACTGTTCCGCGGCACGTCCTTATCGTTGCACTTGGCGTGCACGTAAGCGTCGTCCTCACACGCACGCCACTTCTGAAGGAAGCACGACGCTAACGCGTCTTCCTAGGAGGCGGTGGTCGACGTCGAAGTTGACTGATGCATCGATGAAAATTCAGCTTCAAACCTTAACTACAGCATTTCAACTCGACTCGTCTCAAACCAGCCGACCGCGACAACTTAAAAATCCCGAGTCGATTCGTTAGGTGCCTTCGTACAAGCAAGGTACCTTCTGACACTTACGAAGGTAACCCTTTATATACAGATGGTAACGGACGGAACTGAAAGCGGAGTCAACCGACGCAAACGGCGGGCGACCTCGTGGACTTGGACGCCGTGCACGATGCGATGCGCGCGAGGAATGCGGAGGGAAATACAGTGCCTGATACGCCGAGGGACTCGCCGCGGCCAGGGAGAGATTACACCGCCGCGAGCGATAACGATTTCACCGAGGTCAAGGCCGAGTCGGAAAAGGGCAAGTGCGACGTCGCACCCACTGAAGACGAGGAGGAAATGAACCCCCCGCCTTCGCTGACCCACACGTCCGAGTCGGACCGAGTTTCACTTCGCCGCCAACTCGGCCGATACGGAACAAAACGTCATCGGAGTGAAGAGATCCGGCGATGTCCAGGACGGCGGCGATACCAAGCGCGTCAAAGTTCTCGAGCACACCACCAGTTGCGCCGTGTGCGGCAGGAAGTTCAGGAACGGGCAGGGGTTCGAACCACTACCGGACGCACGTCGTCAAGGGTAAAACACAATGCTGGTGCACGATGCCTCGAAGTCTACGATGAAGTTGTCAAAGAAATGGCCTCAGGAAGATGACAATACCGGAGAAGCTTCAGAGGCTCAAGCTCAGCGAGAAGATCCCGTCCAATCCGCCCGACGAGGACGACGAACCGCCGCCGATCCCACCGACACGCCCATCGACGCCTCCTCCGCCGCCGGCACCGACGTACCCTTCCAACCAGCTCATCCCACCGACACGCCCATCGACGCCTCCTCCGCCGCCGGCACCGACGTACCCTTCCAACCAGCTTGTCGTGCGACCTCCAACTGCACCCATGTGGGATGCCGCCGTCGACGTATTCGAATACCCGCCGAGCTACCATCCCCGGTACCAACCCACGTCGGTGCGAATGCAACCGGTCATGGTCCAGACACAGCGAGGCCCCGTCGCGATGATACCCATGCACCAGCAGCTGCCGCAGCCGCGGGCGCACTACGCGGTGCAGACTGAGCAGGTGACCACGATTGGAACGGCGCTCGGTGGTGCAGGGCATGTGGTCGATGTTCCAGTCCACGCAGCCGCCTCAGCCCCAGCCGTACTTTTTACCGCCGCCGCGGCATTACACCCAGCCGCCGGCGGCCGTCTTCCCGCCGCCTCCGGAGGCGTGACAGCCGCACCCGTGGCAGTATTAGTGCGCGAACTACTAGCTTTGTCATAAAAAAACACTCAGTTGCTCAGCTTCAAGAATTTCTTGGACAGTAGCTACCCAAATCAGACCCCCACCTTAGCTGTCGTTTTGGAGCCTCGATTTCGCAGGGGTATTTTACGAAAATCGTCGCGGAAATGTTCTTTGCGAAAGTTTTTGGCATGCTTCGACGCTCGCCTTCAGCCCCCCGACGCCTCGATACTTCACGGATCGATGTAAAACCTCGCCAGGGCGTAGCTGAGATATCAAGGCGTCGCCCTATGTGCTCAGAACGCAATGCGCGCGCGGGTGGAGCGCGGGGCGGATTATCGGGTTTGGGCTTGAGCCCTCAAGCCCAGATTGAGCTCCAAAACGACAGCTAAGGGGTCTGATTTGGGCAGGTTGGAACCCTAAACTGAAGCGACGTGAGTCTTGTCTCGCGGGGCACTGCGAGCCGCCGCGAAAGGGGCGCGAGGGAGCGGGTCGCGGGCATGACCGGCGGAACGATCTGGCTGCCGTTCCTCTCCAGTCCCATCGAACAGCAACCCACGCCCGTTGACGACGACACCCCGGCCTCCCCGGCGATGCCAACGGACCCACACGCCGAGTCGCCCGTGGTGAAAAGCGCCCCCCCGCCCGAGGCGGCTTTGTCCGCGCCCACCGCGATACCGCCGCTCGAGCCGCGCCTGAGGGTCCACTACGACGGTCCGCTCCACTGGAAGGGGCATCCTGAGCTGACGCAGAGGCTCGAGGATGCGACGGCGGCGCTCGAGGGCGCGGGCTGGACGCTCGACAGGCAACTCGCGCTTAAGGGCGTGAGACTGCCCGAGGGGGTCTTCAACTTCCAGCCCACGCTCTACGCCGTTATGAACGTCTCGGGGGTCAGCCGTGAGCAGCTCGTGAACCACCTGGCCCCTAAGCGCTTGAAGCAGCGAAAGGCGCTGGAGGGGAAACCCGAGCCCGTCCCCGACGTCTTCGAGGAGCACGAGCAGCTCTTCCTCGGATACGCGTGGCCCCGCGAGACTCAAAAGTTTGGCTCGCTGAAGGAGATCACCGACAGCCTCCCGACCATCCTCCCCGGCGACAAGATGGTCTGGGAGCTCTGGGAGGATGGCGACCAGTCGACGACGACGGAATCCGCGAAGAAGCGCCGCGCTCCTCGGTACCGGGGCGATAAACCCCGAACGGAGTCCGAAGAACGGGAGATGGTCCGCGACTCCATCAGGCGATCGCTTTTGAAAAACGGTCCACAAGGCGCGGAGGTCGGCGCGAGGGACGTAGATGCCTTCTTGGCGGACGCCATGGGGCTCGATTCCGTCCAGATCGACGACGGCCTTGGCGACGACTCTCCCAAGCAAGAGGAGCCGATCGTGCCCACGGACGACGAGGACGAGGACGAGGACGAGGAGACCCTGGCCGACGTGCTCGCCTCGCAAAAGAAACAGAAAAAGGAAAAGCCGGTGGCGCCGTTGCGAACGAAGACGATGTATCGGATCCGATCGAAAGGCGCCACGGTCGTCGAGGAGGGGCCGCCCCCGCCGCCGAATGACGTGTTCGCGCTTCCTCGGCGGGAGCCTTACAAGATCCCCAAGATCACGCCGGCCCCCGCGAGGGAGCTCGTCAAGTCGAAACGCCCGAGCGGTGATCCAGTTAGCGCGACCGTCGCGATCAGGGAGTTCTCGAATGCGGCCCGTGCCATCGGGTCCAAGTCGGACGGCGACGCTGCGAGCGCGCTGACCAGGCTTGCGGGCATGAACATCCCGTTCAAGGTGTTGTTCCAGCTCGGCGACTGCCCCAAGCACATAAAGCAGTGGGCGAAGTCCGGATCCACCGGCGAGATCAGAGCCGCGGCGAACATGTGCGTCGAGACATGGAGGGGCGTCGTGCAGACGATCCCAGAAGAGGAGCGTAAGGCGGCGCGGAAGGAGGCCCAAAACGCACGGGAAACGCCCGAGCCCGAGCCAGAGCCAGTTCACCACGACTCTCGGGCGACTTTTGTATCGGGCTATTACGCCTCTTACCTCGAGGCACACGCAGATCGGAAGAAGACGGCGATCGAGGAGGAAGAGGCGCTGGGCCGCGCTATCAGCGCGCTCAACGCGATCCCGGGGAGAAAGATGAATGAGTCGGGGGCAGCATGGGCGCGCGAGTCGCCCGCCGCCGCTCAGTTTTTCACGGCCGTCCCGCCGCCGCCGCCGCCCATCCGCGGACCCGCCGCTGACGTCATCATCAATGACGTCATCGTCATCGACGACGAATCTCCGGTGGAGAAAGACACGTCGCATCGGTCGGTGCTCAGGGATGTCCCGCCGCTGCCTCCTCCTCCCGGCGGTGCGGTCATCGAGGCGCCCCCGGGCGGCTCCGAACTGCCTCCGACGGTGCGAGAAGTTAAGCCTCCGCCGGCGCCATCGGGACGCACGGCGGGGATGCCCCCACCGCCCGAGCCATATGACACGGACCAGCCGGACGTATCGCCACCTTTCAGACGGACCGAGGACAAGATACCGAACGCCGAGAACGGTGAGACACCCGAGCCGCACCTGTGGACCGCATACTACAATAAGGGAACGGTGGAGAAGGTTGGTAAACACGAGCCGTTACCACTACTACCGCTACCGCTACCTAGAAACTCCTATCATTGCGCCGCATGCAACTGCAACGTGCCCACGAGCGGGCGTGAGCAACACGAAACGGGCGCAAAGCACCGCGAAAACGAGAAGTCCGAACCTCCCAAGCGGGTCGTAAAGGTGATCGTTCGTGAGCGTGCCGACTCGGACAACCTTCGCGACCGGATCGATCGCACGCCGTGCGCGGCCCCGGTCATCCGTGACAAGATCGTGGGTGTCGGCAAAGGAGTCTTGACCCTCATGAAGCCCTCCGCAAACGCCATCGGAGATCGGCGAAGCCGCCCCCCCGAAGCCGCCCCCCCTTCCGAGGACGGCGAGCTCCCGCTGGTTCTGACCACGAGCTCGGGCTTGGACGGCCTGCCCGAGGCTAAGGCCACGATACAGCCCGCGATGGTCCTATTAGCGCAGGGCCTGGTCCCGATGCTGCCGGTGACGCAGCTCGTGTCCGTTCGAACGGCTCAAGGGGACGTCGTTTACATGGCACCCATGCAGCCCATCGCTCAGGATCAGCCGGGGGTCCAGGCCGTCGACCGGGTGACGAACAGGACACACGCTACGGAGACCACGACGACGCGGCCGATGACAGTGGGGATGGTTCGGTCGGAGTCGGAGCCCAGGAGGATGACGCGCGCCGAGTGGGAGCGAGAGAGGAAAGAGATGAAGAGGGAGAAGAAAGAGAAAAATGAGAAAAAGCGCGAGCGGGAGGGGGGCGGTGATGAGGACGGGCGGGGCATCGTCAAGCGAACGAAATCCGGCTGGCCGGGCTGGATGCAGAACGACGATTTCCTTCGCCTGGACGACTCCTACGACGCCAGCCTTCCGTCCGGCTGTTCCGGAGGTTTTTGAGGGACAAAC
>Ga0209666_1000169_pt1 | contig 51581 bp, 37 predicted proteins | sample SaaInlV_125m_DNA_FD_184679 | JGI IMG/M metagenome (GOLD analysis project Ga0209666, IMG submission 184679) | Marine microbial communities from expanding oxygen minimum zones in the Saanich Inlet - Saanich Inlet SI037_S3LV_10m_DNA (SPAdes)... | ecosystem: Environmental > Aquatic > Marine >...
CGCGCGGCTTCGGCTTTCTCTCGCGCGCTGATCGGGTCGGGGACGCCGTCTCCGCTCGCCGAGCTTCGACAGACTGGGGACAAACCTCGAGCGGGAAACCTCGAGCGGGACGGATGGGACGGACGCGCGGACGCGCCGGCGCGCGTCGGCGCGCGCGTCGACGCGCGCGCGACGACGAGGGACATCGCGGTCGAAATCGAGCGCGACGGGGCGATCGGCGCGACCGGGCGCGCGCGCGGGTGTGGGGACGCGTCGACCAGGGCCGGTCGGGGCGGACGCGACGCGCGGAATACGCGGCTGGCTAAGTTTACATTCTACGGATGGCGACGACGACGCGAGTCGTCGGGAAATATTCGAGTCGCGCGCTATTCGCACAGGAAGTGCCTGGCGTAGGACTGCACGATCGCGGGCTCGAGGAAAAATCGAGAGAGAAAGTACGTCGCCGAGCCCAGGGCGATGGACACGGGGAGCGCGGGAAGCGCCTTGCCGTACATGCCGAGGGCGACGAGCGTGAGCACTAAACCAAGCAGCACGGCGATGAAACAAAACGCGCACGTGATCGGAGACCACATCGCCGCTCGACCGACGAGGACGCTGTAGAAGATGAAATCTCCGAGACCGAGTTTGATGGAATCGGGAAGTCCGAACTCACCGTCTTCGTCGTCGGCTTCCAACGACGGATCGTACGGCGACCCATCGGCCCCGACTGCCTCGCCCGATACACCAGAATTTTGCCGCGCGCGAGCGCGCGCGTCGCCGAAACTTCCGCCCCTTGATTCGTACACGAGCGCGGGAATGTCTTCGTCGCGCTCTTGCGCCAACTCCACCATCAACCTGAGCGGCCCGTTCGGCGTGAGCACGGCGTACAGATCGTACAGCGCCATCGCGATCAAAAGCGACCACGTCGTCCACTCGGGAATCTGCGTGAAGTAAAACGACACGATCGTGGACACACAAATTAAATATCCTTGCTTCACCACCAGAGGTCCGTGCCAGAAAAATGTCATCAGCACGCCGCCGATTGAGAAATTCCACATCAGCAGCCCCACCGTCACCATATCTATCGCTATATCTAACTTTTGCAGCACTCGCATGAGAATATTTCCCCCGAGCACGCCGAATATCAACAATCCGCTGAAGCCCATGTACGCCCAAATCACCTTGCCCATTCGATACTTGAAGAGCAGAAAAAGGGCAAACGTCATGGCGGTAATGAACCCCACGAACACCGCCGCGTTCTCCACACTACCCGTAAATTTGACGTACTCGCTATCACCGCTCTGTTTACTCGCGAAATCACATCGCGTGCGTCAGTATCATCGTCGATGAGGTCGCGTTTCCGCGTCTCAACACCCTCTCGCGGCGCGCCAACATCAGGTTTTCCCATCCCACGCGTCGTTCAATCGTCCGTTCGCCGCGCGCGCGTCTTAAATCGTCGTACCTTTTCGGTGTACACCGCCGAGATCACCCCACCGCTCGTCGCCTCCGCGTCTTCGGTGGCGTCACCGCGCAACAGCGTCACCAACCACACGCAGAGCGCCATCGCGATCGCGACGGGGACGACCACAGCGCCTATGGATGACGCCATGGCGCCGAACGTCGGCCGCGTGATGCGCGCGCGCGCCCATTTGCCGTCGGGGGGTCGGCGATCGGGCGCCATGCCGACGGAGGCGGCGTGTGCGGCGCGCGCGCTCGTCGCGACGGTGTTGGGCGCCGGGCTGGTTCGAGCGCGTAGCGGACGAGAGGGCGGTCGAGCGAGTGAATCGTGTGCGCGTGAATCTGACGTTACATCACGTTGATGGTGTATATCTCGACGCCTCGTAAGGAGGGGTGCGTATTTTCTTCTATTATCCTCGCCGCCGACGCGGCGCTCTCGTTTTTGTCAACACAACTGCTGCGCGCGGCGATTAATCGACTTCTTCCATGCGGGAACCTTCGTCGACTTCTTCCTCGAGCGCGGGCAAGTCATCAACCGCCGGGGCGTCTTCCTCATCGATGGAGAGACCGAGCTTGATCATGCGGTGGATGCGACCGCCGAACGTCGTCGGCTCGTCCAAGGAGAAGCCAGAGGTGAGCATCGCAGTTTCGAATACGAGGAGGACCAAATCCTTGACAGTCTTGTCACCCTTGTCCGCATCGGCGCGCTTGCGCAACTCCTTCATGATGGAGTTATCCGGGTTGATTTCCATCGTCTTCTTGCTCGACATGTAGCTACCCATGGAGTTGTCGCGAAGCGCTTGCGCCTTCATGATGCGCTCCATGTTGGCGCTCCAGCCGTATTCGCCGGTGACGAGCACGCACGGGGAGTCGACGACGCGGTCGGAGACGACGCACTTCTCGATCTTGTCGCCCAAGATGTCCTTGATCAATCGGCACAAGTTCTCGTATTGCGCCTTGACTTCCTCCTTTTGCTTCTTCTCTTCCTCGGTTTCGTCGAGCTCCAGACCTTCCTTGGTGACGGAGACGAGCTTCTTGCCGTCGTACTCCTTGAGCTGTTGCACCGCATACTCGTCGATCGGATCGGTCATGAAGAGAACTTCGTAGCCACGCTTCTTGAGCTTCTCGATGAACGGAGAGTTCTCGACCGCCTTCTTGGATTCGCCGGTAATGTAGTAGATGTCCTTTTGGCCCTCCTTCATGCGCGTGACGTAATCCTTGAGCGACGTTTGCTCTTCGCCAGACTTGGTGGAAGAGTATCGGAGCAACTCAGCGATCTTGCTGCGGTTTTGCGCATCTTCGTGAATACCGAGCTTCAAGTTCTTGCCGAAAGATTCGTAGAACTTGGTGTAGTCATCCTTGTTCTCGGCGATTTCATTGAACATCTCGAGGCACTTCTTGACGATGTTCTTCTTGATAACCTTGAGAATCTTGTTTTGCTGGAGCATTTCGCGAGAAATGTTGAGCGGCAAATCTTCGGAGTCGACGATGCCCTTAACGAAGCCCAAGTATTCCGGAATGATGTCCTCGCAGTTGTCCATGATGAAAACGCGACGGACGTACAACTTGATGTTGTTCGACTTCTTCTTGCCGTCGAACATATCAAACGGCGCGCGCTTCGGGACGAAGAGCACCGACTTGAACTCCAATTGACCTTCGACGGCGAAGTGCTTCACCGCAAGTTGCTCTTCCCAATCGTTGGTGAGCGACTTGTAGAACGCAGCATACTCATCCTTGGTGATTTCTTCCGGCACGCGCATCCAAATCGGCTTTTGCTTGTTCATGATGGCCCACTCGTGAGAAACTTCCTTGATCTTCTTCGTCTTCTTCTCCTTGACCTCGTCACCCTCGTCCTTGATTTCGGTGATCTTGCCCTCTTCTTCCTCGCCAGCCTCCTCGGCTTCGTCGTCGGAGACTTCCTTCTCGGTCGTCTTCTCGGTCCAAAGCGAAATCGGGTACGAGATGAATTCAGAGTGCTTCTTGACCAAATCCTTCAGGCGGCGCTCCTCGAGGTACTCGAGCTGATCATCCTTCAAGTGAAGCACCATCTTCGTACCACGACCGAGTTCGTTCGCGGACGCGTCCTTGGTCACCGTGAACGAACCACCGGCTTGAGATTCCCATCGGTAGCCCTCGTCGTCGTTGTGCTTGGTGTACACGACGACCTTTTCGGCGACCAAGTACGACGAGTAGAAACCGACGCCGAACTGGCCAATCATCGAGATATCCGCCCCCGCGGTGAGCGCTTCCATGAACGCTTTCGTACCAGAACGCGCGATCGTACCGAGATTGTTCACGAGATCCGCCTTGGTCATCCCCACGCCGCTATCGATGATGGTCAGCGTGTTATTCGTCTTGTCCGGCACGACGTGAATGAACAGCTCGGGTTGGGACTCGAGCTTGGACTTATCCGTCAAGCCCTCGAATCGAATCTTATCGAGCGCATCGGAAGAGTTACTATTATTCGCGCGTACACACCGTTCGTCGTCAGTCACACCGTTCGTCCGAGCGTCTCGCTCGCGCGCGCCGCCGCTCGTCCTCGCCGTCGCGCCTTCTTCACCCTTCTGGAAGATGACTCGAAAACGCACGCCCGAATCACGATCGCGCGTTTTCTACCCCATCCCTCGCGCGCGCGTCCTCGCCCGCGCGCGCGCCCGTCGAAACGAATTCTCACGCATCGCGCGCTCGCGGCCGTCCCCCCCGCGCCCGCCCGCGCGCATCGTCATCGCGTAAAGTCAACCGCCGCCATCGCATCGCGATGCGTCGATCGCCATCGCGCGCGAATCGCGTCGCCGTTCGCGCCTCGCACCTGATGAGCTCGCGCAAGAAGATTTCCTTGTTGGAATAAAACGTCTGCGATCGTTTCGAATCCACGATTTCCTCGTCAGTCGTTCGCTCGCGTCGCGAGCGCGTCGATGCGTTCGACGCGCCGTCGTCCCGCGACGCGCCATCGCGATGCGCGTCGCGACGCCGCGATCGTTCGCGGCGCGCGCGCGGTCGCGGTCGGCGTCGAGACGCACGTTGATGATCAACGACAACAGCTGGTTGATCTCGGCCTGGAAGGCGAAGGTTTCGGTGTCTTCGCTCATGGTGCGTTCGCGTCGCGCGTCGCGGTGTGACGCGACCGCGCGTCGGTGCCGGTTTTTCGCGACGAAAAACGCGCGAAAAACGGGCGCGCGGTCGGCGTCGTCGGTGTCGCACTGTTTGCGCGGGTGGGCGTCGCCGTAACCCTGCGGGGGGTTCGCGACCGCGACCGCGACCGCACTCTCGCGCGCGACCGCCCGCGCGAACGTCGAGCGTCGCGCGAAGGCGTCCGCGTCGCGTCGTCGCGCTCGAAGCGCGCGATCGTCGAGGCGCGAACGCCGGCGTCGCGCGGAACGCGGCACGAGAATCAACGACGCGCATGGCGGGAAGTAAAAAGAAATCCGCCGCCGCGGCGGCGACGGCGCAGAAAGCCACCGCGGGGGGGGCGACGAAGTACGAGGATATGTTTGAAGTCATCGATCGCGATCCGGATGGAAAGAAATTCGATCGCGTGTCGAGGTACAAGTGCCGAAGCGAATTCGACGCAGAGCTCACGATCGACGTCAACGTCGACGTGTACCCGTTGACGGTCGGACAGAGATTCTCCCTGGCGCTCGCGCCGACGCTGTCGCTGGATGGAACTCCGGAAGACGACGCGTTCGATCAGAGCGGGAAGCCGTCGCTGGCGGATGGGTACGAGTACGTGATGTACGGGAAGTGTTACAAAAAGGTCGACGAAAACGCGGGAGGATTGACTCGCGCGAGCGCGTACATCTCCTTCGGTGGATTATTGATGAACTTGAAGGCCGATCCGAAGAATTTGCAGGAGATTGAGATCGATGATAGGATTTATCTGTTGATGCGCGCGGTGTAGGCGCGGTTAAGTTTAGTTTTGTGGTGGCCGACCGTCGAACACGTAGTCGTTTCCGCGCCTCGGCGCGCGCGCCGTCGCGTCGACCGCTCTCGCGTTCGCTCGTTCTCGTTCTCGTTCCATCGCGTTTTACCCTTCCTCTCGTGTCGTTTAGTTTTCGCGCGCCGTCGATCGCGTGCCGCGCTCTCGCGCTCGCGAACTCGCCCTCGGCGTCGATTCCACATCTCGGTGCCGACTGCGGTGCCGCCCGGACGCGCCATCGCGCGCCATCGGCACACCTATGCGCGTCACGGCGTCCCTGTGCTCACGACTCGCATCCAGCCCCTCGACGAACCCTCGCGGTGTCTCGTTTCGAGTCTCCCGGCCCCCGTTCGCGCTTCTGCGTCGTCTCACGCGGACGATGCCGCTCGATTTACCGCACGCGCGAGAATTCTCGAGCGATCGAATCACGCTCGTCGGCGATCTCTCCGCCGCGGACGTCGATCGAGCGCTGAGCGAGGGTGAGTTCAAGTCGTGGATATACATGAACGCCGAGAGCGACGCCGCGTTTCCGGCGGCGGCGAAGAAAGCGCTCGGCGATGGGTTTAAACAATTCGTCGTGGAGGGCGCGACGCTCACGCGAGGCTTGGCGAAGAAGCTGGCGGACGCCATGGAGGCGTTACCGCGACCGACGATGGTGCAGTGCTCGACGGCAACGCGAGCGAGTATGGCGTATATACTGTTCAAGGCTCGCGAGCAGCGATGGCCGCAGGCGGGGGCGTTGCAACGCGCGAGAGCGATGGACTTGAAGTTTTTCTCCAAGCCGCCGTTGGCGGATTTCGTGCGCGAGGGGTTGCGCCCGGATGCAGGGTTGATTTTCCGACAGTTGTTCGACACAAGCGGGAGCTCGACGTACACGTACTTGTTGGGGGACCCGGTGAGCAAGGAGGCGGTGTTAATCGATCCGGTGAAGGAGATGGTGGACCGTGATTTGGCGGTTGTCAACGATTTGGGCTTGAAGCTCAAGTACGCCATCAACACGCACTGCCACGCCGATCACATCACGGGCAGCGGTGATTTGAAGGCGAAAGTCGCCGGTCTGCAAAGCGTCATCGCAGAGTCTTCAGGCGCGCGCGCAGACGTGCACATCAAGCACGGCGACGTGATTTCTTTCGGCGCCGATTCCAACGTCATCAACTTGGAAGTCCGCGCGACTCCGGGGCACACCGACGGATGCGTAAGCTACGTGTGCGATAATATGGTCTTCACGGGCGACGCGTTACTCATTCGTGGATGCGGTCGAACCGATTTCCAAGGTGGTTCGAGCGAAAAACTATACGACTCGGTGCGCACTCAACTCTTCGAACTCCCCGACGAGACGCTCGTGTATCCAGCGCACGACTACAAGGGGCGTATGGTGAGTACGATCGGTGAGGAAAAAGAGCTCAACCCGCGATTAGGGTTGAAGAAGACCAAAGAGGAGTTCGTAGAAATCATGAGCAACTTGAATTTGGCGTACCCAAAGAAAATCGACGAGTCGCTCCCAGCCAACTTGAAGTGTGGTATCGACGACTAGACAACGATGTTCGTCTCCGTACTGCGCACGCATATAATAATCGTTGTCATTCACGTTGCAAAAGCCTATCGAGCTATCTCGCTAATAATCCTCGTCGTGCTCCGCCGCGTCGGCACCCCCGAGGAAGTACTCTACGCCCGCGCGCGATTCTAAATCGTAACACTCCATCACCAAAGGGCCGCACGCGCTCGTCGAGACGTCGAGCGCGACAAACAATCGCGCGGCTGAGACGTTCGCATGTGCATCGCCACGACCAGTGGCGATGTCGTCGTACGCACGTTTCGCGTTCGGGGGTAAACTGGCGCCGAGACTGGCGTTCGCGCGAAGCCAACCCACGGGCGAGACGACGGTTTCCGAATCGTCCGCCGGTTTTGAGAGCCACGAAACCACGTGCTCGAGTTCACCATCCCACGGATGTACGAACGCCACGCTCACTTCGTACGCGCCGTCTTCCGCGAGCCTTCGCGTGCCGTACAAAACCGCTGTCTCCCCTTCTCGCGACGTCTCGCGAAGATCCAAATCCGCCGCCGACAAATCGCCGAACCGTTCGCGCGTCAGCTTTCGCACGAACGCCCGCACGGCGCCGTCGCGAAACGTCACCCGATAACCCTCGCTCACCGCATCACCGTCGCCTTCCGATTCGCGCGCCAACACCCGCCTCAACGCCACCGCCGCCTGTTCCGCGTCCGCCTCGAACGTCTCCCGCTCGCGCCACGCCGACCGCGCGCGCGCGACCGCCTCCGTCTCCATCACCACCCTCGCCGTCGTCGCCGCCGTCACCGCGTCTTCCTCCGCGTCATTCTCGACCTCGCTCGCGCCTTGACCCACATCCACGCGCGCGCGCCAAGGGTACGCCCGCATGTCTTCCTCCGTCGCGCCCGGCGGCGTCCCGCTCGACGCCGCCGCGTCCCGAAGTCGCAGCAACGCCGCTTTATCGTACGCGACGCGCCCATCGAGCGACGCGCGCGCGACGGTCTCGACTTTCGCGACGTCGTCGTCGTCGCGCGCGTCGTCCTCGCCGCGCGCGTCGTCGTCGTCGCGCGCGTCGTCGTCGTCGCGCGCGGCGAAGAGGCCCAAAAACGGCCAAGAACGCGTCGCCACCGCGCGCTCGAACGCGCCGCCGCGCAGAAACGCGCGCGCGGACGTCGACGCCGTCGCGGGTGATTCGCGCGTCATCGCGCGCACGCGTCGCGCGCCGCGCGCGCGTCGCGGTGCGGCGAAAGTCGGATGCATCGCGCGCGCCGTCCGACGCCATCTCGCGCCGCGCGCCGCGACGGCGCGTCGGGCCCTCGCGCGCGCGCGCGACGACGCGCGAGATGTTCCTGCCGATCGACTACGCGCGCGCGCTGACGCCCGAGGCGATCGAGTTCGTCGCCGACGGCGCCGCGGATTCGCTCGCGTTCCAACGACTTCGCGCGTTGAACGCCGCGCGCGCGTCGTGCGCGCACGCGGCGGCGCACGCGGACGCGGACGTCGGAAGGCGCAAGTACGAGCGATACGTGGACGTGATCACGGAGGCGGAGGGCGCGCTGGAGGCGCTGGACCGCGGGGAGGGGCCGACGGCGCGATGGGCGTCGACGCTCGAGAGCGGACGCGAGGCGAGGTCGTATCCGGCGCCGGGATTGGCCGGCGAGCGCGCGTTCGCGCTGTTTGGACTCGCGTCGTGTCACAGAAGACTTTGCGCGCGAGAGACGGCGGCGCGGATGGCGGAGGGAGGATTGGGCGACGCGGGCGCGGCGAGCTGCTCGAAGAACGCGAGAGTCGCGGCGGGGATGTTCAAGCACTTGCAGGAGACGGTTTTGCCGCCGCTGAAGGCGTCGTTGGATGGTGAATGCGTGGCGAATGAACTCACGGCGTCGATGGCGGAGGTGATGACGTTGATTTCGCTCGGTGACGCGCAGGGCGCGGCGTGTCGGCGAGCGCTCGAACGCGGAAGCGCGGCGAATTTGCGCGCGCGGCTGCATCGCGGCGCGAGCGAGTTGTACCGCGATGCCAACGCGGTGTTGCAGTCGCGTCGATGCGATTGGAACGGCGTGGACATATTTTTGACGGCCGGCGTGCTGGTAGCTTGGAAGACGCACGAAGCGGAGGCATTTCTCGCGCACGCCGAGGCGCGGCGCGCTGCGGACGAGTGCGGCGAAGTCATCGCAGCGTGTAGGCGCGCGGAGGAAGCCGTGCGCGATTGCGCGCAGGCCTCCGGAGAAATCGTCTCGTGGGCGACGTATCACGGCGAGCTCGCCTCGCGTGTGGCCGCACTCGCAGCGAAAGCTGTCAAAGAGAACGAGGTGGTCTTCTTTCAAAAGATCCCGTCACCTGGCGCGCCGTTGCCCGAAGCCGCCGTCGTCGTCGGGCCGATAGAATACGTTCCGAGCGAACCCTCGAAGCACACATTCTTTCAAGGCTAAAAGTCTATGCAATACAAGCAAATCTAGAAGCAGCTATAGTGATCGTTTTGGAAGAAGGTTTGCTCGTTTTCTCGAGCCTGCAACGTTTCTACACTCGGAATGCGCCAAGTTTTGGGAATCTTTCTCGGAAAACACGCCGTGCGCGCGTTTTCGATCGCACCCTCGTCAAATGGCTTGCTCCCGCGCGGTAAAGACCGCAAATACGTCACCCGCTGCTCGCTGCTCACCTCCCACGTCGTCTGCCCGCTGAGCAATAAATAACTGTGAAACACGAATAAAAATCCCACAAACAGCGTCATCATTTGCGTGTATCCGCACGCCATCGCACTCCACGCGTTATCACGCCAGACATCGAACCACGTCGCGTGATTCACCGTCGCTCCCACGACGCCCGTGACCGCGATCCAACACGCGTGCGCCGCGACGCACGACTGCGCCAACAAAAACCACCAAAACCGTCCGTGGTTCCGCTCGCCCACGCACGTCCCGACCCAAAAGCAGTGATGATCAAATTTTCGCACGCATCTTTCGCACACGTGACAGTGTTTCGCTCGCAGCGGCACGCGCGCGCCGGCGCATTTTTCGCACGCGCGTCGCTCGCCGTCCTCGGCGTCGTCGTTCGCGTCCTCGCTCGCGTCCACGTATCCGGGATCGCTTCCGAGCACGCGCCAGTACGCGACGACATCGAACGCGAACAGCGCGAGGAGCGTACGCGCGGTGCTGTTGTCGAACCCGTTCGCCGTGAGATCGTTTTCCGGGACGGTTAAGGTGAGTAATCCAAAGCCGTGCACGATGGCCATGAGCGTCATTGAAATTGTTTTACGCCGCGCTGGAGTGGTGTGACGACTCGGCGTCGCGTCCGAAGCGTCGCCCGTCGTGCGCTGGGCGAATCTGGCGACGCGGGCGAGATCCAGGCGCATGGTTGGGAGACGTGCGAGCCGCGGAGTGGCGGTCGAGGTCGCTGGGAGTCGGGAGTTCGTACATTAAATATCTATCAAGCCCGTTTCACGGGCGTAGCGTACGAGGCGTCGTCGTGATCGGCATCCGTGAATCTACTTTTCGACTTCTGCCCGATCGACGGGGAACTGGCCTCGAGTTTGGCGCGAAGGCTGTGCAGGAGCTCGGCGGCGGCGGCGCGTTGGCCGTCGCGCTCGCGCGCAAGACGAGTCGGTCGCGATTGCGAGAACGGTGGTCGGTGCGCCACGCGTTCGGGCGACGGCGAGATGGATTCGTTTGCGTTGCGCGCGGCATCGCGCGCGGCTTTACGGACTTGAGAGAGCTCTTCCTCGGCGCGAAGCGCTCTGTCCTCGGCGGCGCGAATTCGTTCGCGGACGTCGGCGCCGTCGCCGTCGCGCGCTGTGCTCGTCTGCGCGCGCGCAAGTTCGGACTCGGCGCGTCTGCGTGCATCCTCCGCCACTTGTGCGCGTTGCGCTGCGGCATCGCGCGCCCGTTCAGCGGCTTCGATGCGTTCCTCGAGCTCACGCGTCTTCTCTCCGTATTCGCGCCGCTTCATTGCACTTTTCGCCTTGACCGCCTCCTCTTGCTGGTGCGAGGCGGACATCAGGGCGTCTTCTGCCGAATGAACTCGGTGCATCGCGTCCATAGCCGCCGCGATTTCTTTCGCCGCCGTTTCCTCCGCTTGCGCCGCGCGTTCCTCCGTCAACTTGAGCGTCATCTTCAAATCTGCGACCTCAGTCTCTGCCGCCTCGGCGCGCGCTCGCAACGCATCACGCTCACCTTCGAGCACGCGGATACGCGCGCGTGCGCTCTCCAAGCTTCCTTGCACAGCGCTACGCGTGCCTGACTCGGCGGCTAACTTTGAATCTAAATCCGCAGTCGCTAGCGTAGCTTCGCGCCGCGTCGTCTTGACATCCTTCTCCAACGCCTCCACGCGCTGGGCGGCGTACGCCCGCACGTCGCGATGGCTCTGTCGCAGCGTCCGCGGCGTAGCTGCCGAGGCAGGGGACTGTGCGAACGCGTTATCACCACCGGCTTCCAATCGATCCCATCGTTTTTGCGCCGATTTCAATTCTCGGCACTTGGCTTCGGCTAAATCCGCGCGCGACCTCGTGTCGCGCAATCGCTTCTCCAGCGCCTCGAGCGTTTTCTTCTGCTCCACGAGCGCGTTTTTGGCCCGCTGCGCATCCTTCAACGCCTTCTTTTCCATCGAGTGCGACTGTTCGTACAGCTCCGCGGTGACTTCGACGCCGTCCTTCGTTCGCACGCCTCGAGCCGCGATTTCCGCGCTCGACCGCGCGAGCGCCAGCTCCGCGCGCATTTCCTCCACCGCGCGCTCGTACGATTCCCTCTCGCGCGCGAGCGTCTCCTCCGACGCCTTCGCTCGCGCCACCGCGTTCGCCTCCCCCTCTCGCGCGCGTCGCCGACTCTCCACCACCTCCTCCAGCGTCGCGCGAAGCGATTCCATCTCTCCCCGCACCGCGCGCATTCGCTCCAGCGCGTCGCCCTCGAGCGTCGCCTTCGTCGTCTCCGCCTCGCGAAGCGCTTCCTCGAGCTCCTCGCGCGCTTCGTTCGCCTCGCGCAGCGCCGTCGTCTGCGCGCGCAGCAGCGCCACCGTCTCTCGATACTCCGTCGTCGCCGTCGACGCCTCGTCCGCGTCGTCCTCGCGCGCGTCGTCCTCGCGCGCGTCGTCCTCGCGCGCGTTCGCGTCGCTCTCGCGCGCCGTCGCGTCGCTCTCGCGCGCGCGAGTCGTCTCGACGCGCGGCGCGCGCGCGACGTCGATCGGCGACAGCGCCGTCGCGTCGGCCTCGAGCGCCAACTTCTCCACCGCGCTCAGCGCCGAGGCGCGCATGTCGACGTTTCGCGCGATCGCGTCGAGCGGCGACCGCGCCGCCGGCGGCATGCGCGCGCGCGAGTGCCGCGACTGTCGCGCGCGCGTCGTTGAAATTCAAAAATCTTGAACGACTGCGCGTCAGAACGACGCGCGAGCGGCGAACTGCGCGTCGCGCGGGCGCGCAGAGGGCGAAGAATGCTCGCCGCGCCGTTCGACGCGACGCGATCGCGCGCTGGGTTCGCGGACGCGACGAATAACGCGTCGACGTTCGCGAATGACTCGAAAACGTTCGCGACGTCTTCGGCGCCGGGCGCGCGCTGTGGACACACGATGACGGCGCTGCGATGGAATCAAAAGACGAAGATAGTCACGTTCGGGGGTGCGACCGAGCTCGAGGGCGGAAGCGGGGCGAACGCGAGCGCGAACGTGGGGTTGAGCCCGCAGGCCGGTCGAGACGCGGGCGCGTGGGTCAAGCTAAGCGGCGCGACGAATGAATTGCACGTCTTGGACCCGTTTAACGGGGAGTGGGGGAAGTTGGAGTGCGGTGGTGACGTGCCGAGCCCGCGGGCGGCGCACGGGGCGGCCACGGTGGGAGGGATGCTCGTCGTGCTCGGCGGCATCGGGCCGGACGGGTTGGCGGACGAAGATTTGTACGTGTTGGATTTAGCGACGAGGGACCCGAAGTGGCACCGCGTGCACGTGCGGGGGCAAGGTCCGGGGCAACGATACGCGCACGTGTTGAGTTTCGTGGCGCAGAGGTTTTTGGTGGTGATCGGGGGGACGGACGGTTCGAAGTGCTTGGACGATACGTGGGTGTTGGACACGACGACGAAACCGTACGAATGGACCAAGTGCGCGCCGAGTGGGCCCGTGCCGAGCGCGAGAACGTACGCGAGCGCGAGTACTCGAAGCGATGGTCTGTTGCTGCTCTGCGGTGGCCGCGGTGCGGACGGTTTCGCGCTGAATGACGCGTACGGTTTGGCTAGGCACCGCGACGGGCGTTGGGAGTGGGCCGAAGCGCCGGGCAAGGCACCAACGCGTCGATACCAGCACGCGACCGCATTCGTGGACACGAGATTGCACATCACCGGTGGGGCGTCGGGTGGGGGACAGCTCGTCACGAACGAAGCGACGATGTCGATGCTGGACACGTCGTCGGGCGGAAGCACGGGATGGCGGGACGCGAAGAGTTCCGAGGGCAAGGCACAGCTTTCCTACGACGCGAGCTCACTCGTCGGACGACGGTGCCGCCATGCAAGTGTGGCGTATGGTCCATTCATTTTCGTGCACGGTGGTTTGAGAAACGGAACGTTGTTGGATGATTTGGTCGTGCTCGAAGAGCCGCCGCAAGAGAGCGGTTCGACGCGCGCCGAACGCACGCGAGAGCTCGCGACTCTCATCGATCCGAATTCCTTGGCTTGGCGTAAATGGCTCGGTGAAACCGGGCTGTCGGCTGATATATTAGGAATGCACTCGCCGAGAAACGTTCGAGACTCGTTCGCAATCAACACGCAACGAGACGCAACGTATTCAAACGGATCCTTCAGTTCGCCCTCGTCTCCCGAGGGCATCGCCTTGCGACCGCTCGGAGGTTCGCCGGGGTCCCCGGATTCGCCCGACAACATGAACGCCGCTGCGGAGAAAGAGCTGCGTGCGGCGAGCGCGCAAGAAGCGGCAGCCGCGCTCGAGTTGGTCGCTCGAAGAAAGTTTTCGTTGGGCGAATCTGACTCTGGCTCTCCGGGATCGTCCGTGCACACGCCATCGCCTGGATTCGCTCGTTTCGGCTCCCCAGAATCGGCTCTACGCACGCCCGCGTCGGAAGTCAGGTTACATCATCGTGCCGTAGTCGTTGCCGCCGCGCCGCCAGATTCTGGCGCGAAGTCAACGCCGCGAGGCGTCGCGAGCATGGTGCGGCAGCTGTCCATCGATCAGTTTGAAAACGAGGCGCGACGCATCGGTACTCCCGGTGTGGATATGCTCACCCCCGGAGACACTCCAGCGAAGATGGCGCGCGCGAGACGCGCCGCTGAGCTCGGGGCGCAACCCGTGCACAAGGCCGTGCTCACGCACTTGCTTCATCCGCACACCTGGGAGCCGAGCACGGATCGTCGATTCTTTCTTAGCGCGAGCGCCATCAACGAGTTATGCGACGCCGCAGAGCATTGTTTCAAGAACGAAGAGACCGTACTTACGGTGAAAGGTCCGGCGAAAATCTTTGGCGACCTGCACGGTCAGTTTGGAGATTTGATGCGGTTATTCGCCGAATACGGCGCGCCATCGACGGCGGGCGACATCGCATACATCGATTACGTTTTCTTGGGAGACTACGTCGATCGCGGTGCGTACTCCTTGGAGACCATTTCTCTGCTACTCGCGCTGAAAATTGAGCACCCGCAAGCTGTGCATTTACTTCGCGGTAACCACGAAGAGTCGGACATCAATGCGTTGTTTGGATTCCGCATCGAGTGCGTCGAGCGTCTGGGCGAATCCGCGGGCGACGCAGTCTGGCGAAGATTCAACGAGTTGTTCGAATGGCTGCCGCTTGCGGCCGTCATCGAGGATCGTATTTGCTGCATGCACGGTGGTATCGGCCGTAGCTTGACGCACATCTCGCAAATCAATGAGCTGAAGCGACCGTTGAACATGGAAAACGGCGGCGTCGAGCTCATGGACATTCTCTGGAGCGACCCGACAGAGAACGATGGTATCGAAGGTTTACGCCCGAACGCGCGGGGTCCAGGTCTCGTGACTTTCGGGCCAGATCGTGTGAAGGCGTTCTGCGAAACGAACGGGATCCAGATGATCATCCGCGCGCACGAGTGCGTCATGGACGGTTTCGAGCGTTTCGCCCAAGGACAACTGCTCACCGTCTTTAGCGCAACAAACTATTGCGGGACCGCGAATAACGCCGGAGCGATTCTGGTGTTAGGGCGCGATCTGACGTTATACCCCAAGCTCATCCACCCGTTACCACCGATCGCCATGGAGTCTTTATCGCCCTCCGACCGCATCGACGACAACTTGTGGCTGCAAGACGTCAACCGCGATCGTCCGCCGACGCCTCCGCGCGGCCGTTTAGGCCAGACTCAGCCAATCGGCCTCATAAATCCGATGTAGCGCGACGACCGCAGAAGGAAAGTAGAAGCACTAGTATCGGAGATTCTTACTGGTTATCAATACAAACGATCAAACGCGCGCGTCTTCCTCACGCCTCCAACCGACCAAACTTGGCTTCGTACGCCGCCAACGTCCGCTTCATCCGCCCGTACTCCTCCGACACCCTCGCCCTGACCTCGACGTCATCCATCATCTCAAACTCCATCTCCATCACGCTCACCAACCTATTCGCGTACTCCTCCACGATCTCCAACCTCGCTTTCCCGCTCTTCGCGTCGCACGCCAACACCGCGAGCCCCTCCCCGCGCGCCGCCTTCTCCAGCGCCCTCCCGCACGTCTCCGCGCACTCCCTCGCCGTCCGCAGCGTCAACGACTGTTCCCGTCGCATCGTTTCGAACCGTTCCCGCGTCAGCGCGCACGCGTACCGCGCGAACGTCGCCCGTCCGTCGCTCGGCGTGAGCATCACTCGCACCGTCGCGTTCGCGTCGTCCTCCCTCGTCTCGTACGCGTACTCGAAGCTCGCGCGCGCGCTCACGCGATGCGCGCTTCCATCCGCGGCGTATCCTCGCACGTCCAGCGTCGCGCGCGCGACGCGCGACGTCGCCATGCGCGCGCGGTCGCGAAGTGTCGTTCGAACCGACGTCGTCGCGTCGCGCGCGTCACACGCGCGCGCACCGCGGCGCCGTCGAGCCGCGCGAACGCGCGCGCGACGCGCGCGCGTCCCATCGCGCGTCGCGCGCGTCCCATCGCGCGCGCGACGCGACGCGCGACGCGACGTTTCGGAATTCGCGACCGACATGTCGACGCGACGACGACGCGCGACGACGGCGACGGCGACGACCTCGCGCGACGACGACGCGCTGGCGGAGGAACTGTTTCGATCGCTGCGAGACGCGGTGCGTGCGCGCGCGCGCGAGGCGAACGCGAGACGACGGACGACGGACGATTCGACCGATGGCTTTACGCGGAGATTTTTTGGAGATTTTAAAGGACGAAGACGCGCGAGACGCGGCGAAACCGAAGAGGCGACTGACGGCGAAGCGCGGCGCGCGAACGAGGCGTAGGGGGTGTCGGAGTACGCGGACGTCGACGATGTGCTCGGGGATTCAGGTGCGAATGGAACGAGGCGAAGGAGAGACGAGAGACGAGAGACGAGCGAGAGACGCGAGAGACTGACGAGCGGAACGCGCGAGGGTAGGCTTAGCCGACGCGGATGCGTTGAATGCGTTCATGGGGGACGTCGAGGGAGGACGACGGGGGGAGTCGACGTCGCCGGGGTTGGGATTTGAGGATAGTGGGGCGTTTACGCCGAAGTTTGGGACGCCCGAGCGCGGGGATTTGGCGGCGAGGGTGAGCGGGCGCGAGGCGGCGGAGGACGACGGGTTGCGATTTCAAAGGGCGGGGACGTCCGCGGCGACGGTGATGCGCGCGATGACGCCTACGATCGGGACGTACGACGCGGAGGTGGCCGAAAAGAAGTGTCAGGAGGCGGCGGAATTCGTCGCGCAGGCGCGACGGATCATCGCCACGGCGCGCGCGAACTTGCGCGCGGGCGTCAAAGCAGAAGTTGGCGACGATGAGGCGTACGCGACGCCCAAGTCGTCCAAAATTCGAAAATCATTACCGCAAACTCCTGGGACGGGCGAGCGCGAGCAGAAAGGGTTGCGACATTTTAGCATGCGCGTGTGCGAAAAGGTTGAAGAGAAGAAGCACACGTCTTACAACGAGGTGGCGAACGAGCTCGTCGAGGAGCTTCGCGTGACTGCAGAAGAAACGAACGCGGATTTCGACGAAAAGAACGTGCGTCGACGGGTGTACGACGCGCTTAATGTTCTCATGGCGCTAGAAATCATCAGAAAGAAGAAGAAGGAAATATTCTGGAACGGATACCCCGAGGGATACGTGAAACCGGGCGAATCGCCGCCGCCCGCGAAGGCGGCGGGACCGAGAACGTCGAATCGGGAATTGGCGTCCACGGAGTCGATAGATGCGTTCGAGCAGAAGACCAACTACCTCGCCGAGCTCGTGGAGCAACACGACGCGCTCGTGGCGCTCGTGGAACGCAACCAAAAAGCCCTCGCGGGGGACGGTCCGCCGCCCACCGGCATTCAGCTTCCTTTCATTTTGATTCAAACCAAATCCGAGGCGGAAATCGACGTGGAGATATCCGACGATCAGCGAACGGTGCACTTTGATTTCAATCGAACGCCGTTCCAAATCCACGACGGATTCCACGTCTTGACGAAGATGATCAATTTGCACAAGAAGCGCGTCGTCGGCGACGACGGCGGCGCGGAGGCGAAAGCGTCGACGTCGAAAACACCGACGACACAAAAGGCGACGCCGGTGAAGCGCAAAACCCCGACCCCCTCAAAAGGTGTCGGTAAATCGCCGCTTTCGGCGAAGAAGGCGAAGAAATGAGAGGAATACTGGATGAATAATCGATTAGTTTAAAACAGTTGAGCGCGCGCGCGCCGCAAGGCAACGTAATGTAAATCATTGAACGAAGAATCTTTTACACGAAACTTACAAGCTCGAACCGAAATTAAATCTACTCACTCATCATAAACGATCGATGATTTCCTGAATCGCGGCGTCGGAATACTTGACGTACGCCGGCGCCACGCGCGCCATGTCGACGTTTGTCGTGTTGACCTTTTCCTCCATGACCGCCTTCAACGTCTTCAACGCCAGCGTCTCCGCCTCTTTGAGCGTCAAATCGTCTCTATATTCCTCTTGCAGCGCCGTCTGCGCGCCTTCGCTCCCGCTTCCGATCGCTTTCGCTTTATATTGCACCGCCGTACCGCTCGGATCCGTGTGCACCAAGTGATACCCGTCCTCATCCTTCCCCGCCACCAACAGCGCCACCCCGAACGGTCTCGACATTCTCTTCTCCCCCTCGCCCGCGAACGACATCGCCAGTTCGCACAGCGACGTCGTGCAGCTCAGCACCGGCATCGGTTCGTTATACGTAAAGTAATGATTCTGGCACTCCGCCCGTCCGTGTTCCACCATCGTCCACGCGTCCGCCGTCAGCCCGCTCACCGCGCACCCCACGTGCGCGTCGATCTCCGCGATCTTCTCCAGCGACGACGCGTCCATCAGCGGCGACGTCGCGCGCTTCTCCACCGCCAGCACCACGCCCTCGCGCGTCTTTATCGCGATCGCCGTCGACCCGAGCTTGATCGCCTCGATGGCGTACTCCACCTGAAACAACCGTCCCTCCGGGCTGAACGTGTTCACGCCCCGGTCGTACTCGCTGCGCGTCTGAAACATCGCGGAGTCGAGTCGCGACGCCGTCGAGCGTCGCCGCGTCGCGTCGAGCGTCGCGCGCGCGCGCGTCGTCGTGTGACGATCCGCCGTTCGACGATCGCGGATCGACGACGCGCCGCGACGACAGACGACGACGCGTCCATCAGCGGCGTTCGCGCGCGACGACCATGGGCGCGCCCGCGAGCGGCGGCGGACCGACGAGCGTGACGGGACACGTGTGGACGACGTACGGCGGGTGGTTCGCCGATCCGAAGGCGTGGAAACGAAACACGGTCGGGGGATTCGTCGCGCTCGGCGCGCTGGCGATGATGACGTTCAACTACTCGCGCGCGCGGGAGAAGCGGCCGATATATCCCGCGCACGCGATACCGAGCCAGAGGTGGAGCGGGGCGTTCGACGCGAACGGGCCGAAGGCGGTGTAGGGCGGACGCGCGGCGAGACGACGAGGGTTATCGCGCGAACGCGACGACGGCGAGGCGAGACACGATTGTAACGATAGTTTTAGAATGATGAGATACAGAGATGGAAATGCGAGAAACGCGCGCGACGTCGTCGATGAAGGCGACGAGGCGCGAGAGAAGAATGAAGACGCGAGTCGAACGCGAAGCGCGATCAGTCGACGCCGTGCGCGGCGACGACCATGTTGTTGATGCCGCACGAACCTTTGTCTTTGCATATGCGGTAGTATCCACCCTCGCCCCACGCCGGACTCCAAGAATTCTTGACGATCCAGTACGGTTCGGGCGCCCATCGAACCGGGGCGAAGCCGCTCGAGCCGTAGCCGACGATGAGGACGCCGTGATCGAGCGACTCGGCGTCGCAGAGCCAAGGGCAGGCGACGCCGCCGATGTAACTTTGCATCCACGCAGCGTTGATCCCGATGGACAGTGGGCCGTATTTGACCAACGCCGCCGCCATTTGTTTTTCGTCGTCGCTGACGAAGGAGAAGTTCTTGAGCGTCGCGCCGAGTTTGCCTTTCTTCGCCTTGCACTCGCCCTTCTCGCCGACGTACGGGTACGACTTCTCGGTATCGATGCCTCCGTGCTCTACGATGTACTCCATCGCGTTCGACGGCAAGCCGCCGTTACAGCCAGAATCGCACGCGTTCGGCACGTCTGGATCGCAACCGACGTCGCAGTCCACGAGTTGTTGTTCGCTCAATTCAACGAGCTTTCCGGTGCTGATGAAGTGCGCGCCCTCGATCGCACCCGTCGTTGAAAACGTCCAGCACGATCCACACTGTCCTTGATCCTTCACCCGCGTCACCGCGCCCTTAAATCGCCAATCGAATTCCTCCGGCAAATGTTCCACCGGCAACGTCTCGAGCGTCTCCCCTCCCCTCGCCTTCCGTTTCTCCCTCTCCTCGCTCGACAACCGCACGTGACCCAAATACCGCGCCGCAAACTCTTCCGCGGTGAGATCGCTGAACATCGTCACCCCGTGGTTCGCGCTGCCTCGATCGTTCGCTTGATTCGTCGCCGCCTTGACGAGATTTTCGCCAAAGATGACGATTCTCCGAGCGCGTTCCGCCGCCGTCTTCGTCGCGTACTCGGCGCGTTTATCGAACGCGTCCACGAAGGCCTCGAACTTTGCTTCGAGCGCCGCGGCGTCGGCGACCAGCGCGCGCGCCTCGCGCACGGCGTCGCGCGCGGGCTCCGAAGCGTCGACGGTGTCGACCGGGACATCCGACGTGGCGAGTCGCAGATGCGACGCCGCGTGCGAATCAGCGCGCGCGAGCGCGCGGGGGAGGGCGGCGCAGGCGAGTGTGAGCGCGAGCGCGCCGGCGAGCGCGCGCGCGCGCGAACGGCGCATGCTGGACGATCGGGCGCGGGGCAATGACGAGATGCGCTCAGAATTCGCGAAAGCGAAAGGACAGCGAGACGCGGACACGAAGACGCCGACGCGAAGAGAAGGCGCGCGCGTGAGGAAGTGCGCTACGCGAGATATATCAACGACAAAGATTGTGCTCGGAGACTACTTCCACAGCTTGATCGTCTTGTCCCAACTGCACGACGCGACGACGGAGCTCTTGAGCGGGTGCCAAGCGACGCCGATGCACACCTCGGCGTGCGCCTTGACGGATTTGATGATTTTGGACGTCTTCCAATCCCAGAAGAAGATCTTACCAGACCCGTCGCCGCTAACGACGGTGCTGTCATCGGTGGAAAACGCGGGCTGGCACGCGTAACCGGCGTTCTGGTGACCACCAAAGCGTTTCTTGTTGTTTCTTCGAAAGCGTTCGTCGACGCTAAAGGTGATAATTTGATTGTCGAGCGATTGACCGATGATGTACTTGCCGTTGTTCGATATCGCAGTCGCGGGCACGGAGTGCATCGACGGGTCAGCGATGTATTTAGTCGTCACCGGGATTCCAAACTCCCAAACTCGAAGCGTTTTGTCGTCCGAAGAGGACATGAAGCGTTCGCCGCCGTCGGCGAAAGTGATCGAGTTCACCGGCCCGAGATGCTGGTCGTACTCTTGCACCAAGTCCCCGTTGTTCATGTCCCACTGCACGATTTTTTTATCGCTCTGCCCGATCAACACCAAGTTGTCTTGCTTTGGATGAATCTTCGCGCAGTAACCGATTTTCCCGCTCGTCACGGTTTGGATTATTTTGCCAGTCTCCGTGTCCCACAATCGAACCTTTTTATCCCACGACGTCGACACGAAGCGCGTGCCATCGCCGTTGAAGCACACGTCTTTTACCGCCTTGTCGTGTCCCATGTACGTGCGCATGCACTTTCGACTGTTGTACACGTCCCAAATCTTGACCACGTTGTCCATGCCCGCCGAGAGCAACAGGTGACCGGTGTGAGGGAAAAATTCAATCTTTGACACACCCTTCGTGTGACCGTTAAACGTGTGCACGCACTTGTTCGGCGCGAAGCAAGTTCCATCTCCATCGCGCTTCTCGCTCTTTGGCGGCGCAATCCAAGAATCCCCCGCGTAGTTGACTTCCTCCGAGCCGTGAAACTTTGTAAACTTTGAGTCGTCTTGAGCGCCGCCGTCCTCGCCCGGACCCGTCTCCAAACCTTCCAACTTTCCTTTCGCCCGAAGCTTTGCCTCGCGATTATCCATGTGCCATTTCACGTACTCCTTCTCCTTCTCCGACAAATCATCGTGCACGAGCACCTTTTGCGCCGCTCGAGCCGGCGCCCACGCCGACGTATCCGTCTCGCCGCTCGCCGGCGTCGCCACCCCCGCGAGCACTTCCTCGCGAATCCTTCGTTTTTTCGCCGCAGAAATATTAAACGCCGTCTCCCCCTTGCTCGCTCGCATCGCGTCGGCGTCACCGACGACCCCAGTCCCCGACGGCGCCGCCGCGTACCCCCGCGAATTGTACGTATTGTACTGTTCGTCGAAACTAAACGCGTTCACCGTCGTCGCGTCCACCTGCCCGAGCGCGTGATTCCTCGCCCCTCGCCCCGTGAGTCTATCCTCTCGCGTCTCGTGCCTCGGTCCCTCGATCGGGGCCGTCATCTCGTCGTACGTCAGGTTCACGCGCATCTCTCGCGTCGTCGGGTCTGCGCGCGTCGAACGAATCTCCGTCAGTCCATCGTCCACGCGCGTTCCTCGCGCGACGCGCGCGCGTCGAGCGATCGATCGATGCCATCGCGTTCGCGCGTCGCGCGCACCGACGACCGTGCGCGTGGACGCGAGTGGAACGACGCGCATTCCCGTCGAGCCGCCATCGCCGTCGAGCGCGCGCTCGAGCGCCAACGCGCCGGCGTCGACGGGCGGCGCGGACGCGATCGGGCGCTTGACGGACGCGACGTTCGCGAGCGCGTCGTTCTCGTCGTCGGAATCGGACGAGCCGTAGGTGTCTAAACCGAGCATGGCGTCGTCGAGTGCGGGCGCGGCGGAGGCGCGGCGACGGAACGAATCGAGGGCGACGAATGCGTGTACATTGAAATCGCGCGCGCGCGCTCATTCGGCGTCGCGGAGAAATTTAGAGACGCGCTCAATCGCTCGACGCTCGTCCGCGCCGACGTCGACCTGTTGGCGACGGATGTTGACCCAGCGCTCGCGCATTTGCTCGGCGCGCTCGCGAGCCGTCGACGCTCCGCCTCGCGGAGACGGCTCGGCTGGACGCGGCCTCGCGTCGGCGGCTTTGGGCGTGGACGCGGGCAGTGGGGACTCCCACCAGCGACCGTTTTCATCGAAGTGTCCCTCCGCGAGCGGTGCGCCGGCGTCGAGCGCGTCGTTCGTCGCGACGCGTTCCGCCGCGGATCGAACGCGAGAAATCGCCGTCGCGGCGGCGCGGACGAGCGCTCGGCGCCGCTCGGCGAAATCTGCGGCGATCTCGGTCCAGCGCGCGCGCGCGCGCGCGCCGCACGCGCCGACAAACTCGCGCGCGACGTCGAGCGCGACCTTCGCGCGCGATTCGCGCGTCCACGCCGTCGCCGAATCGACGAACGCCGCGAAGCGCTCGCGATTTCTCAGATGCGCCGCCGCGCCCAAAGCCGCCGACGCGACCACCAACACCAACGCGCCGCGCGCGACGCGCGAGACGCGCGGCGCTTCGCGCGGCGTCGTCGACGTCGCCACCACGCCGCGCGTCCGTCCGCTCCCTCCCGCGCGTTCGTTCGCGCGTTCGCTCGCGTCCCGCGCGCGCGCCTCCTCCTCCCAAAGTCGCTCCAGCAGCGCCCCCCCCCCCAGTTCGCGCCACCGCTCCTCCTCCATCGCCATCTGCGCCCGCGAGCTCGCCCCGAAGAACCCGCTCGGCGTCAATCCGCGCGAAATCTGCCACGCGCGCAGCGCCTCCGTCGTCTCTCGGTCGCACACGCCGTGCGCGCGTCTCGCGTCCCGCCCGAGCAACCGCTGCGCGAGCGACACGTCCGTCCCCGAGTCCCCGATCCCGAACTCTCGCGTCAGTCGCGCGCTCATCGGCGTCGCGCGAAACCCTCGCGCGTGCTCGCGCGCGCACGCGTTGAAATCCAGCGCCGCGCCGTCGCCGTCGCCGTCGCGCGCGCGCGTCGCCGGCGCCGCGTTCAAATCTCGCGCGCGCCGTCGCGTCGCGCGCGCGTCGCGCGCGCGTCCCGCGTCGCCCGCGAACCGCCGCGACGACCATCGCGCGCGCGTCGGCGCGACGCTCGACGCCATCGCGCGTCGCGGTGTCGCCGCGCGTCGTCGCGTCGCGCGCGCGTCGGCGCGCATCGCGAGCGTTTTGAATGATGGCGTTAAAATGCTCTAGTGTGCGTCGAAAACGACGTACGAAACGCCATCATTCGAGCGCGCGTCGAACCCTCGCGCCGCGCGCGGCGGCGCGCACACGACGACGCGCGCGACGCGACGCGCGGTCGCTTGAAGCGCGCGACGGGGTCGCGAACGCGTCGGGAGACGCGCGCGCGCGGGTTCGACGCGTCTCGAGACGCGCGCGCGCGCGATTCGCGGCTCGACGATCGCGGCTTAGGTTTACTCGACCGATCGCGCGCGGACGCGCGATGTCGATCGCGCGAGGCGCGACGATCGCGCCGACGCGCGGCGCGATCGCGGATGGACTCGGACGACGACGCGCGCGCGTCGCGCGGGCGAAGGCGGGCGCGCGGTGGGGACGAGGGGTGCGATGCGGCGTCGGCGGCGACGACGGCGCGGGACGCGCGGCGAGGGACGCGAACGCGGACGACGGCTGGGCGCGCGCGAAGCGGGCGACGAAGATGGGCGCGATCGCGGCGTTGGTGATGTTGAGCGCGCCGAAAGCGGCGGGCGCGCTGGAGACTGGGGCGCGCGAGGCGAGGCGGGAGGGGGCGAGGAGCGCGGCGACGGCGAGCGCGCGGCGCGAGCCGTGCGTGGGCGAGGTGGCGGGGGTAGGGATCGACATCGCGCCGGTGGATTCCGATCCCAAGGATGAAGAGGACGAGACGGCGAAGTTGTTGGAAGAGCTCGACGCGATCGCGGAGGATAAGCCGCGCGTCGTCGAGGCGCCGACGAAGCAGAGACGACGACGACGTCGCGGGACGGTGAAGAAGAAAAAAATGAATTTAGAACACCAACGTAGGGCCCCCAAACAGGGAGGACAGGTGGATAAGGTGAAGGTGATGGCGGACAGGGTGAAAGAACTCGTTGGGTTGAAAACTGGTGAGCACACCGAGAGTAGGAATAGGCAATTGAGCGCGGCGGAGGAAAAGGTTTTGAAGGACATCCAGCGGTACGAAAAGTACGAACAGGAGAAGAAGAATCCCGTCAAGAAGATTTTCTCCAACCGCGGCGAACGATTCGTGCGCAACGTGAACTTGGCGTACTTGCGCGATCCATACTCAACCATGGGCACCGATAGATTCCCCACGGAGACGTCTTACACGTCGTTCCACAGATTACTCGACGTCGGGCGCGTCAACCGCGTGGTGTACCGCGCCAACGAGACGAGCATTAGATATTACATCGACGACACGGAGGAGGTGTTCGGTTGCAACCTTCCGTACGATCCGGTGTTGTTCAAAAAGCTCGTCACCGAAAGACCGGGTAATGGAGGGGTCATTCAGATTGAGATGGAGAAGTATCCTCGCTGGCTCGAGATTACGGCGTTCCTGTTCAACGCGTTGACGCCGATGGTGATGGTGTTCTATGCGTGGCTTATTTACGAAGGCACGTACAAGGATAGCTCGGAAGACATGTTCGGTAACATGACTACGCGTAACTACGACTCGAACGTTCGCCAAGGGATGACGTTGAAGGACATCACCGGCATCGACAACGTCAAGGCGGAAATGTTTGAACTCATTTCCTACTTGAAGGATTTCGATAAGTACAACTCCATGGGCGCGCGCATTCCCGCAGGCGTGCTTTTGTGCGGTCCGCCCGGTACGGGTAAGACGTTGCTCGCTCGTTGTGTCGCGGGCGAGGCAAATGTGCCCTTCTTCTCATGCGCTGGTACGGAGTTTATGGAGATGTTCGTCGGCGTCGGAGCCGCGCGTATTCGCAACTTGTTTGATCAAGCCAAGAAGGTTGCGCCGTGCATCATCTTCATCGATGAATTCGATGCCGTCGGCACGAAGCGTACTGAGACACAATCCGGTCAGGTTTACGGTAACGACGAAGCGACGGCGACGATCAATCAAATGCTGACGGAGATGGACGGTTTCTCGACCGCCACGGGCATCATGGTGTTGGCGGCGACGAACCGTCCGCAAGTACTCGATCCTGCGCTCATTCGTGCCGGTCGTTTTGATCGCATCATCGAGATGGGTCTGCCGAACAAGAAGTCGCGTCAAGAAATCTTGTTCTTGCACTGCAACAAGCCATCGTTCGCGTCGAGTGTCGATCCCAACTTGGACTACGAGTACCTCGCCAGACAAACTGCCGGTTTCAGCGGCGCCGACATCGAGAACCTCACCAAGTCGGCCGTCATGCGCTGTGCGCAAGGCGAGAAGGCGCTCGCGTCTACGGGTGACTTCTTGTTTTGCATCGACGATATTCGACGATCGCAAGCGTTCGTTCGCAACGGAAGTGGCAGCGGAAGTTTGGCTCGCGATAGAATGCTCGAAGATACCCTCATCGCGCAACTCGACGCGTACGAACGAGACTCGGTGGTGAATTATTACGCCGCGCAGGCCGTGGTCGCGATGCACATGCCTTCGTACGACGAGATTAGCAAGGTGACGGTGTTTAACGGTGGTGTAGCCACGGGTCAAATCGTCTACGTGCCGGATGAAGTCGACTCTCCCGCGGCTCGCACGGTGCGCTCCATGGAGTATTACGAAGCCAAGCTGTGCGTACTCCTCGCAGGCCAGATGGCGGAGCGTTATTTGTACGGTCCCGAGAACGTAACGACCCGCGGCATGCACGATGTCGCCGCTGCGACGAATTTGGCGTGCGAAATGGTGATGCAGAACGGGTGGAGTGATTTAGGTCCCATCGCCCTCGCCGCCGAACCTACGCGCGAAGAAGGTTACCTGCGCGTCGGCAAGACTGAGCACATCGAGGTGATGAGGCAGTTATCGCCTGAATTGGATTTATTAGTGTACAATGAGGTGAGAAAGACGTTGATTAAGGCGGCCCAGCGTACGGTGGCGATTCTTCACGAGCCGAAAAATAGAGAGATGCTCTTTTCGCTCAAGGAGTCGCTCGCGACGGCGCGAGAAATCGGTGGTCGCCAGCTTGCGCAAGCCTTCGAAAAGGCTGGTATCACACGCGATCGTGGCATGGGGGTTTGGGACATCGCGTGGGGTGAACAGCAAGAAGTGTATTGGGACGATTTGATGAGCGCAATTTGGTCGGACGACCCTTCCAAGGGAAAATTCTGGGGGCTCGTCAAGGACCAAATCCACAGCATGGCCTCTGCGGAGGAAGGCGTCCCGCTTCCGGATTGGGCCGAGCACTACCTCACCCAAATGTCCGATGAAGAGCGCTTGGACGTCGCCATCGTACTTCCCGACGACGCCGCGCGCAAGTGGCTCGAGCAATCCGGCGGCATTCCGCCCGAATACGCCAACCTCCGCGCGCAAGCCGACGAGCTCGCGCGAAAAGACGTCGAGCGGCGCGCCGCCGCGCGACAAGCCGCCATCGAGCGCGGCGAAATCGACCCTTGACCGCGCACATCGCACACATAGCTAGAACACAGACGTTATTAATCATGCGTCACACGAACCGATCGTCGACCCGCGCGCTCGCGCGCATCGTTTCCGATCGAGCCGCCGCGCCGCGGTCGCCGCGCGCCGCGCGCTGGATGTTCAAGACTGCCGCGACGCGTCCACCGATCCTCACACGCCGACTCGCCGCGCCCTCGCGCGCGCGCGCCCGACATGACGCGCGATGTCGACGCACCGCCGAATCGCTCGTTCGATCCCGCGCGCTTCGCGACGATCGTCAAGCACGAAGCGCGCGCCGTCGTCGCCTCGATGCGCGCGCATCAACGCTGGAGCGGTCGCTCGAGCGCCTCGAGCGCGCTCAACGCGTACGGATTGTACGGCGCGAGCGACGCGTACGACGAAGACGGCGTCGAAGACGCCCTGTTGGACGCCTTCGTCGCGCTGCGGACGGCGCGACCGCCGGAACGGACGCAAGATGCGGACGCGGGGACGCGCGCGCGGGGACGCGATCGAGCGAGCGCGAGCGACGCGAGCGAGCAAAGCGAAGAGAGAGACGCGGAAGAGGACGATGCGATGACTCCGTTGCGATATCTCGAACCGTTTCTGGACGTGATACGGAGCGTGGAGACGGGAGGGATGATCACGGCGCAGGCGCTGAGCGCGATCTTGAAGATTTTGAAGAGCGAAGTCGCGACGAGGGACGCGCCGGGTGGCCCAGGGGTGATCATGCACGCCATCGCGGACGCGGTGACGCTGTGTAGATTTGAAGCGACGAGTGTGGACGATGACGATGCGGTGTTGAGCCAGATTATGTATGTGCTGGCGGCGTGCGTGCGATGCGACTGCGGTTACGCGCTGAGCGACGACGATTTGTGCGACGTGTTTCAGGCGTGCTATCGTATTGGACATCAGAGCGGGAAAGAGACGCCGTTGTTGAGAGAATTGAGCAAGCAGACGCTGAGCGAAATCGTGTATCACGTCAGTCGGCGCACGGGGGAGATCGCGGCAAAGGCAAAGGCGACGACGGGGGAGAAGGGACCGCGACTGACGTCGCCGAGGCAAGCCATCGTGATCCCGGCTACGCCCCCGGCGGTCGTGAGAGGCGATGCGGGCGTCGATAGTCCGCATGCGACCGGACCTGGAATGGATGTCACCGCGCACGAGCACACGGATGTGGCGAAGGGGCCGTACGGGTTGCCCGCTTTGATTGAAATTTTCCGGTTCGCCACGAGTCTCATTGCCCCAGACACGCACGGTCGTGGTTCGGAGGATGCGAATAGTTTGTTTGGGCTAAAACTCGTGACGATCATGATCGATGCGAACGCTGAGTACTTCAGAGCGAATCATACGCTATTGAATTTGGTTTTGGATGATCTTTCGCGCGCGTTGTGCGGAGTGGTTACGTCGTGTTCGCCGCACGTGTTGGCGGCGTCGACGTCTCTCATAACGATCATTTACAGTGAGTTCCGAGAAGAACTCAAGTTACACTTAGAAGTGTTTGTTCGCATGGTTCTCTTGCCGCTGTGCTCGAGTCGTAATGGTGTGGAAGAGGAGACGCAACGCGTCGCACTCGAGGCGCTCGTGGATTTGTGCAAGAACGACAATTTCGCGACGGATTTGTACATGTACTACGATTGCGAGCTCACAAAGCCTAATGTGTTTGAAGAGGTGACGAGTGTTTTGGCGCAAGCATCGTATCCAGGAGATGCGACGCTCGCGCCCGTGCATTTGTTGAGCTTGGAAGGGTTGTTGTCCATTGTGCAAGCTGTGTCCAACCGCTCTCCGGCGGCGACTACGCGACCGACGTTCGAATTCGCGAACACCGTCGTCATGGACCCATGGTCGCTGTCTGATGGCTCTGATACCACTGGTCCAAGCCGGTTCGAGGCTCGCGCAAGGACTAAGTACTTCAAGCGACGTCTATTGAGCGCGGCGGAACATTTTAATCGCTCGTACAAGAAGGGTTTGGCGTTCATGCAAGAGATTAAACTTTTGGCAGATCCGCTCGAACCCGCGGCAGTGGCGAGATTCTTGAAATTCGCGCCCGCTTTAGATAAGGAAGTCGTCGGCGACTACCTCGGTGAGCCCGCGGCGTTCATTATCACGGTTTTGGATGAGTACACCAAGCTCTTTGACTTTCGAGATGTCACGCTTGATCGAGCTCTGCGATCCTTTTTGTCTGGATTCAAGCTCCCCGGAGAAGCACAGAAAATTTCTCGCATACTCGAATGTTTTGCTGCGCGTTATTATGAAGCGAACCCGGACTCCGTAGCGGATGCGGACTCGGCGTACGTGCTGTCGTACAGTATAATTATGCTGAACACCGATCAACACAATGCGCAGGTGAAGAATAAGATGACGCTCGAACAGTTCATCCGCAACAATCGCGGAACAAATGGCGGTAATGATTGGCCCGCCGAGGTATTGGTTAACATATTCGATTCCATTGTCACGGACGAGATCAAGCTTGACGACGGTGGGGCGATGAGCTTGACGCCAAGCCGATGGGCGGAATTGTCGCGCGACGTCGGGGCGGGCCAAGGCAAACTACCGCCGACGCCCAATCTCGCTGAAGCGGCGTTGTACGACGGCGAATTATTCGGCATCGTTTGGGGCTCGACGACAGCCGCGATTGCGGCCGTGTTTGAGCACACGGCGGACGATAAAGTGTTGCAATCAAGCCTCGGAGGTTTCCTGTCGGTGGCAAACATTGCGGCTGCGCACGGCATGTCTGAAGTTCTCGATCAACTCGTCGCCACGCTATGCAAGTTTTCCAATGAAAGTTTGGCTAAGGACGCGATGTCGCCGTCAGGCGAACGATTGCGACCGCTCGTGGTGTTCGGTGAGGATATCAAGGCTTGCGCGGCGACGCGGACGATTTTTGGCATCGCACACAAGTACGGGGACACGCTTCGTCAAGGATGGTGCAATATTCTGGACACAGTGCTGCGCATGACTAAGGTTGGTTTGGTTCCAGAGGATATATTTGTAAGCGGATCCGACTTCACGCATCGATCGGAAATGCAGACGATGCGAGTACGAGAGATCGCTGCGGCGAAGCGGAACCAAGGTTCTTCTTTGCTGCGGTCATTTTCGGCGATGATTTCCGGCGACGACGGGCGCGACTCGCCATTACCACCGCCGTCCGAGGCGGAGCAGAGCATAGAGGAACTTGCCACGGCGTGTGCGACAGCGTGTCGCGTGAAAGAACTTTTCGCCGACACAAAGTTCTTGGAGCTCGAGTCATTGACACATCTGATGCGAGCACTAATTTGGGCCGCGGGGGACCCCGGACTCGTCGCCGCCACCGCAGATGACGAAGACGCCGCGCTCTTTTGTCTCGACGCCATGTTTATGGTGACTTTGCGCAATTGCGACCGTATTCGTGCCGTTTTACCCATACTATTGAGCTACCTCAGAGCCGTTCTCCAAGCGTCAGAGAGCCCGTCACCGGCGTGTGAAATCGTCATTTTTGACTTGATTCGAATGTGTGCCAAGCTGATTCCTACCGACGAGGACGTCGCCGACGATTTGTTAGATGCGCTGCCCGTTTTGTTCACGCTCAAACCCGCGGTCGCAGACGCGTTCTTCGGCCGCATCGTTGCCGAAATCGATTCTTTGATCAGCAACGGCGCGGACAAGATTAAAACGCGACAGAGTTGGGACACGGTGTGCAAGCTTCTCATGGCGAGCGCGAGACATCCGGAGGCTGCGGAAACAGGATTTGCAGGACTCACGCGAATCATGCGAGAGGCGGCGAAAGTGAACGCCGCGAACGTGAGATCGTGCCTCGAAGCGGCGAGCGCGTTTGTCGACAGCGAGCAAGGTGGTGACGAACGAAGCATCGCCGCGTTGCAATTGCTCTCGGACGCAAACATGGCGATGTGCGCGTGGGCAACGAGCGCATCCGTGACTGATGAGGCAAAAGCTGAAATTATAGCCGGCGCTTGGGGCGATTTAGTCCGCGAACTCGGTCGCATTAGCTTTGAAGATACGCGCGCCATGGTGCGCGATGACGCGATTTTAACGTTGCAACGCGTGTTGCTCGGCGCTGAATCGCTCGACGCCGGCGGCGACTTGTGGCTTACCACGTTTGATGCGGTTTTGCTGACGATGCTCCAGGAGCTGACGGAAACCGTACGCAAGACGCGCGCCAAAGATGGTGGCGCCGCAGAAAACACGGCGCGCATCGCGGTTTCTTGCGTATCAAAGACGTTGCTCCAATACGGCTCAAAGATGCGAAACGAAGACGCTGCGGCGTTTGCGAGCGTCCTGCTCGCCATCTTAGACGCTACGTCTTTACTGCGCAAGCACGCCAAGACGGAGGAACTCGTGGACGCGATCCCTGAAGCCATAAAGAATGTTCTCCTCGTCCTCTGCGCGAGCGAAATCGTCCCGAGAGACGATCCGCTGTGGGGCAAGATGTGGGGTAAAGCGAGCGCGATCGACTCGGAGCTAACGCCCGATGCACTGGGCCTTCTCAAAGAAACGGAAGAATCCCCGCCTTAGATTGTAACGTACAGTACATGTGCTAGAATTCCTCTCTAATCGAGCGCGTCGAGAACGCCGCACCCCGCGACGACGACGGGCACCTTCGGTTCCTCCGACGTCCCGCCCGCGTCTACCGCGCACTCATCGTTAATTCTCTCCAGTACGTCCATCCCGCGCACGCATTTCCCGAACACCACGTGTTTCCCGTCCAAATGCTTACACGCTCCGAGCGTGACGAAAAATTGGCTCGAATTCGAATTCTTCCCCGTGTTGCTCATCGAAAGCACGCCCATCGCATCGTGCTTCAGCTTCAACCCTCCCGCGTCGTCCTTAAACTTCTTCCCCCAAATCGATTCCCCCCCCGCCCCGTTCCCGTGCGTGTAATCGCCGCCCTGCATCATAAAATTCCTCACGCACCGATGCATTCGACTCCCCTCGTACGTCCGCCGCCGCCCCGTCGCTCTCGACGTCCCCATTCCCTCGCACAGCGCTCGAAAATTCTCGCACGCCCGCGCGCTCTTCGCGTCGAACAGTTCAAACACCACGCGCTCGCGCGTCGGCGCGTCGATTCGAATCGCCCCGCGCGCGCCCCACTCGCGATCCGCCTCGTACAGCTCGACGATTCGACTCCGCTGCGCGCCGCCCAATCTCTCGAGGTCGTCGCCGTCGAACCCGTACCGCAGGTTCGTCGCCGCGACGAAGGCGCGCGCGCGCGCGTGTTTCTCTCGGTGTCCGTCGACGTCGAGGTCGAGGTACGCGTACGACGGCGCCATCGCGTCGACGAATGGCGACGACGCGACGCGACGCGCCGCGCGCACTTCGAGACGCGACCGACGACGCGTCGACGATGCGCGCGCGACGCGTCGCGAACGGCGCGACGCGGGACACGCTCGGACGATTCGTGCGCGACGCGCTGCGACGCGCGGACGCCGAGCGCGCGGCGGTGACGACGACGGGCGCGAGCGGGACGCGCGCGCGCGACGAGTGGACGTACGGCGAACTGCTCGATCGCGCGCTGACGTTCGCGCGCGCGCTGGAAGACCTCGGATACGACGCGTCGTCGAGACCGCTGGGCGTCGGGACCGGGAACGCGCGAGAGAGCGTGGTGGCGTACCTGGGGACGGCGCTCGCGGGGACGAGCGCGCGAGGCGCGAGGGCGACGGATGATTTGCGGGAGACGTTCGGCGATGGACGCACGCGCGGGACGATGGTGAGACGCGAAGACGCGGAGACGGCGGGAGGGCTGATCGGGGCGCACGAACCGATCGCGGTGGGCGGTGGGACGGTGCGGGATAAAGTAATCTTGTGGGAGGTGCTGCGCGCGGCGTACGCGAACGGCGAGACGGCGAGCGACGCGAGGGAGACGGCGAACGATGCGATGTATTATTTCGGTGGCGCGGACGCGCCGGTGGGAGGGATGACGTTCGCGGACGCGGCGACGCGCGCGGTGCGGGCGTTGGAGATTAGGGAGACGGATTCGGTGTGCGTGCCGGTGCCGCTCGGGCACGCGATGGGCTTTGGATTCGGCGCGTTGGCCGCCTTCGCGGCGGGCGCGCGTTTAGTGCTTCCGCCGACGATTGGAAGCGCCGCCGACGGTGCGGCGGCGCGCGAGGCGATGTGTGCCGCGACGCTCGACGCGATTCGAAGCGAAAAGTGCACGCTCGCGGTGGTGGACAGTCACGTGACGCGCGCGGCGGCGGAGCGCGATTTAGGCGCCGACGCTGGCTACGACCACTTTCGCGGTGGTTTGATCAAGGTTGGTTCGGGCGATGCCATCGGCGTCGCGGAATCGGTGAAATTCTTAGGCGCCGAGCTGTTGACCGTGGGCAAGCCCAAGAAGACGTGACGCGCGCGCGAAAGCACCATGTAGTACGGAGCGCGACGCCACCACACTTTTCAGCGCGCGATGCGCGTCGCCCTCGCTCCCGCGCGCGCGCGCGCCGGCGTCGAGCGCGCGTCCACGTCGTGTTCGCGCCGCTCGCCGCGTCTCGCGTCGCGCAGCGCGACGACGACGACGCCGTCCCTGTCTGTCCGTTTCGCCCTCCCTCGCGCCTCGCGCGATGGTTTCGTCGCCGCGCGGTCGTCCACGGACGATCAAGGGCCTCTGAGCGACGGTTCGGTGAACGCGCGAACCGGAGCGATCGACTCGCGCGGATTTCTTCGCGCGTCGGTGGCGTTTTACGCCGGCATGGCGGTGGGCTCACAAGTATTGACGCAGTTCGCGGACGTGCACCCGGACGTCATCGACGGCGTCGCCGCGTTCAACGTCGACGCGGCGGCGCTGTACATGATACCTCTGTTAGCATCGCTGTCGTTCGCGGTGACGCAGAGCGACAAGTACGAGTATTTACGAGAGGTGAGGAAAATGTTTGAGGAGAGCGTGCTCCCGGCGGTGGCGCCGCTCGGCGTGCTCGGGATTTTGGCGCTGAGTTGCGGCGCGGGTGTGGGTGAGGAAGCGCTGTTCCGTGGCTTTCTCATGCCATGGGTTGACGCGCGGTTGGAAGGGCTCGGGGCGGGCGCAGACGTCGCGGCGATGGGGTCGTTGGCGAGCACTTCGCTGGTTTTCGGCGCGCTGCACGCCATCACGCCGCAGTACGCGGTGTGGGCCACGTGGGCGAGCGTTTTGTTTTCGATCGAGAGTGTGCGCGACGGGTTAGGGAGTGCGATGTTTACGCACACGTTGTACGACTTTTTGGCGTTTTTGTACGTCATAGTGTCGTGGATGCCCGATCGAGAATCGGACGACTAGGAGAATAGCACAGCAGTTGATCGTAGAATACAGACGAATTTCATTTCCAATGTTTTAAGCAGGCGCGAGAATGGTGAGATCGTTTTCGCGTATAACGCGCTCTTTGTTTTCCTCCCACCACTGTTTGGCTAATTCGTTGCTAAATATGCGCTTGCTGAAGCGCACACGTTTGAGAATCGTGCGATCGCCGTGCGTTCGCAGCGTCATGAATACGCCGTTTTCAACCTCGTCGATCCATTCGCGCGCTTCACCGATTGGAATGCTCGCGCAATCCGCACGTCGCATGGCACTCCGACCAACATTAGCGATCACCGTTCGCGTCGCCTTCGAAGGCGACTGCGGAGGAGCGTTTCTGACCACCTTTGACTTGGTGGCGATGGCAGCTTGCATCGCGCGCTCCAACACGGCCTCTTCTTCCGCGAGGCGTATGAGCTGCGCTTCTGCCTCATTTGCGGTGCGGCGCGCGCGGTCCATGAAGTATTTATCGACGTCAACGTCGCGCATATGGTCGCTAGACGTTACTGGTGATGGTGCTGGCGGCGGTTCAGTCGGCGGCGGCTCCCTCTCGATCTGCGGCGGGGACGGCGCCGGTTCAATCGCAGGCGACGCGGGCGTCTCAGGAAGGACAACTTCCTCGACTCGGATCGAGTTACGGAACTCCAACTTCATCGGTTGCACTGCTTGCGCCAAGACTGCGTTCGGCGACGCGGGTGTCATACGATGCGATGACTCAGGTGTGGCTTTCGCGGTTTCGCCGCCGGCGATTCGATTCGACGTTTTCGCTATGTTCTCAAACGTCGGGCTCAGCACGCTCATGATTCGATGCGCTTGCTTTTCGTTTCGCAAGCCTTGACTACCGCGGCCACCGTTGCGCGATCTGGTACCACTACTTCGTTGATCTCGTTTCGTGCTATACGAGGACGTTGAGCCGGTATCTACGTTGCTACCGTCGCCATCTCTTCGTTCGAGAGCTCGCGTTGAAGTGTCGTCTGCTCTGAACGACGAAATCGCTTGCTTCAGGGAAAACGTGGACAAACGCACCATGCTCGCTTTTTGCTTGGTCGTCATGCGAGCTGGTTTGAGTACACAAGCGCTCGACGTCGGGCCGCACGCTATTCTCAGAACGGTGCGCCCGCGCAAAGACTCAATCTCTTCTGGAGCGGCTTTGTCACGGTCGTTTTTGCCGTGACCGAGCCGTCCGTTTTTACCGACGCCCCACGAGAAGACTCGTCCATCTCGCGTCGCGGCGACGACGTGATTATCGCCGCTCTCTACCGCACTCACAGATCCTGTTTCGAAATTCGGTAATCGCGTAAACACTTTGACGCGGAGGGAATTATCTACTTTGCCCACGCACCCGGCGAGCCACACGTCACCCTTTGAAGTCAACGCGACGGTGTGATGCTGTCCGCAGCTCACGTTGCAGACTTCGCTACCTGGCTTTCCTAACTGGTCTGAAGTCGCCGTGGGCACGGATGCTTCTTCGACGCCACGTATACCGAGTTGACCGCTTTCTCCGTCGCCCCAGGTGAACAACTCTCCATCCACGGTGTCAAATTCGTCGTCGTCCGCGACGACGGGCACTTTGCGAATCGTGTTTCCCACGGCGGCGACGATTGCAGCCGTATGCCAGACGCCGCACGCTACGCGAAGCACGACGCGGTTATCGCGGCGAAATGTCTCTAATTCCCGGGGAGCGCGCTGGCACTCTCGATCACCGTGGCCGAGGGCGTAGAACGAACCCTCTCCCCACGTGAAACACGCACCTGTCTCCGTCACGCACGCCGTGTGACACGGTCCGCAAGACACTTGCACCACCTTCACGCCACCCCCCGCGGACATTGAATCCATCGCGAAAGATATTTTACCCGGGAAAAACGTCACGGCGCGCGCTTCTGGGCGCCCGAGCAGCCCCGGTGCCGCGTTCGGATCGCCCCAAACGCACGCGTCGCCGCCGTCTCCGTCTGAAGACGCGTCCGCGTCTCGCACCACGGCGAGCGAGTGCGCGACTCCACACGCCAGCGTCACGGCGCGACCGTCGAGCTCAACGCGCGTTGGCATCTCTGCGTCTTGAGCGGACGGAAGTCCGAGCTTACCGCCCGCGCCCTCACCCCAGGAATACACGGCGCCGGCGCGCGTGCGCGCCAAACCGTGCCGCGCGCCGATGGCTATTTCCACGACGTCCAAAGTATCCGTTCCCTCGAGCACGCGCGGCGTGTCCACGCGCCGCCAACGCGCCGTTTTCGTCGCGAATCCACCACCGGCCGCGCTCGCCGCCGCGCTCTCGCGCGTGACGTCCGCTTCCCATCCCCACGCGTACACCTCGCTCGGAATCGCCTCGCCGAACGCGTCCGTCGCGCCGTCCACCAACCTCTCCTCCCGCTCCCTCAACGACGGCGCACTCATTCCTCGCTGCTTAAACTTTCCAACCGCGCGCGCCACCGTCACCGCCGTCCCGATCCCACCCCCGCTCGCGCTCTCTTCCCCCTCCGCGCTCGCGCCGCCGCCGCTCGAGCTCGCGTTCCCTCGTCGCGTTCCCTCATCCTCCTCCTCCCTCGCCGCGCGCGCCGCGAGCTCCACCGCGAGCGCCCACGCATCTCTCTGACTTTCGCTCTCGCACTCCGCGTCCCACGTCCGCTTTCTCTCGCTTCCTCGTCCCTCGTCGTACACGATCGAAAAGCATCGCGCGTCGTCCCGCGCCTGCCCACCCTTCCGTCGAAAATTCTCCGTGTGTTTCCCTCGCAGCACGCGCTCGACGCGCGCGAACGCGATCCGTTTCTCGCGCTCGCGCCTGCCGACCCACGTGAGCGCGTCCGCGCGCGCCTGCGCGAAGACGACGTGCGGCGCCCCGCGTCGGCACAGCTTGACCAACGGCGCGCCGCGCTTCGTCGCCGTCGCGGCCTCGTCCGCGGTGATCTCGCGCATGGCGCTACGCGGTGGACATGCGCGCGCGCGCGTCGCGCGTCGCGCGCGGTCCGAGCGCGCGGCGGCGAGTGACGACGCGCGCGCGCGCGCGATGGATGGCTTTCGCGCCTCGCGTCGTATTCGTATGCGCAAACAGTACGACGTGTGTTTCCGTATATACGTATGCGCAAACAGTCCGGCGCGTGTTTTCATCGCATCGCGGGCGTCCGCGCCGACGCGACGACGCGGCACACGACGACGCGACGCGACGCGCCGACGCGCCGGATCGCGGCGAACGGCGCGGAAGAGACGCGCGTCGTCGGCTCGAGCGCGCGGCGGACCGGAGACGCGGGACGGCGACGCGCGGCGCCGAACGGGCGACGCGAGTGTCGTTTAAAGTCCAACGGCTCGACGCGTTCGTCCCCCCGACGCGACGCGGAGGCGGGACGCGAAGAGCGAAGAGCGACGCGCGTAGACGAGGACGCGAAGAGCGAGGACGAGGACGCGCGCGCGCGCGATCGGACGCGTCGATGAGGATGGAGAAGGAGAACGAAGGCGTCGGGACGGGCGGGAGAGGCGCGCGGGGGGACGCGACGGCGAGCGGGAAGACGCCGAGAGGCGCGAGAGGGACGCCGGGAGAGGGGCGAGGGCTCGGGCTCGGGAACGAACGGATCGGGAACGTCGGAGGGGACGGGCGGGATGGCGCGGCGCAGGCGGGGAAGGAGTGGAAGTTGGAAGATTTTGACATCGGTAAACCGCTCGGGAAGGGCAAGTTTGGTTCGGTGTACTTGGCGCGGGAGAAGAAGAGTAAGTACATCGTCGCGCTGAAGGTGTTGCACAAGACGCAGCTGTGCGCGTCGCACGTCGAACACCAGTTGCGACGGGAGATTGAGATTCAGTCGCACCTGAGACACCCGAATATTTTGCGTCTGTACGGATACTTTTACGACAACACGCGCGTGTTTTTGATTTTGGAGTACGCGGCGATGGGAGAGTTGTACAAGGAGTTGCAGCGTCAAAAACGGTTTAGCGAGCGGCGAAGTGCGACTTATATCGCCTCTTTGGCTCGGGCGCTGATCTATTGTCACAAGAAGCACGTCATCCATCGAGACATCAAGCCGGAAAACTTGCTCGTCGGCATCAAGGGCGAATTGAAAATCGCGGATTTCGGTTGGTCGGTGCACGCGCCGAACAGTCGAAGACAGACGCTCTGCGGTACGCTGGATTACTTGCCACCAGAAATGGTGGAAGGTCGCGACCACGATTACGCCGTCGATGTGTGGTCGCTGGGCGTATTGGCGTACGAGTTCTTGGTCGGAACGCCGCCGTTTGAAGCCGAAGGGCACAGCGAGACGTACAAGCGCATCTTGCGAGTGGACTTACAATTTCCGTCGTATATTAGCGAAAACGCCAAGGACCTCATTCGAAGCTTGCTCGTCAAGGAGCCAGCGTCGCGCATACCGCTCAGCCGATTGCTAGATCACCCATGGATCAAGGAGAACGCGTCTCCAAACGGCATTCCTATCCCCGAAGCAGGGCTCCCCTGAGCGCGGCGACGACAAAATCTACGAGGTCGCCTCGACGCATTCGATCGTCAATAGAAGAAGGACCGTTTCGTAATTATTACACAGCGCTTGTTTGTTTACCACTTGCGACGACGAAATCTACGAGGTCGCGTCGTACCCCATCGCGCGTCGAAGCGCGGTGATCGTTCGCCATATGTCATCGTCTTCGCGCGCGGCTTCGTAATACGGCCGCCTATCGATGCGCTTCGTGTAATGTTCGTTTTTCCGTAACTCATCCTCCGACCACTTGCTGACGTCGTGCACGCTGGCAATTTGAATCATCGACGTGATGTTCTGCGAGGGAAATCGAAGAAACCGAAGCGCACGCTCGAGCGTGCGATCGAAATTACGTTCGAACGCCTCCAATCTCAAGTTCAAGCACGTGTCGCGATTTCGCTCGCACTGTACGTAAGTCAGCGCGAGCATACGTATTTCGTCGTCCGAAAACGACATCTCCGCCGCAATTGCATCTTTTGGGCTCGCAGTTTTGAGGAATTCCGCGTACGAAAGCTCGGCGACTCGCGCGCGAGAGAGCCACCGTTCGTCGTTTGGCGATCGCGCGTGATACGCCAAACCGCTCACAAGGACGTCGAGCGGATCGCGTACGACGTGCACAATTCTGTATTCGCGGGCGTTCGACACCGAAATCATGGATTGTAGCAGTCGCGTGGTTTCGTTCTGCTCGATGAAAGCCGGCAAAGACTTGCCGAAGTGGTAATCCAACACGATATCCGCTTCCCTGAATCGCCGTCGCGCCGCGCGCTCGAGTCCCTTCCCCGTGACCTCGTTGACCACAAGCTCCGCGTCTTCGAACGCTCGCACGTCAAAGAACGTGTACGGCGGAGACGATCTATTTGCGATCGTCGAAAACACGTCGTGCATCAGCGCCGTACCAGTTTTATGATGCGTCGCGACGAATCGCGCGAACCCGTCGGCGCGACGCGCGACGCGCTTTCGCCCGTCGTCTCGCGAAACCGCCTCCGTCGCCTCCACCGTCGACCCCAACCATCGCGCATCGCTCATCGCCAGAAATTCTGCGACATCACGCAGCGACCACCCCGAAATCGCCTCCGTCGACGTCCCGAACGCGTACGCCGCCGCGCGCGCGTCCACCGCCGGTTTCCCTTCGTCCCGCGTCGCCGTCCACCACCGAGGCGACGACGCCCACCACAACGCCAACGCCAACCCACTCCCGATCGCCGCGCTTCGCGCCGCGCGTCCGCTCGCGCGCGCTCGCGCTTCCTCGTTCGCCTCGCGCGCGCCGTCCTCGCGCGCCGTCGCGCGCCCTCCCGTCCGAGGTCGCTGTTTCACCGTCATGTGACGCGCCTTCGGGTCGTTCGCCTCGGCGTCGCGCGCCGTCGCGCCGCCGCGACGACGACGCCGGTCGCGATCGCGCGCGCGTTCGCCGTCTCGAGGCGTCGCGCCGCGCGCCGTCGCGCGTCGAGCGCTGCGGCGCGCGGTTCGGTCGCGCGCGACGCGACGCGACGCGACGCGACGATGCGAATCGTCGTTTCGTTTTCGCGAAGAAAACCCCCCGTCGGCGACGTCGATGTCGCCAACCGGGGGTGATTTCGCGCGCGCGAGGGATCGACGCCGCCGCGCGACGCCGAGACGCGCGCAGAACGCCGCGCCGAGACGCCCGCGGGCGCGCGAAGCGCGTCGCGGCGCGGGCGACGAAGCCGTCGTCGGGAACGCGGCGCGCGCGACGCGAAAACGCGCGCGCGCGACGCGGGACGGCGATCGAGCGCGGGTAATCGCCGGGGAAGATCGACATTTCGAACGGAAATCACGCGAAACGCGCGAGGAAGAGGACGCGAGCGGACGCGGGGGGGCGTCGAGGGCGCGCTGAGGGCGTTGGACGATCGATTGAGGGCGTCGAGGGTGGTGCTGGTGCGGATCGTGGGGTGGAGTCGTCGGCATGAGTTTGACCGTGACGAGGGCGACGCTGAACACCGACACGCCCATCGTCGGCGTGGAGCTCGCGCCGTATATCGTGACGCGTAAGAGCGATGGGACGTCGACGACGGAGGATATCGGTAAGGAGAACGCGCACGAGGGGAGTTACGTGCGGTATCGATGGTTTCGGTCGGGGAAGAAGACGAAAATGAACGTGTGCTCGGTGCACCCGGCGGAACAGGCTACGCTTCTGAATATAGCGACGCGCACGTATCACTGCGATTCCGAATGCTTCAAGCACGCGTGGCGAGAGTGGAATCGTAACCGGATCGCGAATGGGGAGCCATTCCCGACCAAGGCGGATCGAGCGTCTCCGAAGGATGACGTCGAGGGATGGAAGGCGGCAAAGGCGGAGCGGGCAGAGGACAAACCCGATGAGAAGAAACGAGTGGAGCCTTGGATTGAAGTTTGTCAGACGAGGAACTATACGGTGAGCGCGGATGACGTCGGGCACGTGTTGAAGTTGGAAGTCGTACCCGTGGACGCGAAGAGTGGGAACGAGCAAGCGCAGCCGCAAAATGTGATAACCGGCAGAGTGATTCCAGCGCCGGAGCCACCGAGAAGGAATTTGGTGAAGATTTCGCACAATAGCACTCCAGAACCTCGCACTTTCACGGTGGCGACGTACAACGTGCTTGCTGATCTATACTGTAACAGCGACATGTACGGGTACGTCCCCGACTGGGCGTTGGCGTGGGCGTACCGCCGACAGAACATCTTGAAGGAGATTGTCAACTACAATGCAGATATTCTTTGTTTACAGGAAGTGCAATCCGACCACTACGAGGACTTTTTTCAAGGTGAAATGGCCAAGTACGGTTACGCTTCAGTTTACAAGAAGAAGACGGCGCAAGTGTTCAGTGAAGGGAAATTTGTCATCGACGGCTGCGCCATCTTCTTCAAGAAGGACAAGTTTGCGTTGATTAAGAAGTACGAGGTAGAATTCAATAAGGCTGCGCTGAGTCTGGTCGAGTCTCTCGGCGGAGCGACGCAGAAGAAGGATGCGCTAAACCGGTTGATGAAGGATAACATCGCTCTCATCGTCGTCCTCGAGGCGTTGGACGTGGACCAGCAACTGTTGCAAGGGAAACGGCAGTTGCTATGCGTGGCGAATACGCACATTCATGCCAACACCGAGCACAACGACGTTAAGTTATGGCAGGTTCACACGTTGCTCAAGGGTTTGGAAAAGATTGCGACGTCTGCGGAAATTCCCATGGTGGTGTGCGGAGATTTCAACTCGGTTCCAGGATCGGCGGCGCACTCGCTCCTGTCGAACGGTCGCGTTCCCGCGGACCACCCAGAACTTGGCATCGATCCTTTTGGAATCTTGCAACCGTCTACGAAGTTATCGCACCCGCTTCCGCTCGTGTCGGCGTACACTAACTTGCATAAACCATGTTTGGATTCAGAGGCGCTGGAGCGCCAGCGCGACCGTGTGGACGTCATCGGCGAGCCGTTGTTCACCAATTGCACCAAAGACTTCCACGGTGCGCTGGATTACGTCTTCTATACCGAAGACGCCCTCGCGCCGGTGAGTTTACTTGAACTTCCCGGTGAGCGCGAGGTTCGCGCCAAGTATGGTGGTTTACCCAATACGCAGTGGTCGAGTGACCACGTCTGTCTGATGACGGAGTTCCAATGGGGAGCGCGCATGGATCCAAACTCGCCGTCGGCGTACGGGCCGCGCTACATGTGAGAGCGTGAGAGTACATTACAAAGCAAAAACATCGAAAAAACAAAAAAGAGTGTTAGCGCTTAGCTTCGTCGTGTTGTGATTCATTTCGAAATCATACATATTAACTACAGCCCGTTCTCCATCACTCCCGCTCGAACTGACCAGTCCTTTACTTGGTCTAAGTGCGCGTTCTCGACCTTCGCAAGTAAGTCTTCGTATCTGAAGAGCATGATGTCGAGAAGGACGCTCTCGTTCTGCGTCTGCGTATCCGCGCCCGTCGCCGCGAGCTTCGCCAAGCGTTCTTTTTTCAAATCGTCGCGAACGGTTTGCAACTCGTCCGCCACGGATTGAAGGCCAGCGCTAATGCAAGCAGTGATGAGCTCATCCACCGTACACATTCCGCTCTGATGCGCGTAGCCGACGAAACTGCGGCTTGTAGCGATATCACTCGTGCCAGTAGTCTTTTGTGCGGACTCTTGCCGCGCGGCGTCGCTCAGCGAGCTTTTGCTAATCTTCTTTGGCGGAGACGGCCTGTGCACATCGGCTTCGTCACCAGAACTCATTTCTTCTAAATTTTCCAGTGCTTCCGTGAGCTTCAGGTACGACTGCGTTTTCGTAAGTGCGCCGCCATGGAAGCTCACTTCTCTACTGTTGGACTCACTCCCTTGATCCTTCGTCATTTCATTGTACAACGCGTTGAGCGCCACGTGTGCCTGGAGTTCGTCGGTGTACGTGTGACCCGCTCGGATTGAAGCATCCGGAGACTGTCGCTGAGAGATACTATGAGATGCATTTTTTTCGCGCGCGTTCGCCACTCCTCCGCGCACAGACATTTCCGCCTTCATGCGTAACCAACGCCGAAGCGTCTTCAAATCCTCGGGCGTGAGCTTCTCCGCGAGCAATCCCACCGTGTGCAGCTCCAGACTGTCCTGCATCACGAGCGCTCGGAGTTGTCTCTTTGCCGCTTTTTCCATGTGTTTCGGCACTCTGAGCGCGTCGCCCTCGCCGACGTGCACGTGCGCGGCGTTTCTCTGCCGCAAGAATCGATGCGTGCTCGCTTGAGCAGCGTTGATTCGTTTCGCCGGGTCGAGCACGAGAAGCTTAGCCACCAAATCGCGCGCGTGCTTATTTATTGACTCTTCCATGGGTTCATATTCTCCTCGCAGCACCTTGTAAAGCCCCGCCACGGTGTGCTCGAACGGCATCTGCCCCGTGACTAAAAAGTAAACGAAGACGCCGACGGCCCACATATCCGCCGCTTGTCCATACTCTCGACGCTCTTCTACTTCGGGCGCTTGAAATAACGACGTCCCGAGAGGTGGTTGATTATTCAGTCGATCTTCCCGGCGCAGCGACGCCGCGCGACCGAAATCAACGAGCTTAATCTGCGCGTTTCTCAAATCGTCGTCGCTCGTGACCATGACGTTTTCGTGCTTCAAATCCCGAAACACCACATCCCTCGAGTGCACGTGCGCGACCGCGTCCACCAACTGCCGAATCAATTCATATTTAATGTTCATCTTTTCTTCCTCCGTCATCCCCTCGGCGTCGTCCAGAGCGACGAGGTACGTCAACAACGTGTCTCGCCCGGCGTGTTCCATGACCACCTGCACCTCCGCGCTCGTCTGGTACGCCTTCACCATCCTCACCACGTTCGGATGTCGCATCTGCGACAGCAATTCAATCTCGCAGTACGCCTCTCGTCGCTTCGCGTTCGCGCCGAACACCCCGATGTGCGTCTCCTTCATCGCGCGCGTCGTCCCGGTCTCCGCGTCCTCGCACAGGTACACCGTCCCTTGCTGTCCGACGCCGATTTTCTCCCGCACGACGTACTCGTCCGCGAATCGCGCGTTGAAGTCGACGAGCGCGAGCGCGCTCGCGGGCGCGGACGCGCTCGCGGAGGACGCGGCGCATCCCATGCGTCGCGGCGCGGAGTGCCGTCTCCTCGCGCCTCTTCGTGTCCCTTGGCGCGGGGTCGACGTCGCGCCCGAAGCCTCGCGGACGCCGTCGACGACGACGCGGACGGACGCGCGGCGCGCGAGCGCGACGCTAATCGAATTACAACCTACGCGCGTCGCGACGCCGCGCCGCGCCGCTCGAGCGGCGAACTCGACGCGTCCCGCGCGCGCCGTCGAAAAGTTACTTTTTCTTCTTCGTCTTCGCCGCGGCGATCTCCTCCTCGCGCGCCTTCCACTCCTCCTCGGCCTGCTCTTTGCTAAACGTCAATCCAGCCTGTCGCTTGTACGGGCGCAGTTCGTGGAACAGCAGGCCGACGACGGCGAGACCGACGGAGACGTGAATGATTTTGGTTTGGTCGAGGTCGAAGCGTCGCTCGAGTTTGGTGCAGAAGGCGAAGCCGGCGAAGGCGGCCATGGAGAGGACGATGCCGATGTATTGACGGAGGATGAATATGAGATCCATCGCGCGCGCGGTCGTGGGATGAAGCGAAGTCGGACGCGAGGCTGCGTGTGAGGCGCGCGAGCGTCGACGCCGAGCGTCGACGGCGAGGAGAGAGAGACTTAAGGAATGATGGTGATAATCTTACACGAGGTCATAATAAATCGAAAAACATCACGAATAATTTATTCTTCTCTCGGGGGCGCGGCCGGCGTGCCTTGGCCGCCCCAGCCCCAGAGAAGTTCTCCGGTGGGTTCCTTAGCCGCCATCTTTTGCATCCAGCCGCCGGGGGTCGGACCGGCGATGCACGGATGCTCCACGCGAACGTCGCCCGTGGGCGTGTGGTGGATGCGGACGCGGTACCACGGGTTGTTCAACATACCCATGACGTTCCACGTCGGGCGCTCGTCCATTTTGTTCATGGATTGATCGACGGCGCGGAAGCACACTTCGACGCACTTTTTGTCGAGGAGCTTCTCAATCGGCACTTCGAGAGTCCACATGCACCAGCACCAGTGCCTGGCCTTGTCACCGGAGCAGAAATCGGCCCATCGCGGTTCTTCGCGAGTGTGAATATCACTCAATTCCCAGCTCAAGCCTTGATCGAAGGAAAGCTCGGCGCGAATGACCTTGCGACCGCCGCCAGAGTAGGCGTAACCTTTGAAGGCGTACGTCTTTTGCGACTTGGGAATGACTTCTTCGGGCGCCGGGTACGCGATGGCACCGTTAATGTTGAGTTGGTTGATGATGAACTCGGGCTTGAACCACCATCCCTCCTCGGTCGCGCGCTCAGCGTCAACCGGCGGCGGTAACACGCGGTTATCGTTGAAGTGATAAAAGTTGTTTGACTCTCTGTCGGTGACTTTAATCTCCTTCAAAAACTTTATCATGCGCCCACCGATGTAACCGGGAATGATCACCCGCACTGGGAATCCATGGTCTGGGTGAAGCTTGGCACCGTTTTGTTCGTACGCCACAATGACATCGCACGTCGGATCGAGCGCGGTTTCCATGTCGATGGATGTGCCGTACGATCCCGGACCACCGTCTTGATCGGGGTAGTCCTTCGGCAATTCGTTTTGCGGACCAGCCAAGCACACGTATCGCGCACCCGGACCGGGCTTATGAATGCCCGCTCTGTTGAGCAACACTCGCAGCGGTACGCCCGTCCAGTACGTGTTTCCGATGGCGCACGGCCCCCACGAGAACCCAATCGACGACTTGACCAAGTTTTGTTCCTTCCGACGGTTCCCCGCGCACACCACCAAGCACGGGAACGTGTCGCTCGGCATTTTCACCAACTCGTCCATACCGATCTCGAACGGTTTCGGGACGTTGCCACAAATGTTAATCTTGTGCGTGTCCCAATCGCACTTCGGCACCGCGCCGTGATTCCGCACGATGTGCAAGTTCACCGGCGAGATGAATCCGTAATCATACAACTCCGGAAGCGACGCCTCGACGTTAAACGGGTGTTTCCCGGTCAGACGAATCAAATTCCTATCACCACGATCGACGCAAACCACCGTCAGTCACGCGCGCCGTCGTCGTTCGCCGCGTCCTCGTCGTCCCGCGTTCGCGTCGCCTCGCGTCTCGCACGCACGGATGCCTCTTCACCCAATTATCCGGCGTCTTCAAGTCTCGCTCGTCCACCTCCGGGTACTCCTGCGCCAGGTACTGATGCTTTTTCGCCGCCGCCGCGTGATCGACGTTGGACTTCGCGTCCGTCTTAAAGTCGACGTCGTCCGCGTCGTCCGCGCCTCGCGACGTCTCGCGCTTTTTCCCGTCGAGCAGCTTGCCCGCGAACGCGCCCGCGCCCGCGGCGACGATCGCGACGACGGCGTTCGCCATGACTCGACGACGACGCTTCGAGTCTCGCGACGCCGCGTCGACCGCGCGAGGGCCGCGTTGTGCGCGTCGCGTCGCGTCGACGCCATCCGTCGACCGAGTCGTTTCGGAATCTCCAAGCGTCGCCGAAGCGTCTTACTGTTTGCCCATACGCATTTTTTTCCTTTTTTACCAAAGTGACGCTTCGCGCCCGTCGACGTCGTCGCGCCACGACGCGACGCGCGACGCGCGCGCGCGACGCGCGACGCATCCGCGCGCGCGCGGCCGCGCGTCCGCGCGCCGCCGACGACGCGTCCGGTCGTCCGCGCTCGAACGGCGCGACGATGCACGCGTCCGGGCGCGACGTCGCCGTCGACCTCGCCGTCGTCGACGCGCTCCGGCGCGCGCCGACGGACGACGAGCGCGCGAGGTGGCGAAAGTACACGCGCGAGGACGTCGCGGCGCACGCGCGCCTCGCGGACGGATGGATCGTGGTGCACGAGCGCGTGTTCGACATCACGGCGTTCGCGACGACGCACCCGGGATTCAACAACGCGGGGCAGGTGTCGACGGCGCTGGCGATCGCGCGGGCGCTCGGGAAAGAGGCGAGCGATGAGTTCGAGGAGATTCACAGCGCGCGGGCGTGGACGCAGCTGAGAGATTTTCAGATCGGGGTGGTGACGCGCGAGGGCGACGCGGAGGCGGAGGCGGAGGCGGAGGCGGAGACGGAGACGGAGACGGAGCGCGAGACGACGACGCGCGCGTCGCCGGTGCCGGCGTGGTTGGCGAAAGACAGAGACTTTTGGGTCAAGTACGCGGGCGGCGCGAGCGAGGGCGTGTTGCGATATCTCGAGGCGAACGGATGCCCGCAGGGGCGGTCGGAAGAGGACGTCGTCGCGGAGGTCGCGCTCTCGACGCGCGACGCCGCGTCGGATAAGGGCGAGAAGCCGCGGCGTGGACGGTGGTGGCGGCGAATCGTGGGTGGGGCGATCGTCGCCGCGAGCGCGCGTGGAATCGTAGGCGTGTTGTTGTAGAAATAAAGTGCTCGCCGCGCGTTGAAACAATTTTAATCAATCGAGTCTCGGGACGTCGTAGCCCGCGTCGCGCATCGCGGCGAGGCCGCCACAAACGTCGACGACGCTCGCCGGGGCAGCGGTGGCGACTTTCGCGTCCACGAACCATTGCGCCGCTCTTTGGCTGTTGTTGCCTCCCGTGCACACGAAGCACAGACGGTATCCTTCAACCGCCGCGCCCACGGCGCCGTTCCACGTCTCGACGTCGAGCGTTTCTATTGGTAACGAAATAGATCCAGGTATGTGCGCTGCGTCGTACATGTGCTTGGGACGCACGTCGACTACGGTGACGCCCTCATCTTTGACGTACGTCGTCGCCGCTTTCGCATCCACGCGTCGCCAGCCGCCGCCGTCGCGCTCCGGCATTTCTCGCGCCCCAAACTTCGGCGGCGCGTTCACATCAACGCCACCGCGTCTCGCTTTTCTTCCGCGCATCGGACACGGCGTCGACGATAAGAAAGCGTCGTAATCGTACGTCGCGACGTCGAAGCGTCCGTCGTGAGACGTCAACGTCGAGCAACACGCGCACGCGGCGTCTCGCTGTTCCCGCATGTTCAACGTCATCGTCGGTCTCGCGCTCAACGCGTCGAACGTTAACATTTTTCCTCGCATGGACTCCCCTACCCCAGCCAGCGTTTTCATGGCCTCGAGCGCTTGAAAAGTACCCACGATGCCAGGCAGCGGTCCGAGCACGCCAGACGCCCCGCACGTCCCGGCGTCTCCCGACGCCGGCGGCGTCGGAAACAAACATCGATAACACGGTGCGGGCGCAAATTCCCCAAACGATTCATCGTCATCATTCCACGCTCGCGTGCCACACAGCACCGTGAGCTGCCCTTCAAATCCCACGCACGCCGCGCTCACGAGCGGAATCTCCGCGCTCGCGCACGCGTCCGACAACAAATACCTCGTCCTCGGATTATCGCTACAATCGCACACCAAGTCGTACCCCGCCACAAGTTCCATCACATTTTCCGTCGTCGCGAACGTTTCTCGCACCACGACTCGAACGCCATCGTTCAATCCCTCGCACCGCGCCGCCAACGATTTCGCCTTCGACGTCCCGGTCGCCGCCGTCGAGTGTCCCACCTGTCGATGCAAGTTGCTCAGCTCCACCGCGTCCGCGTCGCACAATCCGAGCGTTCCCACGCCCGAGGCGGCGAGATATATCGCGCACGGGCACCCGAGGCCACCGCAGCCGACGACGAGGACGCGCGCGGCGCACAGCGCGCGTTGGATGCGCGCGCCGTGGGGACGCAGCACCAAGTGTCGCGCGTATTTTTCCACGCTTCGCGCGTCGTTTCGAGGGTTCAGCGCGGTGGCGTAGTCGCCGACGATGTGGTACTTGCGCGCGGTTTCGGTGTCGGCGGGCATGACGCGCGCGCGTCGACGCCGACGGCTTGTGGGGCGAAGCGACTTTTGGCTGCGCTTTTCGGCGCGGGAGCGAGTACAATAGATTATATTGACGTATTACACGTATTGATGCGGCGCGTTTCGCGGAAACTATCACTGCGTCGCGTTCTTCTCGAGGCGACTCTTCAAATCTTCCGAGCGCACGGCCATGCCCGCGTGAAACGCGTTGCCGCCTCGAAGCGACGGTTCGCGGCTCGAGCAGCCGATGCCCAAAAGCATCCCAGAGGATGAAATTCTCTGAATCCCACGCGTCGAACCTTCGGGCGTGTTGTCCGCGCTCGTCCCGGGTGAGCGCGCGGCGGCGATGACTTCCTCCAAATCCTTCGCCAAATTCGAGAACGATTGATTTCTTTGCATCACCGGTCGTTCGAGCGCGTCGTACGACTTCGCGTTCTCCGGCGACGCCGGTTCATCCGCCGACGCCCCCGTGGCGTCTCTCAGCGCGTCCACGAACTCTTCCCACGTCATGCGCACGTCTTCGATATCTAAGTAATCCCCATCCGGGTCTTTTCGCGTTCGAACGCGTCGTCGTCGTCAGTCGGTCCGTCGCGTCCCGCTCGCCCGTCCTCGTCGTCGTCCCGTCTCGCGCCGTTTTGCGTCCCGTCCCTCGACCGCGCGCCCTCGGTCCCGACGCGCGTCGCGCTCGCGAACATTAAGCGTGTCGCACGCACCGTCTCGAAACATCCTCGTCAGCGTCGCGTGATGCATGCGCACCATCTCGAAACCTTTCGTCTTCCGCTCTGAAACCGTCGCATCGCTGTACCGCGACCAAATCTTCGCGAGCGCGCCTCGATCCTCCGCGCCGCCGCGGTACAGGTGCGCGACGAGATCTATCACGGCGAACGAGCCGTGGTCGTCCTCGAGCGCGCGCGACATCGCGAGCGCGCGCGACGGAGTGACGCGCGGTGCGGTCCGGTCGACAGGGCGAAAGGACGCGAAGCGACGTCAGAGGATGTCGCTCGCGCGCGGCGCGTGGACGCGCCCGGGCGCGCGGCGCGCGAGCGCGACGCTCGCGGCGATCGCGCGCGGCGATCAGGGCGTCGAACGCGCGCGCGAGGACGCGGTGAGCGCGCTCGGGACAAAAAGTGCACCGCGGCGAGCGATGGAGGAACTGACGCGCGCGGGCGAGGGCGCGCGGGCGACGTCGCGAATCGATCCGCGAGTCGCCGCGCGCGCGATGACGTCGCGAACGGCGAACGTCGCGCCGGAACTCGTGGATGCGTTCGGGCGAGGGCATAATTACCTGCGCATCAGCTTGACGGAAAAGTGCAACCTGCGGTGCGGGTATTGCATGCCCGAGGACGGCGTGGATTTGACGGCGAAGGATGAGTTGCTCACCGCGGATGAGATCGGGAGGGTGGTTAAAATATTTGCCGCGGCTGGGGTGGATAAAGTGCGGCTCACCGGGGGTGAGCCGACGCTGAGAAAAGATTTGGAAGACGTGGTGCGACGGGTGAGCGGGACGCCGGGGGTGCGCGAGACGAGCGTCACGACGAACGGAGTGACGCTCGCGAAGCGGTTAGACGCGCTTAGAGCGAACGGATTGACGCGTTTGAATGTGTCGCTTGATACGCTCGTGCCGGCGAAGTTTGAGTTCATGACGCGGAGGAAAGGGCACGATCGGGTACTGGCGAGCGTCGACAAGGCGTGCGAACTCGGATTTCAGAGCGTCAAGGTGAACTGCGTCGTCATGCGCGGGCAAAACGACGACGAGCTGCTTGATTTCGTGGCGTTGACGAAAGACAAGCCGATTAATGTGAGATTTATAGAGTACATGCCGTTCGACGGCAATAAGTGGAGCACGAAGAAGATGGTATCGTACGCCGAGATGCGCGCGAGAATAGAAGAGGCGTACGGCGCGTTGACGCGCGTCGACGACCCGCGCGAGGAAGTCGCGAAGAACTTCACCCTGCCCGGTCACAAAGGTTCGGTGAGCTTCATCACGAGCATGACGAACTCATTCTGCGGCGGATGTAACCGCTTGCGCATCATGGCGGACGGTAATTTGAAGGTTTGTTTATTCGGCAATTCAGAGGTGAGCTTGCGAGACGCCATGCGCTCGGGCGCGTCGGACGACGACATTTTGCGCGTCATCGGCGCTGCGGTCAAGCGAAAGAAGGCCGCGCACGCGGGCATGCACGAGCTCGCGGCGCAGGATAATCGCGCGATGATCAAGATAGGGGGTTAGCCTGTTGCGCGAGATTTCCATCGTCTCTTCGTCTTCGTCTTCGTCGCGCGCGCGCGCGCGCGTCCCCACGTTCTCAATTCGCGTCCACACACGTCAACGCGCGCGACGCTTACGCCTCGCGCGCGACGCGCACGCGCACGGGTTGGGTTAAACACGATCTCCTCGAGCGTTCCTCGCGCATCCGCGCGCGCGGCGACGCGCGCGGGTCGAGCGTCCACGCGAAAAAGCGCTTTTCGCGGGACGCGAAAGGTCACGACGCCCTCGCGCGATGACGTCCGCGGGTGAGTACGAGATTCGCATCGCGGACGACGATGATGACGCTCGCGTCGTGGACGCGGG
>Ga0209666_1000170_pt1 | contig 51580 bp, 20 predicted proteins | sample SaaInlV_125m_DNA_FD_184679 | JGI IMG/M metagenome (GOLD analysis project Ga0209666, IMG submission 184679) | Marine microbial communities from expanding oxygen minimum zones in the Saanich Inlet - Saanich Inlet SI037_S3LV_10m_DNA (SPAdes)... | ecosystem: Environmental > Aquatic > Marine >...
CACGCGCGCGGGGACGCGGGCGAGTACGGTGAGAGCATCTGCGGCGAGAACGGCAGAGGAGACATCGCGCCGAGCCGGCTGAGCGCGCCCCGCGGCGCGGGCGTGTACCCTTCCGCCTCGGCCTCCAAAACGGCGGGGTCGCGGCGGCGGCGCGGCGCGACGCCGCGCGGCGCGAGTCCCGCGTACGCGGCGACTTTTCCCGCGGCGCGCGTCGCCGGGTCCACCCAGTGTTCGCGCGTCGCCGCGACGTTTTCGCCGACGATCACGACGAGCTCGCGCCAGAGACGCGCGAGCGCGGCGCGCGCAAGGCGCGCGCGCGCGCCCAGGCGCGCGACCGCGGCCGCCAGGCGCGCGAGCGCGCGGCGCGAGTCCGCGCGCCGCGTGTGCCTCGCCGCCGAGTCCGCCGGGAACGCGAGGCGCCGCGCCGCGCGCGCCGCCGACGCGGCGGCGGCGGCGAGCGCCGCCGGCGCGCGCGCCGCCGCGACGCACGCGCGGAGCACGAAGCGAAGCGCGTCGAGCGAAGGCTGCAAGACGTGAGCGATGGCGAAAAACGCGCACGTCTCCGCGAGACGAAGCGCCGAGTCTGCGCCGGCGCGCGCCGCGGCGGAAACGGCGGCGGCAATCGCGGCGACGGCGCCGTCCGCGGCGTCGACGCCCGCCCCGACGCCGTCGGCGGCGCGGCCCAGCGCGGCCAGCGCGGCGTCGCGCGTCGCGATCGCCGCGGCGGCGAGCGCGCGGACCGATACCTTCGCGGTCGACAAAACACCCGACACGAGCGCTTCGACGGCGCCGGAAACGAAACCCGCGAGGGCCCTCGCGGCGCGCGTCGAACCCGCGCCGCCGGCTCGGCACGCGGCGGCGACGGCGCGCGCGGCGGCGCTCGCCGCCCGATCGAGCGCCCCCACGCCGAGTCCCACGCCGTCGGCGGCGCGGTCCAGAACGGAGACACCCGCCTCAGCGACGATAGCGATGCCATACACCAGTCCGGCGGCGACACTCCGCACCACCGCGATCGCCCCCACGCACGTGGCCTCGACGACGCCCACGAGGGCGAGCGCGAGGGCCACCGCCGCGAGCGCGGCGTATTTGCAGACGGTTCGCGCGGCGTACGCGGCGGCGCCGGCGGCGGTCTCCGCCGCTTTGACCGCCTTCGCGGCGGCTGCCGCGCCCGCGCTCGCCGCGAGACCCGCGGCCGGCGCGATCGGCAGGACCCGGACGATCAGGGACCCCACCGGTCCCGCCACAGGCGCGAGGAGCGACGCGACCGGTCGCGTCGCGCGCGCGAAAACAGCCGCCGCGGTGACGAAGAATCCCATCGCCGTCGCGACGACGGCGCGCGCCGCCGACCCGAGCTTTGCGCGCGCGGCGGCGACGGCGTAAGCCGCCTCGACCGTCGCCGCGAGCGCGCCGGAGGCGACGACGACGAGCGCCTTCGCGACCGAGACCAAACCCATGACGAGCGCGTCCCCGGCCGATCTCGACGCGGCGGCGACCGCGGAGACGGCGGAGACGAGAACGCCGCCGAGGACGCGCGCGACGAGCGCCGCGCCGTCGGCGGCGGCGTCGAGACCCGCCTCCGCCGCGTCGCGCGACGCGAGCGCCGCGCCGGCGCCGACCTTCGCGATACCGCCGAGCGTCGAGAGCAGGACGCGGTTTAGGGTTAACAGACCGGACACCGAGGCTTTGCCTGCGGCGACCAGACTCCATCCGACCGCCGCGACCAGGCCCGCCGCCGCGCGGGCGACGGCGACGACCGAGCCGTCGACGGCGGCGACGGCGAACCCGACGCCGTCCGCGGCGGCGTCCAGCGCCTTCGTCGCGAGATTCGCGGCGCCTCCGACGGCTGCGTGGACACATACCCAGGCGGCTTCGAGCACGCCCACCACGGCGATGAAGGCGGCGACGATGATGACGACGACGCCTTTCCCGAAAGCCTCCGCGCCGCGGACCGCCGCGAACGCCATCGTCCTCGCCGCCGCGACGGAAAAGCGCCCAACCGCCGCGCACGCGGCGAAGAGCGCGCGCGCCGCGCGCGCCGCCAAAGAAAGGAGCGCCTCGATGCCGAACGCCGCGCCGTCCGCGGCGCCGTTCAAGAGGAACTTCGCGCCGAGAACGATCGCGAACGCCGCGCGCGCGGCGCCGCCGAGAAGGCTGTCGACGAGCGCGGTCGAGACGCGCGCGGCGAAGTCGAGGACACCCCCTCCGATCGCGACCAGCGACGTTCGGAGAGCCTCGAGCGACGAAATCGCCGCGGCGCCGAGCGCTTCCAGCGCCGCGAGCGCTCCCGCGAGAATCGCGTTCGAGGCGCCGACGACGGCGGAGGCGGCGGCGTTCAACGCGAGGACGATCGCCGAGCCGAGAGCTCGGAGGGCGTCGGCGATGAACGCCACGACGGCGCGCGACGCCGTCCGCATCCCGGAAAGCGCGGTTTCGATGGCGGAAACGAAGACGTCAACGCCGACGGCGCCGAACGACGCCGCCGTCGCGAGCGCGGCGGCGATGGTGGACGCGACGGATCGCAAAACCGCGCCAAGCAGCGGTCGCGGATCCAGGCCCGACGCCGCGCCGGCGAGCGCGACGCCGATGCGGCGCGGAAACGAAAAAAACGGTTTCGAGGCGGACCTCGCCGCCGCCGAAGCGCGACGCGGCGGCGCGCGCGTCCGCGGCGTCGCGGCGCGAGGCGAGACGTCCGCCGGATCCGCTCTCGACGAAACGCGTCGGTGCGCGCGCGGCGTTTCATCGCGCGCGGGGGCGGAGCGTCGCGCGCGTTTCGGGCGCGCGTACGCGTCGTCTTCCTCCTCGTCGCCGGGTACCTCCGCCGACGCGCCCCGCCGAGTCAAAGAGGGCGGCACGAGCGCCGACCCGACCGCGCCGACCGCGCGCGCGGCGACGACAATCCCGGACGCGCCGGTTTCGAGCATCCCCCCGACGCGTTCGAGCACGTCGATCAACGCGTCGACAACGGCCACCAGACCGAGCGCGATCCCCGACGCGAGCGCGGAGAACGAGCCGCGCGCGACGTTGACGATGAGGGAAACCGCCGACACGACAAAGGACCTCGTCGCGCGCGCCGCGGGACCCGTCGCGCCGGCGACGGCCCGCGCCACCGCGGACGCGGTGTCGTAAACAGCCGACGCGACGACGCCGACGACGGCGTCAACGTTTTGGACACGCAGCGCTACGCCGTCGGCCGAGAAGTTCAGAAAGTCCGACGCGACGCCGACGCACGCCGCCGGCGCGCCGAGAACGGCGGCGGCGACAGTCTTCGCCGCCGCCAGTCCTCCTGAGCCGATAGCCCGGATCCCGGCGGCGACCGCGCCGGCGACGTCGCGTATCACCGCGAACAGCCCCGAGCTGATCGCTTCCAAAACGGCGACGATACCAGTGCCCACGGTCTTGAACGCAGCGAGCATCACCGAAAGGACGGCGTCGAAGGCGCCGGCAATTGCGGCGGCGATGGCGTTCACCGCCGCGAGCAGCCCCGAAGCGACAGTTTCTGTCGCGGCGACGAGAACGTCCGCCGCGGTCTTCGCCGCGGCGAGCAGCGCTCGGCCGAGGGACGCGAAGGCGTCGGCGGCCGAGTACAGGACGGTGCCTAAAACACGATCGAGATTCTCGACCCCGAGCGCCACGCCATCGGCGGCGCTGTTTAATACCGTCACGACGGCGGTGCCGAACGCAGACGCCGCGCGCGAAACGCCGGAGGCGATACCGCCCACCGCCGCGACCAGCCCGGAACCGACCGCTTCTAATAGACGCACGACGCCGTCCGCGAACGCCTTCAAAGCCGCGACGAGCCCCGACCCGAGTGCCCGTGCGACAGCCAACACGCCGTCGGCGCCAGCCGCCGCAGCCGCGACGAGTCCCGACCCGACCGCCTCCAACAGGTACACGAGGCTGTCCGCAAACGCGCTCGCCGCCGCGACCGCCCCCGAACCTAAGGCGCGTGAAAGAGTCCCGACGCCGTCGGCGCCGGCTTCCGCCGCCGCGGCGAGCCCCGCGCCGATCGCCTCCAGCGCGGTGACGACGGCGACACCGACGGCGCTCAACGCCGCGATCACGCCGGACACCACCGCTTCGAAGCCACCGGCGACTGAGGCCGCGAGCAGACCGACCCCCGCGGCGACGAGGGACCGCGTTGCTTCAAACGCCGAGAAAATCGCGCGAACGAGCGCGAGGAACAGTTCGGCCACGCCGTTCGATGCCGCTCGCGCGACGTCGGCGAGACCGTTCCCGAGCCCCCACGCGGCGGTCGCGACGGCGTCGAGGCTGCCGGAGAGCGCATTGCCGATAAACGCCAAAAGAAATGCGATGATCGCGCCGGGCACGGCGACGACGCGCGAGACCACACCACGACGAGGCTCGATTGCGCTTCGCGCGACGGTTCGTCGAGCGCGCCTCGTCGGGGTCACGTCATCCTCGACGGGCGTGCGTGCCCGGACCCGACGCGTCCTGTGCGGCGACTCCGACGGTCTGTCAGTGGGATGGTACCTCGGTCGAGCGTACTCATCCCCGCCGGCGCTCATCCGGCGCGTGCTCACCGGCATCGCGCCCGCCTCGAAGCGCTTCTTTCCGCCTCAGAAGCTCCTGATCGCGAATCACGCCCTCGCGGAGCCTAAGTTTCTCTTCGGTCTGCTCGCGGTGGATGTACTCGATACCGAGCGCCGTCGATATCGTCACCACGCACAGAGCCGTCACCGCGACGCGCGTCTGGCTCATACACCCACGTCGCGGTCCGAAGTGACCGGCGAAGGGTTGGGCGAGCGACGAAGACGAGACGACGTGTGGTTGAATTTGTTGACATTTGGTCCTCCGATGGATTCACTCAGATTCAAACCAGTCGCAAATCGCAATTTAATTGTTGAACATCTCCACAGTTCGGCGTTCGGGACCTCGAGAAAAAGACGCGTCATCTTCCCCCGACAGCGTTCCCGCGCCTCGCCAGCGCCCCCCGCAGCGCCTCCACCACCTCCGCCCGCGCGCACTCAAACTCACCTCCGTTTTTCACCAGCGACTTGACTCGTACGCGCTCGCCCGCGCCGAGAGCCACCGCGTCCAGCGTCACCATGAACCGCGCGCCTCGCTCGGCGGCGTGCGCAAACTGCTCCGTGGCGCTCGGGCACGGAGACGGAGGCGTCTCCGCGCGCAGACCGGCTTTCCAGAGCTCGGCCGCGAGGTGCAGGCGCTCCCAAAGCAAACCGCCGCCGCCGCGCGCGCACACGACGACATCCGTCGCCGCCGCGGCGGAGATGGCGGTTGTCGCGAAGCCGTTGTTTCCGCTCGTCTGCGGCGAGAGGAAGCCCGTCGTCTCGGCGCCGGAGCCTCCGCGCGATTTGAAGCGCTCGGCGCGGAAGCGCTCGGCGAGCGCGGCGGCTTTGCGCACCGCGACGCTCACGCCCACGCCGCCCGGAGGGGCGTGCAGGTCGACGCCGTCGAACGCGTAGGACGAGCCCGCGCCGCGCGCGCGCCACGCCGCCGCCAGCCACGCGTCGTATCGGCCGCCGGCGGCCACCACGGCGTGCGGCGACGCGACGCTCGCGTCGCCGTCGCGACCGGTGGCAGGTCCCGGCCTCGGGACGAAAATCTCAAAGTAACTCGAGCAGTGGTACGTCTCCGGCGGCGAGAGCAGCGGCACGACGCGGATCTGAGGCGCGGGCACGCCCATCGCCTCCAGATGCGAAGCCACCGAGCACAGGTGGTCCAAAGCGCGCGACACGCGCGTCTCCGCCTTTTCGTCCGCCAGGCGCGACGCCAGGCGCGCGGCGGCGTCCGCGAGGTCCGAAGCGGTCGCGCTCTCCTCCGCGCCGAACGCGTGCAGCTCAGCGACGCGATCGCTCGTCTCGCGGTCCGCGAGACGAAGCGCCGCAGGCGCGGCAGGCGCGTCGCCCGCGCGCCGCAGCGCCGCGGCGACGCGCGGGCGCAGCCTCGAGTCCACGCCCGACGCCGACCACGCCGCCGCCGCCAGCCGCCTGTGCCCGAGCGCGACTCGGGGCGAAATTCCGCGCTCGACGAGCGCGTCCCACGCGCACTTGATCGTCTCGGCGTCCAGCACGGAGGCGTCAACGGCGTCACGAGGCGCGATGATGTCGAAGTCCGCCTGGACGTGCTCGCGGGGAAGCCCTCCCCCGGGACCGGGGCCGGGGCCGGGGCCCGTCGCTTTCTTCCCGTCGCTCCCCTCGACGTCGCCGCCGGCGCGCGCGGGCGCGTCGCCGCCGCGGAACGTGATGCCGACGCAGGACGCGCGCAGGGACGTCGCCTGTTCGGCGGTGACCTGCCGCACGAGCGACGACCGCAGGTCGCGGCGAAGCGTCACGAGCGCGCCCGAGCGGGAGAGAAGCACGTGCGCGTCGCGGCTCGATTCGCCAAGCAGACGTCGCGCGGCGTCGTCGTCCGCGGCGGCGGCGGCGTTGTCCGCGTCGCGGTCAGACGCGAACGTCTCCGACGCCCACGTCACCGCGCGACTCGACAGAGGACTCGCGCCGTGGCGCCTGAACGCGCTCCGAAGCGCCGCGAGCATACGGTCCGCGGGCGCGGCGTCCATGGTCGCGGGCGCGCCGCGGTCGGCGGCGGCGGCGCGCGCCGCGAGTCTGGCGCCGGCGCTTCCCTCGGAGAGCAGCCGCTCGACGACCACGTCGTGCTCGGGGCCTCCGAGCTCGACCGCGCGGAGCACGTCCTCGAGCGCCTCGTCCCCCCCTTTGGGAGGGAGGAACCCGCTGGAGAGCACCTCGGAGGCGCTGGGTCGCTCGTTCGGGTCGGGAGCGAGCAACGCGGCGACCAGCGCCGTCTGCTGCGGGAACTTGGCCCGGAAATCCTCCGGCGCGACGCCCGCCACGTCGGCGGCGCCGCTGGAGCCGCTCTTCGGTTTCGCCGCGCGGAGCGCGCCCAGCTCAACCGCGCGTTCCATCCCGGTGGAAAACCGTCTTAGCATCTCGTAGAACACGATGCCGGCGCTGTATAGGTCCACCTTCGAGCTCTGGTGTGGGTCCCCGGAATCGATTTCTGGAGCGGTGTACAGATACGTGCCCACAGCGCCCGTGTCGCGTTCGTCGCCGCGCTCGTTTTGGTTCCCCAGAACCTCCGCGGCTTCCCGCGCCGCCTCCGCGGCGGCGCTGGGGTCGTCCACTCCGCCGAACCCCCCCCCCTGGTCGAACTTGGCGAGTCCGAAGTCGCCAATCTTCAGGTGCCCCCGCTGATCGACGAAGATGTTCCCGGGCTTCAAGTCACGGTGCGCGATGCCCTGCGCGTGGATGTGCGCCAGGCCCTCCAGGATCTGCCGCATCCACGCCCACGCGCGCTCCTCGTCCACCGGCGCAAACGCAGCGGACTCGCGATCTAGCACGTCGCGCAAGTTGGACCGGCAGTACTCCATCTGTATGTGCAGCCAAGTCACCGGCTTGGGGCTGGCGAGGCCGGCGCGAGATGAAGGACGACCCGAGAAAGTACCCGTGCCCGTCCCCGTCACTCCGAAATCGTCCGAAGTTTCCGTCGCGCCCCACGCGGCGGCTTCGTCGCTCGTGCCGTCCGCGGAATCGTCCACGCCGCTTAAACGCCGGGCCTTGCCCTGCGTCTCCACGGTGTCCTCGACCCAGGCCTGGTTGTAACGCACCACGGAGGCGTGCTCCAGGCGGGACAACGTGGCCACCTCGCGGAGCACGCGCGCCGCCGCCGCCGGCGAAACCGTCGCGCCCGAGCGGGTGGCCATCCTGATCTTCTTGATCGCGTACTCGCGGCCGTCCAGGCGGTTCACCGCGAGCGCGACTCGGCCGAACGCGCCGCGGCCGAGCTGCCGGATCTCCTGGAAATCAGTCTCGTACCGCGAAGGAGGCAGCGCCGAGCGCGCGTCGGAAGGAGGCGCGGGCGACGTATCCAGACCGAGCGCCGCCAGCGGCGAAGAAAAAGGCGGGTGTCGCGCCGACGTCTCTTCGCCCGGTCGTTTCCCGAGCCGACTCGCGCTTCGCGGCTGCGCGTCACCAACCACGGGCGCTCCAACCGACGCGTGCGCTTCCGTTTCGATCGCACCGTCTCCCCAGAATCTCTGCGCCGCCCACTGCGTCGCGGGGTCGCCGTCCAGCCCGGCGGCGGCGGCGCGTCCCTCTGCGTCAAACGCGCGGCGGAACGCGCGGTCAAAGTGTCGCGGTCGGTGTAGCAGAACCTCGCGAAGCCAGCGAGGCAGGACGCCGCACGCGCGGAGCTGCGACGTGAGTGCGGGAAGCGCGTGCGGCAGCGGACCTCCATTTGAGTCGCACAGCAAACGCAGGAGGTGGCCGACGAGAAGATGTAACCTCCGCTCGCGTCGCGCCGCGTCCGCGTCGTCGTCCTCGCTCGTCGCCCGCGTCGTTTCGCCGCCTCCGTCCGAATTCGCGTCCTCGTCATCGTCCGGCTCCGAGGAGTACGCGCCCGCGTGGCTGGAGTGCACGGCGGACCCCATGTACTCCAGGCCGCGCACAAGCGTGTCAACGAAGTCGGAAGAGCTGCCGTGCCCTCGCGACGAAGCGTCCGCGCGCAGCCAGTCGCGAGGCGCGGACGACCCGCTTTTCTTCTCGACGCGTTCGCGGCGTCGATCAAACCGGCGCTCCGTCGCGGTCGAGCCGGAAGATTCTTCGTCGGACGACTCTTCGTCCGACGAAGTCTCGTCGGACGCCTCTTCGGACGAAGAAGAAGACGTCGACGCCGCGTCGTGTTCGTCCGGTACTTCCTCGTCCTTCAGCTTTGGGGTCGCCGCGCGCGGCGGCGCCGTCGCCGAGGCCTTCTCCTCTTTCCTCGCCGCCGCCGCCGCCGCCGGCTCGGGCTCCATCTGCGCGACGCGCCGCCTCGACGCCGTGCGGAGCCTCTGGCGCGCCATGGTCGGCAGGCCGCGAGGGGCCGCGTCACCGGCGCTCGCCGCCGCCGCCGCCGCCGCGACGGCCATTTCCTCCCAGTCGTCCTCCTCGTGAAGCGCGAAGTCCCCGAACGCCTCGCCCAAGTCGTCGAGGTCCCCGAGCGCGTCCCGCGCTCGGTCCGCCTCGGCGCGCTCGGCGCCGTCCGCGTCGGTACCGCCCGCCCCGGGCGACCCCGTCTGGCTTCTGCCTTCGCGCGTGCCCTCGCGCGTGGTCGCATCGCCGCCGGTGCCCTCGCCGGACCCGCCGAACGTCTCTTCCGCCAAGGCGTTGCGCAGCGCCTCCACCAGGTTGAACACCATGACGTCGCCCTCGAGGCTCGAGGCGAGCTCGGCGGCTTGCGTCTCGAGCGCGGTCTCGAGCGCCTCCAGGCGATCGCGGGGGAAGCCCCGGCTCTCCTCGGCGTCCAGCTTCACTCCCGGGGGGCGGCGCGGGTACCCGGGCGCGTGACGCACCACGAGGACCGCGACGGGGTCGTCGCCGCCCGCCCCATCGCCGGAGGCTGCGTGCGACACCCGGATGCGATACTGCTTGCGTTCGCGCTCGTCGAAGGAGAAGTCGTCCTCATATATCGCCTGCAGCGCTGTGAGCTCCTCCTCCCACTGCGACCACTCCGACGCGTCGGAGGTCGCGCCACCGCCCGCCTTCTTCTTCTTCGCCATCCCGAGGGCGCCTTAGCGCCTTAGCACTGGGCGCGCGGTGTGGCGCAAGGTCGTTGTTCGCTTTTCGCCAGGAGTCCTTTTTCCATAAAAAACGAAGAATCGCGCCGCTGCGCCGGTCGGCTGACCGCGAACCGCGTTTTCTTGACCCAAGAAACGCCTGTCTGAACGGACCGTTATGCCGATCTCACGCGATCGAAAAACAGCGCGGAAGAAATAGAGCAGGGTGACACCTGTCTACGAGTTCGAGGATTCTGCCCGGCCCGAGGACCCCAGCGCGGGACACAGCGGAAGGCGCACCGGTCCATCGCGCGCGGACTTTCGGGTGACGCCAGTGGACTACGTCGGGTGAGTCAGCGCGGCGTCCCCGCAGAGGTGCTCGCGCGGCTCGCGTGAATTCTGTTCGCGTTCCGACGCGTCACGACATAAATTGCGGGGGAAAGAGCGCCGAACCTCGCGAATCGAGCGGGAGCGCCGTCTCAGCGCACACCGGGGGCGCTCGGATTAGCCGGGCGACCATGTCTAGGATGGGCTCGAGGAGTTTGCGCCTGGACGACGACGATGACGACCACGAGTACGCGCCCCCCCGCTCCCGCGGAAGACGCGAGCGGGCGGATTCCCCCCCGAGCAGGAGGGGATCCTCCGCAAGAGGCGGGCTTCGGATCCACGACGACAGGTTCGGCGACGACGACCGCGGGAGATGGAAGAACCGCGAGACCGAGACCTCGTACAAAGACCGGATGGAGAAGGAGGAGGACTTGCACAAGCAGATCAAGTCCACGTTGCTGGCTCCGGCCGAGGAGGAGAACGAGAAGGGTGGGAAGAAGGGGGCAAGCATCATGGGGAAAGCCAAATTGGACGTGATGCAAGTCGCCGTGGGCGCGCAGATGATGTCCAAGCACAAAGCGTTCATGGAAAAGTCGCCCCTGGTGATCTCCCCGCGGACGTGGTACATGCGCAAGTGGGACCTGGTGACCCTGGTGCTGCTTATGTTTACCGCCGTGGTCACGCCGGTGGAGGTTGCGTTCCTGGAGACGACCCTGTGGAGCGTCTTGTTCTGGATCAACCGGTCGGTGGACTTGCTGTTCATCCTCGACATCTTCCTCAACTTTTTCGTCGCCATTGTGGACCCGGAGGACGGCCAGCTGGTGTTCCACCACCCGACGATCATCAAGACGTATCTCAAGGGCTGGTTCACCATCGACGTCATCTCCATCATGCCCTTCGACCTCCTGTCCATCATCTCCAACAACGGCGAGGTGGGCAAGCTCAAAATCCTGCGCGTGCTGAGGCTGTTGAGGCTGATGAAGCTGTTGCGCATCCTGCGCGCCGGGCGCATCTTCCAGCGCCTCGAGACGCAGTACCAAATCGACTACTCGAAGCTGGAGCTGGTGAAGTTCGTGATCCTGGCGCTCATCACATCGCACTGGATGGCGTGCGCGTTTGGGATCGTCGCGGACTTGGAAGCCTCGGATTACAACTGGATGTACTTCACCGACTTCAACAAGTACACGGTGGACGGGACGCTGACGGAGGGGATGAACCCGCGCGAAGTCGTGTCGGACTTGGAGATTTACTTTGCCGCGTTTTACTGGTCGTCCATGACCATGACCACGATCGGGTACGGCGATATCGTGCCGAGCACGCTTACCGAACGCATCTTCTGCTCGATCATGATGCTCGTCGGCGCGTTCGCCTACGGTTACATCATCGGAGCCGTCGGGAACGTCATCGCGCAGGCGAACGAGAAGAAGAACAAGTTTTACGCGCTGATGGGCGAGCTGAACTCGTTCCTGGACGAAGGCAAACTGACCCCGGCGCTGCGCATCCGGTTGCGCGAGTACTTCAAGTATAAGATGGCGAGCACGAACGTCACCGCGCACACTGCGCTCTTAAGGCAGATGTCCCCGGCGCTGCGCGCGGAGATCACGCTGTGTATGAACACGTGGATCACCAAGGTTGGCTTTTTCAAGAAGTGCCCGGAGGCGCTGGTGATTCAGCTCACGCTCTCCATCAAGCAGCAGACGTTCCCGCCGCAGGAGAAGGTGATCGTGCCCGGGGACTGGTGCGACCGCATGTTCATCGTGCGCAAGGGCGTGGCGATCTGCCGCCAGAAGATCATCACCACCGGGCAGGTTTTCTGCGTCGAGTCGCTGTACAAGGAGGGCAAGATTGCCTACAGCGCGCACGCCGTGACGTTTTGCGACTTGTACACCATCGAGCGCGACGTGCTTCTCACCGCTTTGAAGCACTTCCCCGAGATGTCGCAGCACTTCAAGGTGCTGTCGCTGCGCCGGCTCTTCTTCGACGAGGTCATGGCGTACACCAAGGCGTACCGCACGCTCGAGGAGGAGGGCAAGTACGCCAAGCTCACCAGCACGATGGACGAGCGGCCGGCGTTTTACCTCGAGAAGCTCCGCATCGAGTTTGGCGAGGACGGCGAGGGCATGGGCGAGGCGGGCCGCAAGATCCAGCGCATCAAGACGCGCGCGGCGACCACGCTGCAGCGTCTGTTCCGGGGGCACAAGAGCAGGCGGGAGGTGAACGTGGTGGCGGCGGAGGCGGGAACCTTCCCCGTGTTCCCCACGCAGCTGCGCCAGAGCGACTCGGCCGCGTACTCGGCGCGTGCCATCGACATTCTGCACCACCGCGTCGGAACGGGCATATACTCGCTGCACGAGAAGGTTGACCGGCTGCTGGGCGCGCAGCGAGACCCCGCGCCCAAGTGGTTCGCCGAGCAGGGCAAGAGCGGGTTCCAGTTCTGCACCGCCTACGACGCCGACGGGCAGCGCTACGAGCGCGCGACAAAGTCGGTGAGCGGTAAGTCGCTCAAGAAGGGCGCGTCGCTCGGGAGCGTCAGCTTCGGCTCGGCGGCGCTGAGCGCGGCGGCGCAGCGGAGCGTCAGCGGCGCGAGCGCGGAGAGCCGCGACGGCGGGTCGGACCGTTTGAACGCGCAGACGCCTTTGGCGCCCCGCTTGGCGGCGGCGTCTTCGTTCTCGGGAAGGGCGCCCTCGAGTTCCTCGGACGCCGAACTGCGCGAGCTCCGTTTAGAGCTCAGGGAGGCGCTCGCGATGATGCGCGGCGGCGGCGCGACGGCGCGCGCGCCGGATAGCGGCGGGTTTGCGACGCCGGGGCCCGACTTGGGCGACGGGTCGCTCGCGGCGCGCACGGCGCAGCTGCAGTCGCTGGTGGGCGACCTGGCGCAGCAGGTGCACGCGGTGTCGCGCACCATCTCGGGCATGTCCGACGCGCAGCGCACGTTCCAGGAGCGCTCGCAGCGCACCATCCTCGGGCACCTCGAGCAGGCGCAGGCGCGCATCGCCGACCAGGTGGCGCGCGCGGTGGCGGCGGCGGGAGGGGACAGCGCGCGCCTCTCCACGGGGACGCGGCCCAGCGCGATGGCATCCGGGGGCGGTTTGGGGATCACGGAGTCGGACCCCCCGCCGAGGTACGGGGGGAGGCCACCGAGCGGCGGGGGCGCGTACGACCGCGACCGCGACGAGCGGCTGCAGTACGGGCGGCAGCCGTCGCTGCAGCGGCGGCCGCTGAGCGGCGGGCCGCCGCCGTCGGACAGGCGCTCGTACATGTAGAACGCGACGCGTAAGACGAGACGCTCGCGGAGCTTCGCGGAACAAATTTTTTTCGGGAGGCGACGGCAAAGTCGAGCGCGCGGGATGTTATACCACCCGTAACGATAGAACATACTCCGTGACACGTTCGTCTACGACGCTCACTTCGCCTCTACGGCGCTCGAAACGCCCGTGAGCGCGCCTAAAAGCTCGGCGGCGAGCTCGTCTGTGAGCCCCACGTCGTGCGTCGTGTGCACGAACCGGCTCGACCACGCGTTTCCGTCCGGGACGACTTGCTTGTCATCCACGATGGCGAAGTTGGGCCAGGCGGCCTGGTCCGCGCCGAACCTCTCCTCCATGTACGTCGCGATCTCCACGATACGCGTCGTCTTCACGGCGTCGTCGTGCGCGACGCTGTCCTGCAGATGGGGGTTGCCGGGCGTGCGACCCACGACGCGTTCGCCCTGCGCGCCCATCCTCCCGAACGTGTACGCGATGTACTCCTCGAACGCGCGCCAGTACGTGGACAACACCACGTCCGCGCCGCTCTTTTCCAGGACAAAACGCAGACGATCCACCTTGTCCTGCTCGAGGTTGATCTGGGGCGCGGTTGCGGTGCGGTTCAGCACGCCGTCGATGTCGAGGAACAGAAGAGGCACCTCGCGGGCATCCTTTCCGGAGGAGCTGGATAAGGACGCCATGGGCACGCGACGACGAGCTCGGAAGGCACCCCCCTCGCGCCCGGGCGTCCTCGCGCGCGCGCTCCTTGGAGTCGGAAACGAACAGACCGCCGCGAATGAGCCGAGAGTCACCGCCGCGACGCACATCGCGCCTCGCGAAGTGCGCGCGTCGGGAGGAGGGAGGAGGGACACGAACAGTTTCGTGCTCGGCGTTCGAGTTCGCCACTCTGAAGTCGGCCACGCACACGTGCACGAAACCAGACTACGGAACGAAACCAGGGGCCTCGTTCGTCGCGCACCTCATAGAGCGGGCCGCGCCAGACGCGCTACCGACAGGTGCGGCAGGGCATTCACGCACGCGCCGCGACCTGCGCGTGCGCCCCCCGCGTTCCGGTACGCGCATCCCGGAGACTGGTGCTTCTCGTTCGCCTCGGCCTCTGACGGATCGACGATTTTCCGAGACTCCCTGGTCATGGCCGACTCGGACGACGAGGAGGGGAAGCGATGCCTGAACTGCGACGCCTCGTTCGAGGGTCTGCGTCGATGCGGTAAGTGTAAGGCGGCGTACTTCTGCAACGCCGCGTGCCAACGCGAGGTGTGGAAGGAGCACTGCAAGACGTGCGTCGCGCCCGCCGGGGCGGCACCGCCGCCGCCGCCCGAAGCGCCGGGCCAAGCCGCGGCGTCCGGCGCCCCAGCGGCTGCGGAACAGCCGCCCGCAGCCCCCGAGCAGAAGTACACCCCCGAGCAGATCAAGCAGGAGGGTCTGCGACGCGTCAACCAGGAAGTCCTGCCCGAGGTGGGCGCGTTGATGCGCGAGGGGAAGTTCGCGGAAGCCGTCGAGCACCTCGAGGAATCCGTGGCGTTTGCGTCGGGCGCCGACGAACGCGAGCTCATGGACGCTCTGTCGTGCCTGACCGCGCGGTGTTACCTCGGCATGGGCAAACCAAAGGAGGCGCTGCAGGGCCTGAACCCGGCGCTCATGCAGGCCAGGAGAAACGGCGGTCCCTCCGCGATCAAGCCGCACTCCATCGCCGCGGAATGTTTCCGCGCGCTCGGCGACGCCGAGAAGACCCGGGTCGAGCTCCGGGCGCTCGTCGAAGCCGCCGCCGAGTCCACGGACGAAGCCGAGCAGGCGGGCGCGTTGCTGCTCGCGGGGATCGCGCTGTTCGACATGGGGGACCTGAACGCGTCTATGCCGCTCCTCGCGTCCGCGGCGGCCGCCGCGGAGAAGGTGGGGGACTTCGCGGGGCGCGCCGCCGCGCGCTCGCGCGCGGGCGCCGCGCTGCTCCGGCTGCGGCGCCCGGGCCAAGCGGTGGAGGCGTGGACAGACGAGCTCAAGGCGCTCGAGGAGGGCGAGCGGTTGGAAAAGGAGTCGAAAGAGAAGAAAGAAACGAGCGAGAGCGTCCTCGAAGACGGCGCTGAGCGTGGGGATAAAAAAAAGCCGGAGACGCGCGCCTTGGCCCCCGTGGGCGACGCGCGCGCGCGGCGGTGCCGCGCGCACGGCAACCTCTTCACCGCGCACCTGCTGATGGGCGCGCGCGAGGCTGCCGAGACGCACCTCGCGCACGCCTGCTCGCTCGCAAAGACGCTCGGCGCGAAGGAGGAGGCGGAGACATGGCTGCGCGCGGGGCACGCGCGGCGACTCGCGGGAGACGCCTCCGACGGCGTCCCAAAGGACGCACGCGAGGCGTACGAAACCGCAGCCGCCGTCGCGCGCGCCGCGGGGCTCGACGAGCTCGCGGCGCGCGCCGCGGACGGCGCGGCGGGCAAAACGCTCGCCGCGGAGATGCTCGACGCGAGGTAGAGAGGGATGTGATACGATGAACTGTGTGTTTCTGTTTCATCTTGTAATGTCGCGCGCGCGTAACGGGCGTTATTGTACGTACGTAATAGACCTCCCGGGCGTTCACCCCCCTCGGTACTGATTCGTTGTCAGGGGGGGCAAAGCGGGGAGGCGACGCGTCTTCCGCGTCTCGAGAGGCGCGCGACGCGTTTTATTCGCGAAAAAGGATCCGGTCCCGTCGCGCGCGACGCGCGTCACACAACCGGCGCCGCTTCCGACGTGTAGCTCCACAGTCGGCTCTTGGAAGCCCACGTCTCGTGTTCCGAAACGCCCTCGTCGGGGGCGGCGGCCCCCCACGGGATCCCGGCGGCGTCTCTGAAATCCGCGGGCTCGGGCGCGCCGGAGCGAAACGCGTCCAAGGAGGACTCCTCCAGCGCGCCGGACGACGCCCTTTCGCGCGTCGCGCCGGAGCCGTCGCCGAGGTTGAAAAAGTCGGCGCCGAAGACGGCGGCGGCGACGCTCCCGCTCCCCGGCTTCTCCTCCTCCGCGAACTCGCCGAAGAGGTCCGCGGGGAGCGAGAACACGGAAGGCGAGCCCGGGCGCTGGGCGATCCGCTCGGCGGGCGGTTTCGGGTCGAAGCGCGCGGCGTTGACGTTGAACCCGCGCGCCGTCGCCTCGCCGCGCGTCCCGCGCGAGCGCTCCATCCGAGGCGGCAGCGCCGTCGGCGCCATCTGCGCGTGCGCGCCGACGATGGCGAGCGTCGGCGCGCCGCTCTCCGGGTGCGCGAAGTAGACGTCCCCGCCGCCGAGCCCGAGCGACAGGCGCGCGGGCGGCGCGTCCACGGCGGACGCGGGGACGGTCGCCGGCGTGACCCCCGAGCCCGTGCCTTCGTCGCGCTCGCGCCAGGGCTTCACGCGCAGCTCAGCGCCGCGAAAGGTGTGCGAAGGGCGCGCCAGCGCGCGCTGCGCCGCCTCGGCGCCCCCGGGGTTGGCGAAGCCGAGGAACGCGTATCCCGCGCCCGAGAGCGAGGGCGCGCGCCGGGGCGCGTGCGAGTGGCGCAGCGGGCGCGGGTTGCAGAACGCCAGAGCGCCGAACCGGGAGAAGTGGTTCCACAGGTCCTCCACGCGAAGAGGCGTGGCTTTGCTCGGGACGCGCCACGTGACGTAGATGCGATTCTCCGCCGGCACGTCCGTGGTCGCCGCGCTGAGCAGCGCGGCGCCGCGGAGCGCGCCCACCGCCGCCGCCACGCTCGCGTCCGCGCCGAAGCGGCCGTCCACGTCCACGGGCGCGGCGTTGCGCGCCGCCACCAGCGCGTCGCGCACGGATCTCGAGTGCAGCAGAGGCTGCCGCAGCGCGTCCAGCCCCGGGACGGGCTCGTCCGAAGCCGCGCGCCGCAGCGGCGGCGGCGACGACGCAAACCCGAGACTCGCGTCCGTCATCGCCTGGGACTGCGCCGGCGTCACGCCCACACGCCGCAACGCGTCACGCAGCTCGTCCAGCTGCCTCTGCTGGCTCTGCTGTTGCTGCTGCTGCAGCAGGATGTACGCGCGAATGCGGTGCTCGGGGGTGTCGCGGTGCCACAGCGCGTTGACGTCCTCCGCGTCGCGCGACGAGCGGCGAGATAACTCGGGCGACGCGCCGTCGCTCCCGCTCGAGCCGCTGCTCGAGCCGCCCATCAGACCGCCGAAGCCGAAAGCGCCCGAAGACACGCCGTCGAGCCCGGAGACGGGCGCGTCGGGGGGCGTGCCGGAGGCGACGATCTCGTGCTGGCCGTGCGGCCGCTGACGCACCTCGACGGCATCCGCGAGGTGCTCGCGGAGAAAAGCACCGAGCGTGGCTTTGCGCGCGCGCCCGCTGGGCTTACCCCCACGCGCGCTCTCCGGCGTGTACTGCGAGTCCACCATCTTCAGCGCCTGCGTGAGCGGGCGGCGGTAGAACTTGAGGTACTCCTCGGGGAGCTGCGCGATGCTGAGCGGCCCCCGGCGGAGCAGAAGCTGCCGGATCTCAGTCTTGACGAACCGAAGGGGATCGGAGGGGTGCGGCATCCACGAGTCGGGAATCGCGGGGACGGGCGCGGGCGCGAGCGTCGCCGGCGCAGCCGTCTGCGTGGCGCCCAAGAGGTCGTCGCCGTCAGCGCCCATCGTTCGCGTCGATCACACCGTCGTCGATCACGCCGTCGTCGACGTCGACTTTTCTCGGAATTGCCTAGCGGCGACCCAGCCGGTGGTGGCTCGAGATGACCACGACGCGCACGGGTCACGCGACGCGACGGTTAGCGGAGGAGAACGCTCGCGTCGTTCGCCTTTCGCTCTACCGTCCTAGTTCAGTACCCCGCCCTTCGCTGCCGCTATCGGAAGGGGGACGGCGCCATGCTGACGCGGTCGATCTCGGTGAGTTGTGCTGACGAGTCTCTGGGATTTGGAGACGACCGGGACTTCGCGGGTCCCCGACCTCTCACTCGCGGCCTCGCTCCGCCTCCGCGCGAGACGAGCGAGCCGTCGAACGAGATGTCGACTACCCACGCGGTGGTGCGCGCGCGCGGGTGTGGCGCGGGCGGCGCGCAACCCGTCGGTGCGGTCGGCGTTGGCCCCGTTTTTCGCTCACTCAACAAACCCTTTTTTTTGAAATGCAAATGTTTGCGACTAAAAGACAACCTGGAACATGGATCTAACTTACGCGTTATCGCGAGAACGACGCGTTTTGGATTCCCCTTTTTTGCGACTAATTACGGATAGGAAAGAAAACAACTTTCCCGCGATTCTAAACAACAAATTTTACAACTCTTTCTCGCACGAGAGCGATTTGAGACTAGCCGTTGGGGAAACCGCTCTCTCCACAGCGCTCCACGTCAGCACGGCGCTTCTCAGCATTCGCCGCGCCAAACGAGCGACGCCGGCTTCGAAGCACACATTTTAAAGGCGGGACGGCGACGTCACACGTTAGACGTTGTCTCGCAACCAACGCGCACGTTCAAATCGCCGTGTGCGCGCCGAGACACGCCCAACAAGCGGCGGTCATAGCTTAAACTGCGGGTGCAAACTCATCATGACCGCATCCGCGCGGTGTTACGCGCCAAACGAGCGACAGAGACTTCCAAGCACGCGTTTTCAATGCGACACGGTGGCTTTGGACGTTGGATGAGGTCTCGCAACCGTCGCGCACGTTCGAATCGCCGCGCGCGCGCCGAGTCGCGCAAGACAAGCGGGCGTTATTGGCGCGCCGAAAACGCCTGGGAAACAAACCAAAAAAAAGTGATTTGGACGTGCACGCGAAGCGCACCAGGTTCCTCGTTCGGAGTGATTTCTTTTTTCGCCCGGCCGTGCCCCCACCGAAATTGGAGCGGAGTTTTCGTCGCCCCCCAACCGTGCTGCTCTCATTCCTCGAGGCCTAAACCCACGGAACCAGGGTGCTCTAGGCGCAATGTTGGCGTCCAGATTTTGTGTCATACCGAGCAGGGCCAAACGCCTTCCTGAGGCTTCTGCTGCTGCGGGTGATACGAGCCAAAAGCTGCATCAGAGGTTTTTTTGGAACCCCCCCCACCGCCGCCGCCGCAGAACGCGCACCTCAACAGTGACGGCCATCGCCACAGGCGGAAAAGCGAACGAAAGCGACGGTGACTCCGTGAATGATAAGTCCGTTTCGATTCATGCTCTCGGATTAGAAGATATCGGCGTTGATGTGGATGAGCTGAGCAGGTTCGAGCCCCCCGCGTCGACACGCAAAAGCCGCCTCTTACTACCACCGCCGCCTCTTTTTCCCGTTCGTCCCAAACATGCCAAACATTCCAAGTCGTTTTTCTTTTTTGTCCTGACCTTTTCCTTTTTCCTCCAACGACTTTGGATGATCACAGGGACATCGGCATTGTAGACAGTACAGAAACGATGGCTTTAAACCGTGAGCATGCGATCCCTGGGTTTGTTCGTGTGACAGATGGACGCGGTGGACTGCCCAAGGTCATTCTGACGCATCCAAGTGGAAGCTGCTGTGACGTTTATCTTCACGGTGCAAACATCTTGTCTTGGGTCCTGGCTAACGGAGGAGAAGTGTTTTACACACCCGACGGTACAGATTTCACGGATTTATCTGCTATTGAATGGGGCAATCCGTTTTGCTTTCCACAGTTCGGCGTGGGAGGCGAGCGTGCGGGCTCTCCTCTTGGTGAAAACTCTATTCCTGTTGACGGCTTTGTTAAGGGAATGAAGTGGTCCATCGTCCAGACTGGCCTTCACGAGGACAAACACGGAGAATTCCCCTACGTAACTATCGAGGTATTTGATACAGAAGCTACACGGGCAATGTGGAACCACAGCTTTCACCTCATTATGGATATCTCGTTGGAACACACTGCCATTAATGTGTCTTTGAATGTGAAAAATACAGGAAGCGAATCATTTGAATGTGCCGCTGCGTTGAAGTCACACATCGCAGTTGCAGACATTGAGGAGCCGACGACCAGCTACATCGGACTAGAAGACTGCGTCTACTTAGACAACACGCTTCATCCGACAAAGCCGAGAGTGCGCTTCACTGACGAGACCGAAGACCAGGAATGGCTTCAACTTAAAGGTCCAACCGATCGAGTATACATTAACACCCACAATGATACCGGTGTAGAGGTTGGCACTGGCTGTACGGTCTTCTTGCGCGACATGTCTCCTCTTGGGGTCACCGGCTTCAGTGATCGTGCAGTTTTCAACCCGTGGAAAGATGATGATAAGGATAATTATCGCTGGTATGCGGGTCTCGCAATCGGCGCCATTGGTAAACTGATCAGAATTGAGCCAGAAACGAAGCATACGAGCGAAGTTAGATTTGAGGTTGTGGACATGGTGCGTACTCAGTCCATCCAGAAGAGAAAGGACGTACACGAGAAACACGCTCTGCGCAAAATGACCGAGCGACCGAAGTATGATCTCTTGGCTGATGAATTGCCTTCCGATCTTCAATAACGTTCGCGCTTTCTAGAATCACCTACGCGTGCTGTAATAAGCGAGCGAGTACAAGTTGTAGTGCTTGTGAAACTTAAAGATGCGTTTTATTTCATTTTGGATTCCTGTCGCGCGCTTCCTTGAGTGTTACGACGGCGGCCTTGCTTTTTCCATCTGCGACCGAAAAGACGCCGCAGTCCTCCAGGTGTGATTTCACTTTTGCCTCGTACTCTTGCATCCCTTGTGCATGTCCACCATCAGTCAGAGACATCTTCCTCATAACTTTTTTGAGTAGTTCAGAAAAAACCATAGAACCACCGGCTTTCTTGATGATCTTCTTAGCAACCTTCACTGTTGTCGGACCATCAAGCGATTCCTTGGCCATCTCTGTGCAAACTTCACCCTCCAACCTATCAGAAAACTTGAACTTTTTCCCCGCGAATTCGCTCTTCAAAGAGTTCACAGTCGTGGTACCCACGCCGAGACCCCTTTTTCCCCGGTTCGCCCCATCATGGGCTGCAAGTGCGAGTCGCTCTTGATCAGCTTCGTCAAAGCCTCGTTTGCGCCTGTCCGCTTCGGCGTCCTTTTCTTGCGTCCCATTTCCATGGTATCCCGATGGGATGAATCCGACTGCCCATCCCCACCAATCTTGAGGGGGTGGAGGGATCGTGTGAGGTGACTTTGTAACGAGATCTGTAGTCTTGGGTGGCAACGTCGGCGACAATATCTTCTTTCTCTTTTCCTCGCGTTTTTCGCGTTTCCGCTTCTTCTCTTCTTTGCTTTGCCTCTGCTCAGGGTTGCTTTCGACCGCTTTGGCTTCTACAGCGTTATGTTCTCCACTGCTGTACATGGGTGTAGGAGCGGCTGAGAATCCTCCGATACCGCCCAAAATAGCGTTTAAGTCCGTTGAAGAATAGTTTTTAACCATTTTCTGCGACTCTCTCTTCTGGTATCTACCCTGATGTGCCACTGACGTACTGCCCGCTCGAGGTGTTTTCTTTTTTACCCCCTGTCGGACAACGTCGGAACGCACGTGAGCCTGCTTGTTGTTCGTGCCTTCGTTCGACTCCTTCGAGGTATCAAGTGTAGTGTACGTTTGATTCAATCCCTTCAGTATAGTTTCGAAGGATACCGCGTTCAAAGTCCAGTCGATTTTCCCGGAAGAGTCAGACCTTGCATCCGCTCCGATGCCTGAGTTCACCGCTCGCTTTTTGGCGTGTATGTGTTTCACGAGTCCGGAGCCGTTCTTCCCGATGCCCTTTCCTTCTTGCCATCCCATTGAGGCGAGCATGCGCATTCCGAACCCATCTCTCTCGACGCCCTGGTAAAGGCGTCCGCTGCTGACTGAGTCTGTCATGGACAGGACACCAAAGCTTGATGCCGGGGGACGGCGCCGCCGCCAAGAATGGAGCGAAACCCGAGCGCGCGCGCGAAATCAATAATACGTAATTGTATGATTTCTGTTCGTCGGTCGGTCGGTCTTCTTTTTTTTCGCTGCGCACAAAAAATACAAGAGCAAACTGATGACATCGTAATAATGCCCCTCCTGTTGAGTGAGACCTCGTACAAGCCATGGGCACTGACACCTTTTTTGGGACCTGGTGTACGGTTTTCTTCTCGTGATGCGTGGGGTACATAGCCAGTAGCTAGCGCTTCCGGAGGTGCGCAACACGCAAACACCCTGCATCGCTCGGAAAGGATGGAAGAGAACCGAGGAACTCGGTATCGACGAAGGAACACGAGTGCACGCCAGATTCCATTCCGTGCTTCGGGGAGGACGATGCCAAGAGAGATGAAAACCTCGCTCATTATTGGCGCGGTGTTATGGGCGTGGCCTGTCTCGTCGGATGAGGCGCCTATGCCAACACTTCATACGGTGTTCTCTACAGAGTGCAATCCTTACTTCGATTGGCAATCACTTGGTCTGATGTACAGCCACCGTAAGGTACAGCAAATGGGAGGTTTTACCCGGCTGATGGCGTGCGACAAGAATCCGCCTCCTGGCGTCCACATCGTTCCTGACACGCATGTACATCCTAACTACGCTGTCCATCCCCGGACGAAGGACTCATACTCGCCTTATAATAAACCTTATTCCATCATGCACTGGTTGCAAAACGTGAAACCCACTGCAGATTACATCATCGTACTCGATGCGGACATGGTATTTCGTAAGGCGATTACCGCAGCTATGCTTGGTGTGGAGAAGGGACGTCCTGTGTCTGCACATTACGGGTATCTCATAGGTATCTTTAAGGAGAATTTCATGAAGGTGAAAGAAAGGGTGCCAAACGTTGACAAAGCACAACAAGTTGGTGGTTTCACGGTCATGCACCGCGAAGATCTTGAGCAAGTCGCTCCCCGTTGGCTTTACTGGACTGAGGAAGTGCGCCAGGACCCACAAAGTTGGAGCAATACTGGTGATATTTTCAACGCAAATGGCAAGTCTGGACCACCATGGATATCTGAGATGTACGGTTACGTATTTGCATGTGCGGAAGTTGGCGTGAACTTCAAAGTTTCAAACGACGTCATGTTATATCCAGGATATTCACCACCACCTGAACCATGGCCTGCCGTTTTACACTATGGAATCACATACAACGTGGATGAATACGCATTTGATAAGCATTGGTACATGGGTCGAAGTGATTTCACGACATGTCCCGGCAGAGTCTTTAACAAACCGATGCTACCAGAGGAGTTGAGTGAAGAGCCGGGAACTGTGGAACATCGAAGGAAAACAGTAGCTCTCACCGTGGCGCAGAGTCTATACGAAGCTACAAAGTGGTGGTCGGGAAGCTTTTGTGGTGAAACCCTCCCTGATCCTCCGAAGCAAGCATACAGCTGTAGTAAGGACGTATCTAACGGTGTAGTCTCATGTCAAGAGCTTAAGGGCAAGCAAGCTGAAGAATTGATGTTACAACGACTTAGAGGGGGAGGTTCACAGAAAAAGCACGAGAGTCACGAGAGTTGCACAGAGATCTCTAACGACTGTTGCGGTTGGGCTGCGACTGGGGAATGTGACAACAATCCAGGATTCATGCTCGAAAAGTGCCAGAAGTCATGCAACTTATGTAGTGTCAGCTGTCAAGAAGACTGTTGTCCTCCAAACACACCTGCTGCCCATAGTATTGAGCAGTCGCCTTCATCGGTGCCAAAACAGGAGGAGATCGAAACCGAAACACAGTTTGTTGACGCAGCAGTTCAGGAGCTCTTTGGAGTACATGCCGAGGGTGAGGGTGTCCAGGTTGAATTACGCGCAGCCGCGGGACTACATTCCAAGTTATCATTTCGCGAGAGTATCGTCTTGGCTTTTATTGCAGGATCTTTGCTCACCTCTTTGCTCATGCACACTTTCTCTCCCCGTAAAAAGCTGCAGCGTCACAAAAATCGTACGTAGCTCTTAGCGACTTGATTGTAACGAGTTTGAACAGGAAATCACACATGCACGCTCAAGTTTGTTCAGCACGTGCCACCAATCTCGTCAGCACTTGTTGTCGTGTCCCACTTCTTAGAGTCGAAATCTGGCACAGACCTGTAACTCCGCTTTTGACCCGTTGCCTTTTCCAACTTCTTGTACTCAAGATGGATACCTTGTGCTGCTTCCCGCCAGTCTGGAAACGCAAAGTTTACCGCCGCCTTCCAGCCGATACCGAGATTAACACCCCAGTGAACGGAACCGTAGTCCGTAGCGATATACTCAGAGGGTCCTTGAAGATGACGATATACATGAATGCGCTTTCCTTCTTTGCTCGTCCATGCAGAAACAGAAGCTGGATCAAGCCAAATCTTTCGCTGCTCCAAGCAATCAATAGTGTACTCGTCGCCGAGCATTTCACGCAGATACTCATGAAGATAACCTATGTCATGACGAGGTACAGAATACCATGCTGCCCATGTGTGGGATCCAGGAGGTGCAATTATGACATTCGCGGAACCGAACGCATAATCCTCTATGTGACAGCAGAACACTGATCCTGGGTTCATTAAGTAAAGCCACGGAGAGATGATACCTGCGCCCCAGAGCAAACTACGGATGCGCTGAGGTAGATTAGACTGCTCATCAGACTCCCTAGTTTTACTTGACATCACTTTCGTCAGCTGATCTTTTGGAGTACAGTGGCGTTCACAGGTGCCAAGCAGCTCCCGTAGTATCGATCCCTCGCTACACGCAACAGAAGAAGGCTCCCACAAGTGTGCAGGGGGGGGATGTTCTGAACGTCGAAACCCCGAACTTGCGTGTTCACTCAGTGCATCAAGAGCGACAGAAGAAAGGTAAGACGTTCGCAATGGTACGCGCGAGCGCAATGTTCGTAGAAAGAGACGCTCGCGCTGTGAAGAACCGAGTTCTTGGTAGGGTGCACATGAACCCTTGAACGACTTATCAACATCCAAAAGCATTTGTCCAAACGTTACGTCGCCCAGATTTTGGAGATTTTCTTCTGTCATCGTAACGCTCAGCTGGTTGCCATGTGGAAGCGTTTGCTGCAGCAAAGCAAAGTGACCATTCAATGATTTAACTTGCGTGTTGTTGTCCTCCATCCATCTCAGGTCTAAGAGAGTACTGCACTCTCGTGACTCATCCCAGACACTGTCACACTTTATCTTCATGGCACCCTGGCGACGCAAAGTGGCCAGGGATCCACCGTGGCCTTCTCGACCTTGCAGAACATCTTGCGGTGATGATGAACCAGCAGAAACAAACCTTCCTTCGCGCGCACCATGAAATCCGTTGTTAAAGTCGTCTTCGCAGATTCCCATCCAACCAGGCTCCAGGGGGTTTATTGCTGGTCTTGGTTCTTGTGAAGTCCTTACAGACTGTTCAGATGCTTGCTCGACGTTGAACTGGGGAGCTTCCTCCTTCGCCTCCCAGCAAGTCCCCTTTCCGAGTTGGGCGGGATCGAGAACGTCGTGAAGATCATTGTGAGAAGACACAACACCTATTGTCTCCATACCCACGTTTATACCCGCACCAGCTGATGCGCGCGACATATCATCCAGTGCTTCAGCCAGATCGATAGAGGCTCTGAACAAATCGACCGACGCAAAAGAATAAGCTTGTGCGAATCGTATCGAGTCCGACCGATGATGTCGGTCTCACTGATAATGAATTTCAAGTTAGATCACACGCACGTGCTCTGTTCGATCATGCGGCAGCGTCTCTTCTGCTGTTCCTAACCACCGCGAAAGACGCACCTGCAGTCGTAGAAATGGCCGGGCGGGTTTGGCCGGGCGACTGAAAAATCGGGCAGCCACAAAATAAAAGTAGTAGTTAGTCTAGAGCGAGCTAGCTCTAGCTAGCTAGCTATTATCTACCTACTTTTTTTTGCTATTTCTATCTATCTACAGTAGTATTTTATACTTTATTTCGAACGTTCTAAAAACGTTTTAATTCTAAGAAAAAAATAGAACGTTTTTAGAAAATTCGTTTCGTTTTCGTACTGTAGTGTGTGCATATTTGAAAACAAATAACACAGTTTCATTGAGCGCCCGCTTGGATGGCACAAACGCACGACCGGTGAGATGAGAGCAGGACGTTTCATCGGCCGACTACTAGTTGTGCAGTTGCTTGCTCATCAGCTTGTGGCTCTCCACACATACGACTTCTGTCCGAACGAATGCGGCGTAGAGAGCGGTTACGGTGTCTGCGAGGTGCGCTTTCTTGGTCGTTTCCGAAGTTGCTTTTGATTCAACGGACTCCTCGATACGCTTGCGATGTCATGGCCGCGACATCACCATGCATGATTTCGAGAACGTTCGCCCATCTAACGCATAAACTCGTTGCTTACTATTTCTTGCAGGTTGACGGAACGTGTTCGTGCAAACACGACCGTGCAGGCGTCGATTGCTCTCTGGTCCGCTCCCTTGAAATCGACACTCTTTCTTTCTCTCACTAAACATGTCTTCCTGCCCTGCAGCACATACTAACAAGTGAGTTTCTCTTTCATGCATGTATCCGAACGTACCCAGACTCGATCAGGGCTTAGTCTTCAAAAGAGGCGCGATGATACATACGGCTATGTTTACACCACTTCATCCGGTGTTGAAGGCGATCGTTTGGCCGCGGACGTTGCCCACGACACAAACAAACCTGGAACTGTGTACGCTTTGGTTTACGATGAGCAAGGCTATGACTCCGTTGTCGAAATCACATCAATAGCAGATGCCGATAACACGGCTCCCGGTTGGAGCGATACGGGTCCTTCGCGACCCGGGAAAACCGACCAGCCCTTTCCCATGTATCCCGATGATGAATCTTGGTGTGGAAGCGGGCTAAACAGCAACTTTGCAAGTTGTGCTAACCAAAGTCATCCAGGTGGTCAGTCCATGCACGGCTGGAATTCCGTCGAGCAGACTGCGCACGGATGGGTTGGGCCGGGTGGATATCGCTCACTCGCTTTAGACACATCTGGAAGCTACACGCATGTGTATGCAGCTTTAAACATGTGGAGACCCGTCGAATCAGACTATGAGTTTCACTTCCGGATTTTTCGCTGGGATGGCGCTGCGACAACACTTGCAGCAGACAATGATAGAGACGTGAGCTCTAGCTATGCTCCGAGTGGTAACGGTAACTGGACGTTGGATGCAATCACAGTCAACCAAAACGAAGGCACGCTACTGTACAAGATGACCCCGAAAGATGCTGGGACGAAATCAGTCGTCGGGATTCTTAAGTATGACGAGCAAAGCGGAACTCTTGCATCCGTCAAGTCGTTTGAAATTTCTGCAGACCTGATGTTGGAGACTTGCGAAAGCTGCTTGAATTTCAATGATGCGTTCCGGTTCACCGCTGCTGCGTTCAGCGCAGACCACGATACCGCTATTTTCGTTGGGTCTTCAAGAATAAGAATTGAAGAAGGCGGCGAGTTCACATATTTTCCGTCGATTTTCAAGTTGGATGCCATGGAGAGCAGTTTCAATGGTGCTGGGGAGGAGATATACTTCAACGGCGCCAACAACAGTGATGCGGCAAGGTGGCCTGTCACCGTTCCAGTGGAATGCGAAGGAGTTTTGGACTCGAGACAAGGTCGATTTAGTACTTTTTCATCCCTGGTAATCAATGGTGACTTTGGATATGCTGGGACAGCTGCTGCAGGTTGTGTGGCTGCAGACTGTGCAAGAAGGGCAGGCTGTATATGGATGTTTAACTTAGACTTCGAGGATGAGGAACAACTAGACGCGCCTTTAGTATTGTCTGGAGGTAGCCCTGGAGGACTAGGGGAAATCGATGTCCACAGTATGACAATTGAAAGTGATGGTACCCGAAATGGAGGGTTTCTCTACGCTTTAACGGGTGCGCCGCAGACACTAAGGTCCAGAATCGTGAAAATTGAAATCGGAGGGAGCGATGTTGCAGATTCTTGCACTTCTGGGTGCTTCCGGCGTATTGCTTCATTTCTTGCCTCAGAACCCACACGAGCGATGACTTTTATTCCTGATCTGAACGCCATACTGACAGCTTCTTCAGATCCGACAACCACGACTTATAAACGGTATTCCTCATCGGAAGTATTATCGCTGTCCCCAAAGTATGGCCCGGCTTCAGGTTCGAGCACGTTGATCACTATCACTGGAACAGGATTTCCTGTGAATAGCACTGCAGCTTGTCGATTTGGACATAGCAATGTTTCTGGCAGTGATTACCCAATCGATGGCTGGGTATCAGCGAACGTCGTCAGCAGCACCGAAATACATTGTTATGCACCGTCTTCTGTACAGGTATCAACTACATCGGGATCCGGTGCGGTAATCACCGGAAACGCTGAAGTTCAGCTATCCTTCGACGGCAACCCTGGGAACGGTTCTGGAAGCTCGTCAGAAGTGTATGAAAACTCTCTATGGACAGACGACCATGTGTTTTACAGGTACTACACACCACCGCACGCAGCTGTTGTGTTGGTAAATGGAAACTTTCCTCCAGTTGTGATGTATACTGGTGAAACATCGGATCGTGTTCCTGGCATAGTCGTGCTTAGGGGAGGACCGTTTATTTATACTGGCGCTGGTCAACTTCTTTGTCGGTTCAACGAAAATGCAACTTCTGATCAAAACGCCACCTTCATCTCCTCAACTGAAATACACTGTCCCATGTGTGAAATGATGGAAACTGGCGATGGTGACAACCGATGTGGGCAGCTGTCGGATGCAAACACGTTTGAAACAGACATGAAAATGCACTGGTTGCCAGACGAGGACCCTCGCGAAGTGGAGGTTTCCTTTACTCTTAACGGTTTGGACTTTCACACGGCCGGGACAAGCCTGACGATATTAGGCAGTCCGCAAAAATTGACCGTGGCGCATACACGCACAATGGTCAATAGCCACTACACTTCTGACATGGATGATTTTGATGATGGCAACATGACGCTGGATGACTTTGATATTCAATTGATTGATATGCATGGACGTGCTGTAGAAAACGACTATGGAAAGGGCGGGACCACTGGACTCACAGTCTCTTGCGAGATCACAGATGTGGCTTCCTCTCAGGTGACCTCTTTACAGCTTTCTTCAGCAGTCGGTAACACCACCTATGGATCACTGATTATCGCTCCACGGTTTGATAATCCTCTCAAAAGTGGAGATTATGATTTTGGATTCAATTTGCGGGACTGCACTGTGAATCCTTGCGAGGAAGTGATTGCGACAACCCTGCTAACTTTATCTGTCCTACCAGGAACTGCAACACAAATTTTTGCCAGTTCAGGGACAGTTTCTGAAGCAGCATCTGAAATTCCAGATGACTTCGTCGCAAGATCCGCGTCTGCTTCCGTCGATATGGGTGTGATGTTTGTCATGGTACTGGATGCCGCTGGAAATCAAGTACATGGACATGATGGGTTGAGACACTCAATTGGGGTGCGAAGTACTAAAAACGTTACCGAGAGCGGGGATGACGAAAGGTTAGAAAACCGCACTGCCGGAGCATTATTGACGGGCACCACAGTAATTTTAAGCACAGATGGCGTTGCTATCTTCAAGGATCTTCACTTGATAAGCCAGTCCGATTCGCCGACAAGAGGAGAAAATGGGGAAGAGTCCATTTACTGGCTTCAATTCGACGCGGGCTTGCCAGGGCTTGCAGCAGACACAAGAGCGTACTCGACTTTGCTGTTAAAAATTTCACCGGGTGTGCCCGCGTATTTGAATACTTCCGGCTTGGAAACAATAAACATTACCTGCAACTCCCCCCTTCAGCTTGTGCCAAATGATATGGTTGTGTATCTTTACGATGGAGGAAATAACATGATTAAAGACCATGCAAGTCGCACTGTTGAGGTTAAATCTGCCACGCAATCTGATCTCGTGCTCTCCGGAGCTGTTGAGGTGTCTGCTTCTGAAAATGATGAAGCGCTGTCCTTCTGGTATTTTCCTGAAAATTCCATCTCTGTTCAATGTAAAGAGACCGGTTCATATTACATGGAATTCAGCGCAGTCGAGGTTCAGCCCGCGTCTCAAATCATCGAGATGTTACACGGGGATGAAGGATACAGTTGGCGATGCGATGAGCTAGAACCTCAAGGCAACATTGTCTCTGCCGTAAGCGTGCAAGTTGCACCCTTTCGCTTGAACCTTGTAGACGGTGGAGGAAACACAATGGGTGTTCGTGATGGAATAAATCGAAAAGTAAGCTGTTCATCGAGCACCGCGTTACTCTCCAATATTTCTTCATTTGAAACCGCTGCTATGGGGTACGCTGATGTAACAGGCTTACTCATGTTGAAGCCGTCTGTGGGTGAGCATGTCATAAAATGCGGCGAGTTTGGCAACGTCGATGGCAATATCACTGAAGGAGGTGAACTCACCTTATATGTGTCAAGCGGGACTCGCGAGACACTGGTCGTGCAGACAGCACAGCATGCGGGCGACACAACATACGCATCATCTCTTGGCGCCGTCGATGTCGACACCTTTTCAATTTATGCTTCTTCTGATTACATTGTCCCACTCGACATTTTTTCGATACGCGTTGCCGACGGCGGAGGGAATTACCTCTTCGGCGCTTTGCCAGCCTACAATAACACTGAAACAAATATGCTTCAAGATGTGCGTATTGTTTCTGCAGCGTTGCATGGGGAATCAATATCAGGATTGTATCCCTACATAACGAGAGTCAACAGGCGGCTGGCACGAAGCGAAGTGCTCATCCGCAATCCGATGCATACGCGCCAGACCGATGATGACGGCATCTCTGTCGCGTTGTCGGACGCTGACAATCAGGCCTCTTTTGAGTCTCTGGCATTGTATCGCCCACCTCTCGGAACTTTCACACTGGCATTCAATGTTGCACAGGATGCTTTGCTGAGCGCAGCTGTCTCGGTCCATCTAACCATTGTTGCCGGGCGAGCTCATCATGTTGGTATCGCTGCCCCGTGCGCTGAAACAGAGACATGCGACGAAGCCACTACTCTTCATGATGACGTTGGTTATCCTTGCACGTGTGCAGTGTATGCTGCATCCGAAATCGTTGCCCTTTCACCACTGCGCGCTTATGTTTTGGATGGAGGTGAAAACCGTCTATTAACATCTTACAGCCCAACTTGTGAACCTAATACCGGAGCTTGTAGTGCGCAACGCATCACGATTCAACATAGTCCTCACAGGACTGGACTTTGCCAACTTGAGGAAACTGCGTTGGACGGAGCAAGCTTAGGATGTGACGCGAATCAGCCAACAGAGTTGTCCTGCGCCATTGCTGACGACGAGTGTCATTTTTCAAACCTTGCTTTGCTTAGCCCAAAGCAAGCAGACGCCGAAGACCCTCTTTTGCTGACTTTTTCCTCTCCAGGACTGATCAGTGCTAGTTTTGGTCTTAAGATTCTACCAGGAGTCGCGGTAAAGCTTGGAATTCTTTCACAGGGTTTACAGTCAACTGCTAGATCTTCTTTTGCGACACCGATTGACCCTCTACATATTCAGGTCGTAGACATCGGTGGATCTCCTCTGAATGGATCTGATACGCAGCAAAGAGAAATTACGATGTCGTGCAACACCGCAGATATAGTTTCTTCTGTTCTGCTGCAAACAGACGATGAAACAAACAGTGTCCTCTTTGATTCGATTGTCCTCTCGTCTCCGGGAAGGGGCACCCATGAACTTTTATTTTCGTCCGTTGGGCTGGAAGCAGTGTCGTGGAGTGTGGTCGTCACTCCAGGAGAACCAGTTCGCCTGCAAACATTCGAGTATACGACGGTTGCTTACACAGCGACAACTCTTTTGACGGTCATGCCGATTACGGTGAGACTTTACGATGCAGGAAACAACTATGTCGGCTCAACAAATGACAGGGCGAGAACACTCTTTGCAAATGTCACGGCCGGTCCAACCGTGTATGAAAGTCCCGGGTACACGCAAGTTACCGATGGCGGTGAAAACTTAGAGTTGGTTCGAAAAGGTTTTGGCATGGCTTCATTTGAATCTATTCAAGTCCAATTTCCGTTAGTTGGATCTTATAACATCACATTTGGCGGTGACGGCCTTACTGGCACGGTCGCCTCGTTTTCCGTGCAAGCTGGCGCTCCCCACAAGTTAGCTGTGCCAGCATCACATGTGATGCTTGACGGCAGGCAATACGATTTGCAGACGAGTTATTCGTCAGATCGCGAACTTCTGATAGGTCCATTTGCTGTTCTTGTGATGGATGGTGGTGGCAACCCAGTCGGTCAACTGGACGTCGATTCATCAGGAGCCGGGTTGCGTCGAGAAATCGAAGTCGTCGTGAGTGGCTCTCTCATTCAAACTTCTACAAGTGAACTCGACGATCAAAAAGTGTTGTTGACACCTGGCGGTGCAGTTGCTGTTGATGTAGCCAGTGCTTCAACAACTACTTTTGCAGTGAGTATAAGCAGCAGCACATTTGGAGAGGCACTTGTTGATGACTTGGAGCTCATTAGCCCACGACTGGGCGCATATAACATCACAGTAAATTCTGCCGATCTGGTGTCCTTCACATTTGAGGTCTTCGTCACTCAAGGCATTCCTTCTAGCCTTGACGCGTGTGCTTGCCTAGAATGTAGACGCAGAATTACAGACGGTGTGTGTGTGGATACGAAGGCATATATATCGGATGTCCGAGTTTCCATCCGTGAACTCCTGGTCGTGATGCGCGATGCTGGAGGATCTCTCATCGGGACAAGTTCTGCTGATGGAAATGAAAATCGAAACGTCACCGTTGAGTTGATATATGGAAGGCACCTCGTCACAGGCGTGGAAACTAGATACACGTCAAATGAAACTATAATTTCAAATTCAACTATGTTGACGTTAGAAACCAGAAATGGTGCTGTTGCGTGGTGTAGTGATGGACAAAGTATTTCACCAGCACCGCAGTTTTGTAGACCAGCAGATGATGCGTCTATTGAAAGTTATGACACTGTGACAGACGCTTATAATGCTGAGAACGTGGGCACTTCAACAGGGCCTATCACAGGCAAAGGTGAAGACTATTATGGTATCAGCCCACAACCACACTGGACAGGCAAGGCACTCAGCATTGATCTAGATCTTCCATTTGCAGGTGTATTTGGATTTAAGCTCTCGAGTTCTTGTGCCACGCAAGATGATTGTCTTTCTCTAAGTGCATCTGGGCAGACACGTGAGTCCTACCGAGAACTATTGTTTGACGTCTTGGAAATCACCATCACACCGGGAACGCCGCATACAATCGATTTTTCTCAGGCGCCTCCAGATCGCTACGACAACGATGTTGTGATTTCTCCTGCAATACAGTTAATCGCACGCGATGTTGCTGGAAACACGTGCAATGACTTGAACACGATTGCGTCAGTGACCGTTTCGCCCCAAGAACGTCGTTTACACGGACAAACAACCTCTGTTATTGATGGCATCGCAACGTTCTCGAATTTTAGACTTCATGGCGATCGAGGTACAGAGTATTCTCTTCAATTTTCCCTCATAGCCTGGAACCTGTCTGTTATTCACTCCTCATTTCTGGTACTGCCTTGCAACACTGTCAAGCCGAACTCTCGAAACAATAGCCTTGGCCAGTGCGAATGTGTTCCAGGCTATACTGAGGACATAAGAACCCAAGAGACCGGTGGAACTGGATTTACTGAAGGTTTGACTACGGTGTCTGCGTTTCCGACACTTTATGACCGAATTATTCTAGAACGCGAGAAGTACATAAGAGCGTTAAATCCTTATGGGTTGTGCGTTCCATGTGCGAATGGTTTCTATAAACCAATACCAGGTCCACAGAGATGCTCGAAGTGTCCACTTCAGATGGATACAACGTGGAAGGAAGGGGCACCAAGAGGAACATGGACCACATTATCTGGTGAAGCACGTCCAGGATTCCTGGGAAACTATGATCTGGACTCGTGCCACTGCGTTGTTCAGCAAAACGTGACCGGGCACTTGACTAGCGTTGAAACATACCGTGCGTTTCCCCATGACGATTTTCGCTGCGAGCGGTGTCCTCAAGGCGGTTCATGTAACGGGCTGACAAAAGCACATATAAAAATTAATGAGGGCAGGTGGCGAGCCAGCTTAAACGCAACTCAAATTCATACTTGTCCGAATGACCGTGCTTGCCTTGGGGGCACAGAAAGTGCGTGTTCTATAGAATACGAGGGTATTTTATGTGCGATTTGCAAGGATGGCTATGCTAAAAATACTCTGGGTGGCAGTAGTTCGCCAACGTGTTCACGGTGCACGGAGAAAACGCTTGGTGGATTTGTACTGGTGATCCAGCTTGTGGTTCAAGCGTGCCTACTCACTGCGATATTCAGATTTGCAATTCGCAAACAGAATGGATCCATTGGCTTGTGTCGGACACTCCTCTCACACTTCAACATGTTGGCTCTCTTCAACGACGTCGACCTAGGATGGTCCAAAGCTCAATATATGCTGTTCAAGATTGCTGAAACAATTTCAACCCCGTCCATGCGTAACTTTGAAGTTGACTGTCTGTTACAATGGAATCACTACCAGTATACTGGATTTTACACGTCGTTGCCAGGTGTAATCATGCTCTTGTCTGTGTTTTGCTACCTTTTGTTGTTTGCGAAGGGCGTCTTACGACGAAAGCGGGAATTTCTCGAGGAAAAAATTGCATTACAGGAGCAGATAGCCGCAGAGCGCAGGAAAGGGAAGGACATTACTGAACTTCAAGAGGCGCTCGATATCATGAGTGTCAAATCCGATTTTTTTCTGAGCCTCAGTGCGAGGGGCGCCCTCAGACGCACGGGCGGCAAGTGGGAAGGTGAGGACGGAAACATTGTGCATGGTCCTTCTGATGAAGAATTCGCTCAGTTTCCGGCCACATCGTATGATGTGACATTCTGTTTCTCTCTTGTTTTTATATACTGGTCGTGGATCACCATAATAAAACATCTTGCACAGCTCATTCGTTTCCGACGTATTTCTGGTGCTGGTTCTTTTTTGTACGTTGACCTGAGCATAAGTGCCGACACGACACTCTATCAAGGATGGCTCGTTGTACTTGTGACATTTTTATTTGCGTACGTATTTGTCATTCCTTACTACGTGTTCCAATGTCTTCGTCGTGAGAACGACCGCCTTCACTGGCTGTCGACAAAAACCCGCCTGGGATTCCTTTTCCAAGGGCTGAAGCCTGAATATTACTGGTGGGAATTTGTGGTAATGGGACGCAAGCTCGCTCTTATGGTTATCTCCGTGATTCTTCCAGAACGGCCTCTGACGGCAGCATATTGTGCTCTTTTCGTGATGCAGGCTGCGGTTGGTATCCATCTTATTTGTGATCCGTTTCAATCGAGCCGGCAGCAGTCGCTGGAGTTATTCTCGCTCGTCGTCATCATCTTCACGTATCATATTGGGATCCTCGTGCGGACGAGCAAACATGCGTTACAATCAACTGGATTTCATGTTTTTTTCTCTATGTTACAGGTCACGTTAAACGCTGCAGTTGTGCTGTGTTTTTCTGTCTTTATCTTCAAAGACATGATATTGGAATCCATCACATCAAAGGTCACTGTCGAACGGTCGAAAGTGGAAGCTGAAGATGATACCCGAAAGGAAGTGGTTCACGAAGAACTTCTTTCTGCTAGGCCTCAGTTCAGATCCCTTCATCCACGCTTAGCTGGTGAGCTTAAATCGGCCATTGACGGTGGCCGTGTCCGTAACACTATTGCACAGGCAGAGGTACCAGATTTATGGATGAAACATGTCCAGTTGAACGTTAATCTTGAGATGTTGCGTAATACTTGGCGTGACGTGAAAAAGACGAGTGACGTGCCTCGTAAGAATAGAAGTCCGAAGGACGTTGCCTCTCGAAACAAGCAAAACGCAGCTGAACGTGACAGCAAGCAAAATCGTGCAAGATATCTCGAGCATCGTCGAGAAACAAATGTCGTTGGTCGCGTTGAGTCACGGGTATCGACGCCAGCCCGAAGAGAATCGAAAAGCGGAAATGACACGATTGTTTCTAACAGCTTTCAAGGTGAACAAGTAAAAGTATCTAGTGAGTTGCGCACTGACCCATCTGATGTAAAGAGGATACGCGAGGAAAAACTCGACGGTCGACATGCCAACGTACTGAAAGGAGACAAAAAGTCGACCGCTCCGAAGTCCTGGCGCGACCGAATGGAGGATTCGGAGTGGCGCATGCAGCAGCGCATGCAATATCGCCGCAAACCATCTGATGACCAAACTAACCAAGCGAGAAAGTAAAGTGCGCTCACTACTTTCGAGTTGGTCGGCATGGAAACTGCGCCGTGTGTTTCGTAACCGATTATTGGATGAACATTTTACATTTTGAATACCGTGGTGCGCCAGTGATCAGAGTACATGGCCGCTGCGAATGTTACACAGGTCAGGGAGTGGTTGGCATCGCAAAATCAACACTGAAGGTTTCTTTTTTGCGTTGATGCACCAACCTCAAACATTTTATTCGGGAGTCCTAATAGCTCGCTAGCTCAAGTGGGTAGCTAGTCTCTAGCAGTGTGAAATTACAAAGTTGGAGACCTTCTATAGCTAGCTAGCTCTTAGATAGTCGTAACGGGACAAGTCGCGCGTCTTCGTCATCGACGATTCGGCATCGATGACGGAGAATTAACAAAACTCGATGTATAGCGATGTTTTCTCTTTGGTTTGAATGAGAAAACACGAACATCTTTCTGACCCGTCTGCAGTTCAGGGACTCGAGAAAATGTTCGCGAAACGTGCAAACCAACAAGCAAGCAGCGAAGAGCTTCTCTACTAGCTAGCTAGATACAGGAGGCTGCATACTCTTAGACTGCATTGAAACGACGCTCAAAGAAAAGTCGACGCAAAAACTGATTTACGACAAGTCAATTCCACAAGGTCGTAGCCTCACGGCGTAGCTCCTGAACCACAGTAGCAAGAGCTTCTGGGCTCACGCCATTTTCACAAAGTGAAACGAGTATTGCAAGACTCTCTTTGTCTAGGCCGCAGTCGAGCAACTTTGAGATTTCGAAAGCGACTGGGTACGGGCGAGGGATATTGAGTGTCAGAACGTGTGGGCGAGAGCGATACTCTGACGAATTTGGATGCATGAGCGCCGCGACCCTCGTGACGAGACAGCTTCGTGGTTTTCGTATGGAGTGTTCTCCCCCGGCGCAAAAGAAAGGGCCCGTCGGCCATTTTTTGAAAATGAAGGGCGAGTTCAGGCACAGACTACGTACTGTCAAGAGTCTCCCTCGCATGATGCACGGCAAGAGTGTCAGTCATGTTGACGTGTCAATTCGTTCTCACCACGTGATCCGCTGGTGTTTCGTGACGCGCGACATATGTAGTTTTCCGGGGCGCGCGAGTGTGGTTCTGAGGGTTCGTGGGAAAAAGAACGAAGATTTATGCATCAATTATTAATCAATCAATCATTATTTCTAGCTAGCTACTAGCTAGTAGCTAGCTAGCTACGTACGCTGCTAGCTCGCTCGAATCATTAATCCGCCAAAATCTATTTTTTTTAGAGCCTTTTTTTAGAATTCTAAAAACGTTCTAAAAACGTTCTAAAAAAATAGAACGTATTTCTAATAAATTTTCCGATTTTTAGAATTCTAAAAACGATCTAAAAACGAACGTTCTAAAAACGTTCTAATTAATAAGAAAAAAAATAGAACGTTATTAGTTTTTAGAAAATTCGTTTTCGTAGTTAGTGATGCACCCAGCGCGCGCTACCATATGGTAGCTAGTTTAGCTTTAATATTATGTAGCATTATCTTGCATATATATCGCTATCGCACGCATGAATATGCATACAATACATGCAAGCAACATACAAGATATAGAAGCTAGCTAGCTACTAGCTAGCTTTATTTGTTATTTGTTGTTACAACAAGGGCTCGTCCATCTTCGCGTCGTAAAGATCCATTATTTGATTACTGATCTCGTCACAGGCCAGCTGTTCGATGCGGTACTCGTTCCACCAATCTTTTCGCAGATTGAGGGTTTTTCCGAGAAGCTTTGACGCTGCGAATGAATATGGGAATTGAGGAGACAGACACGTACCGTGAGTGAGCGATGTGAAATAGGGAAGAATATGAGATCGGAGGCTTTATTGTAGAGCGTGGCCTTACCAAGATAAAGGACAGCGTTTGCGATGTCAGAGGCAGAAAACTGAAGGCACAGCGTCGTTCGGAGGCTGCGAGGAACGTCGTGGGAAGAATCTGTCAGCACACCGAGGCTCGGCTGCGATTAGGACAATCGCGCGTTGTGCTCTATGGAGCATAGACATACCTATCATTCGCGAAGTTCCAGGCCACTTGCGTCAGGCTGCGGCTGCTATCTTCGGGCAGGTCTTGCGACTGGTTGAGCCGTTTCGCCAGGTGAAGGAGGTGCTTATACGGGTGCTCGACGTTGAAGTCGAAACCGAGTGTGTGGAGCAGTAACCTTTCAGCTTGCAAGACTCTCTCTCGTTGCTCCTCGAGATGATCCTTTGCGGCGTACGAGGGAAAGAAATCAGCAGGGTCAGATCGTTCACTTTCGCGCCGCGCGTTTGTCATGCAAGGCGGAGAAGAGAAAGCTGGGGGGTCGAACCTTCTGGTGAATCTGCTTGAGCGCGCTCTCGTATTTGTGCTTGTGCTGCACGAGGTAACACACGCGAACGACCTCGTTTAAAGGTTTGGGTGTCTCTTCAACTTTTCCAGCCAGAAACAAGCACGCAGTCGCGACCACCTGCATGACACGCAAGGGGTTTTAGTCAGCGAGCGAGAGAGATGGGGCTGACGAGAGCCGCGCAGTTCTGGACGAACTCAAGGAGAAAAAAAAGTCACGCTTCACTCACGTATCGGTCGTTCGCTGGAGCCCCATGAGAATGGCTAGCAAAAAAACGATGACAAAAGACCGATGCTGTTGCAATCGTCAATTGAGGCCTGAGAGATGTGGAGTATTGAAAGTATCGTGAGCTTGGTTCGCGGGTGCGCAAGTGGCGTGAGATGGCGGAGAAAGAAGAAAACCGCACATTTTGAGCTCTATTCCTGAGTCCTTCAGGAACTCGCAGTACGACCACCTATACGAGGCCTCCAGCCGGGCATCGATGCCATGCTGACGTGAGGGCGATGCTTCTTCGAGAGCCTCTCGAGACAAAAACATTTCGGGCGGCCACGCTTCCGCGAGCGCGTGTGTATTGTGTCATCGATCAGCAAGCAGGCATCGATCCGCACGCGCGCGTGCATGCGGCATACGAATTATTTTATGCATAACATTTTTACATATTTTAGAATAATAATTAACTCTAAATATCGGAAATTTATTAGAATTCTAAAAACGTTCTATTAAATAAATTAGAACGTTTTTATTTAGAAGGTTTTTACACATTCCAATAAAGAGGCTCTAAAAACATCAGTTCATTCCCAGATCCGAGTGAACGACGCCGCTCAGATCCACTTGCGCGCAAGGATACGTGGCATACACACGAGCCTCACTTCAGATGGAGACATTCGACGAGCCTCCCAAGACCGGGACCACGATCGTCGCTTGCGTGTATGATGGGGGCGTTGTCCTCGGAGCTGACACACGGGTGAGCACGGGGATTTACGTTTCAAACAGGGCAAGCGACAAGATGACGGTGCTGGCGGATTCCACGGTGATGTGTCGCTCGGGTTCAGCTGCAGACACTGAAGCGGTCGCCAAAATCGTGCGTTATCACGTCGAACAGATCGGGATGGAGAGAGACTCGCCGCTCGACGTCAAGACGGTGGCTCAGATTTCGAACCAGATCAACTACCAGAACAAAAGCGCGAATCACGGCGCCGGTTTGGGCGCCTACATGATCATCGGCGGTTGGGACTCGAACAAAGGCTCGCAAGTGTACAGCTGCACTGCGGGTGGCAACATGATTTCGACGAGGTGGACCACGGACGGTTCCGGGTCGACGTACATCTGGGGCTTCATGGACGACGGCTTTAGGGAAAACATGACTCGCGAGGAGTGCGAAGCTTTCGTCACCGCCGCGATTACCCTCGCGATGTCCACCGACTCTAGCTCTGGGGGGTGCGTTCGATTGAACACGGTGAACGCCGAAGGAATTCATCGCAAATTCGTAAAGCCAGGGGAGTTATCACCCGCGTACGGTGAACTCGCCATGACGGCGCGGCACGGACACGTGGGAGCGAGCGGCGGTATGGTATTGTAAGCGCGACGTTTGTTTTAAAAAAAGAAATCGGCTAAAACGTTCCAAATACGATACTTCTTATGCAGTTAAATCGAACGCGCCGCCCGAAATGAAACAGCCGTCGCGGAAACGTTACTTCCTCTCGCTCTCGCTCTCGTCTTCGCTAGCACCACGGAAGCGAGCAGCGACCGTCATCGGGAGGGGGGCCGATCACGAACACGAAAACGAATAACAAAAAGAACACGGAGGCGATGCCGAACTTCGTGAACGTCTCGGAGCTCCAGGTATCCGCCACGCGATTCTCGTCAGCCTGGATGTCTTCCTTCGCGCTTCGCCCACTGTTCTTCCTGCACGTTCGCGATAGGTGCGCGAAGGAAACGGGATCGTTGTCGGGTGGTCAGGCGAGAGACTTTTCGCGCGAATGAAAAAAACGGGACGACGAACACGCCGGCGGACGGTTTCGGCGGGGTCGAGATTTTCTTCGGGGCCGACGCGCTCGTTCCTCACCTCATCGTCGACCTATCCACGGATCTGTCCACGAGATCATTCGGGTCGAGCGTACCGGTGCCTTTGATCTCCCTCTGGATCTGTTTCCACGCCCCGTCCCAATCAAGCAGGCCTTTTCCTTTCTCGCCGCGCTCGGATTCTTTGTCATCCTCGTCTGCGTTTCGGGGAACGTTCAGGGAGCGTCAGAGAGACGCGTCTTACGACAACGGCGGTTCGAGAGAGTTCCGAACGACGCTCGGCACGCCGGCGGACTTCTGCGAGGCCGTGCATTCGTGAGGGGAAACCCGAAATACCCAAGTCGACGCACCTGAAGCGGCGGCGCGTGAGCGGTGAGCCGTGCGAACAACCCGGCGACCGCGTGCGACTTTGTTCCTCGCTCGCGATCGCAACGAGACGGCGTTAATATGGAACGCGCTCGATCGAGCGCAAAGCATCGCGAAGAAGTTCTCCCCGCGATGGGGCGGACGGGCGAGTTGAAGTGCGAGGCGCGACGCGGTCCGGGTGCTGGCACGTTGTGGTTATGTTGCGGCCCTTGCCGGTGGTTGCTTCCGATGCGCTAGTGCTGACGAGATATCGCTGAACTTTTTAATCATGTCAATTTCCTTCGACAGTGTCCCTTTCCTCCCTTCCTCGGACGGAGTCAACTCATCGGCGAACGTGAGACGTGCTGACACTTCTTTGGCCGTTACGAGGTGTGGTGGTTTGCCAGCTCGAAAAGATGCTTCGATCTGAGTGAGCGGCGGACATTCTATTCGTCATGCCCGTGCGAGAAGCTGCCCTGGCTGACACTCCCCGGTGGGACTCTCGGGTGTCGAAGCTTTTAAATCAGGCGGCAGTTTCAGTGGAGCACCCCGTCTCAGAGAGCGAGCGTGCTCTCGCGGGGGAAGCAGGCGTCGTCGTGGACCGGGCGAAACCGTTTTTCGAGAGTACCGCGAGACCGGAGAGGGAGTGCGAGACCCGCACGGAAGCGCCCGACGCGGGAACGCGGGTCGTAGAGGACCCGGCACCGCAGAGCCGTGACGCGTCGTCAGCTTTCAGAGCCTTCGCGTGCACGACGACCTCGCCGGCGACGCTCCTGCGGTATTTCGACGCTCTCTACGGGAAAGAAGATCCGGGCGCTCGCGATTTTTCTGCGGCTGTGACGAGCGAAGACGAGAACGTCACCCTCACCGCGCGTTCCTCGGACCTCGTGCTCGTGCTCTCCGCGCTCGCCTCGTCGGGTTCGGACGAGATCGCGTCCGAGACGGCGTTTCGTCGCCTCGGCGAGCTCGCGCGTGAGCGCGAACCTTCGCCGCAAAGACACGCGCCGTTTGAAACCATGAATGCGTCTCCGGAGGCGACGAGGGTCGACGAAGCGCGAGAACCGCGGCTCGGGCCGACCGGCCCCACCCCCACGCTTCGGGAGTTCTTGTCGGTGTCCGAAGCGAGACTCGACGAGACGGCGTGCGAGGCGGCAGTCGCGGCGCTGTGTCGCTTCGCGCCGCGCGACGCGAGACGGTTCCTTCGGGAAGCGAACGTCGGATACCGCCTGAGACGCGCGTTGCGCCACTGCGAGTACTACGGCGCGTTCGAGGCGCAGGCGCTCGTGCTGGAGCGGATGGGTCGAGCGAGCGAGGCGGTGTCCGTGTGCGTCGCCGCGTACGCCGCGCGTCTGAAACGGGCGACGCGCGACGCGGGAGACGCGGGCGTCGCGGCGTTCAAAGCGGAGGGGGACGACGTCGTCGCCGTCGCCGTCGGCGCGTGTTTTCGCGAGTCCGCCGCGTCGACGTCCGCGCCGTGTCTCTGGACGAAGCTACTGAGCGGCTTGGCGAGGCATCTGAGGAGCAGCGCAGAGTGTTCCGGCGCCGTGCGCGCAGTGGTCGAAAGCCACGTCCGCGCCGTGCTTCGCGCCGCGCAGACGGTTTGCCTCCGCGCGTCGACCCGCCTCGACGGGTTCGCCGGCGCCGCGCTGCGGGAGCGCTTCGAAGACGAAGACGCGCTCGGAGGGTTTCGAGTCTCGCTGTTTCTGAGCGGGATCCTCGCATCCGACCGAGCGCGAGTTTTGACCGCGGAGACGGCGCGACGACGCGCCGAGGCTCGGAAGCGGGCCGCGGCCGCCGCGAGAGCGAGCGCGGGGAAACTTTTGGGCACTGTGAGGTCATTGTAGGATATGAGGAGGTGAAAAATGATTACACCGGGTACATTCAAACAACTTCGTGCGCTTGCTTCTCCCACTCTCGCTCACGACCCGCCGCCGAAAAATCCTGCAGCTTTCGTCGCGAACGGTTGCGATTCCTCGCGAGTGACCTTATCTTCCAAGCCCACCTCGTGGTACAAGGCAGTCCTTTGAGGGGAGTGGGGCAGTTTCGCTAAATATTTCGCCAGCTCGACTTTCGGAGCGCCGAATCGCTCGCCGAGCTCGAGAAAGGTCAGCGCGCCTAAAGGACAGTTTCTCTCGTTTGCCAGCGCTTCGAGCGCCCTCCAGTCACACTCAGACGCGAGCACAGTCGCGTGCAGCCAGCAGAAGTGACGGTCGGACATGCTAAACGCGACGCGGATCCTTTGCGCCTCCTTGAGGTCTCCGTCGCGAATGAGGCGTTTCACAATCGCGGCGAGACTCTTCTGAGGGACGTCGCCGAGCGCGTTCGCCACGCGCGTCTCCGTTCCCAGGCGGATCAGTCTCTGCGTCTCATCCAGCATTCTCTCATGAAACGCATCCTTCAACTTCCCGTACATCGTCGAGGCTTGGGCGCACAGGCTGGCGGAGGTTTCGTCCCAGACGTACGCCTCGGCGTCGCGTTCCGAGGCGCGGAAGGCCTGCGAAAGCAAAGCCTGCCCGCCTCTGGCAGTTTCGCCGGCGCTGTAGAAAAACGATTTCAACAGCTCGACGTCCGTTCGCCTGCAGAACGCGACGAACAGCGCTTTGGCCTGAGGATTCCTCGATAAGAGCGAGGCGAGATCTTGAAACGTCATCTTGCGCTGCAAGTTGAGCAGCGTCGCGTACACGAGGTCCGCGTCTCGGCTTTCGATCGCTTTTCGCAACGCCGTCTCGTCGGCGCCGACAGCGGCGAAGAGCGAAACCTGCGCGGAGGAATTTTGTTCCATGTCAATCAGATGCCGAGCCAGCTCGCGCCGACCGCTTCGGTGCGCGGCGAGAGCGATTTTCCCGTGAGACATTCCGCGCACGCTCTCGAGCTTGGGTTTTATTCTTCCGAGCACGGCGTCGTCCGGCTCCGAAGACGCTGCGACGTTCGACACCGCCCAGCGCTCCACGACGCGTCGACGGCCTCTCGTGAACTCCGACACGCGAGACGCGAGCAGATGGTGTTTGCGAGCGTCGAGACGTTCGACGAGATTTTCCAATCCGGCGCGACAGTACTGCGCATACGTCAGAGGTATGCCCACCTCGGGCGCGCGCGCGGCGTTCAAGATTCGAAGCATCGCGCACGTCTTGTGTAACGCCCAGCAGTCAACGTTTCGCGGCTTTCTTTGAAGATACGAGTTCCCGAAACGCGCCGCGCGGAGTAACTCCGCCTGCCTCTTCGCGTCGAACTCGTGACACGCGGCGCGGACGCACGTCTGGATCGCGGACTCGAGCGTTCGCCCCTCGCGCAGCGCGGCGTCGCTCTCGTCGTCCAGGCTCGATCCCCGCGCGGTGGCGGCGAAGCGCTCTGCGGCGTCTTGCAGCGCGACGGCGGGGTTCGCGCCGCCCCGCGCCGAGCGCGACGCCGCGACCACCGGGTCGGGCACTCGGGAGACGAGCTCGTGCCCGGACGACGTTATGACACGCAGGCCGTCTACTTCGGACACGAGCCGCGCGTGAGTCCCGTATTTGTAGCTGATGAAGTTCCCGTGGGGCCCGACGATCATCAAGTGCGTCGGCCAGCACATCACGGCGGCGTCGTCGCCGCACCACGCGACCTGCTCGGGCGGCGTCGCCGACTTGGCGTCAAACTCCGTCGCCGTCGTTGAGAGGTCCGCCGTCACCACCAGCATCTTTCCCAGACTGGTGAAGACGGTCAGGAACCGGCCGCTCGGACTCGCGCACAGTCGGACGGGCGCCCCGCCCCCGAGACGCCGCGACCGAACGCCGCGCTCGTGCGCGGCGAAGACCGAGTCGCCGCGCGCGAAGATCGCCTCCGCCGCGCCCTCCGGCGCGACGCGCGCGTGCAGCGCCGTGACTGCGCCGCGCGCGCTCGCGTCCGCTTTCGTCCGCGTGACTCGAGGCGCGTCCGTGTGCACGTCGGCGACCAGGAACACGGCGCCCGCGCTCGTCGCGGCGACGATCCCGCCTCCCCAGACCTCGCACGCGACGATCGCGGCGTCTCCTCGCGCGCTCTTTTCGTCATCCTCTCGCGGAGAGAACGAGAGTCGGGCGTCCCGAACCTTCCGGCCCCCCAGATCGTGCACGACCACTCGACCGTCTCCGTGCACGCACACCAGGAGCTCTTCGCGCGTCCAGCCGTGCGCGACGAGCTCGCAGGAGCTCTGATACGCGACGTCGCACAGATGAACGCCCGAGGCGCTGTACACCGTGAACCGCTGCGCGTGCCGCGTGGAATCTGCAGCGGCGTTCGCGCTTTTCCCAGCGGTGGAACGCACGGCGAAGGCCCCACCGTTGACAGCGGCGACACAGTTCCTGCCGTCCACGCGCACGTCGCTGAAGCTGTACAGGTGGCGACGGTGATAATGGACGTTACCCAGACGATCCCATTCCGAAGGAGGCGCTGACATTGAGGTCAATGTCGCTCCCCCGGGAATGAGGAATCTCACGGGATCTGGGACCGCCTTCTTTCCGGTCACACGACAGATTTTGAAAAAAGCAACAACAAAGCGAGAAAGCAAAGCACATAGCACGGCTGAGGCCACACAGGTCGCGGCGGGCCTGACGTGCCATGTTCGGGGTGCCGGCCTTCAGGCCTCGGACCTCGAACGGCTACGACCCGCGTGTCCATGTCGCGTCGACGGAGGCGGCGCACGCGATGAACGTCGACATGGCGGGATTCACGACAGGTGTTCTGGACGCGCACTCGGCCGACGCGGCGCAGCGCGAGACAGAGCTGCGAAACCGCCACCAGGAGCAGTTCAACAAACTGAGAGCCCGCCTGCGGAGTCTCGAGACGGAGTCTGCCATCATGTCGAAGCCCGTACTGGAGCTCCGGCGCAGGCAACAGGAGCTGTTGGCGAGCAAGAGGTACGCCGAGGCGTTCGAGCACATGAAGATCATCAAGGCTGCCGAGAAGGAAGTCATGCAGGCGCACCGCGAGGAACACAGGCGCGTGAACGAAGAGAGCGTCCGGAAACTGCTGGAGGACCAGGCGAGGGAACGCGAGAGTCTCCGAAAGAGTCTCCGAGGGGCGAACGCGCGCGTCCAGACGCGTCCCCGGTCGCCGGGCGCCGGCGAGCGCGCGGGCGACCCGGCCGGGTGGCCGGCGTCCGGCCGAGGCGGATTCGACGCCGGCGCCCGGGCGGTTTCCGCGGCGCGCGTCGCCGGAACGGAGCCGAGATCGATCCGCCACGTCGATGCGTGGCGCGCCCCTTCGCCCGGGGTGTACTACTACGACGTCCCTTCCACCGCCAAACCGGGGTGGGCGCGCGACGCGCACGGAGGCGAGCGCGCCGAACGCGTACTGCGCGGGGATATATCGCTCGGCGAAGAAGAGGCGTCTCGGAAAAGCGTCTTCGACGCGCGCCGCGAGCGCTCCCTCGCGGCGCCCGTCTCGGCGCGCGCCGCGCCGCCGCCCGCCGGTCCGGCGAGCATGCGCTCGATCCCGGACACGTGGCAGGCGACCGCCGTGAACGCGCGGCCGCGCGGCGACGGCGGCGCGCCGGGACGAGCAGAGCCGCGCGCGACGGGCGCCGGGGCCGAGTCGCTGGAGACGGCGGCGAGCGCGTTGCTCGCCGCCGCGCTCGCGCTCGTCGGCGGCGACGTCTCCGCGCGCGCGGGGCGCGCCTCGACGGCTCGCGCCGACCGATCGCCGCGCGAGTCCGCGCGCGCGCGCGCGGATGGCGATGCGCTCTCTGGGGCGGCGGCGCACGACGAGACGTGCGACGTCTCCGCGGTGGGCGTCGCCGCGGACGGGAGCGATCGAGACGAAAAAACGACGCCGGTCGCGGAGGGGAGGGGGATCCGCCTCCCCGCGTCCGCCGCGCGCGACGCGCTCGTCTCGGGCGTCTCGAAGATTCGCGCCGGTGCGGCGGCGCGCGACGCGTTCCGCTCGACGCGGCGGCGCGGAGACGACAGCGAGGACGAGGACGACGATCTCGACGACGCCCCGCTCGCCGTGCTCGGGGCGCAGGCGCCAAACGCAGGGGGGCACGTCGTGCCCAGCATCGATTTCTCGCGGCTCGACCTACGCGGCGGCGAGCGGTTCTCGCGGGACGTGAGGGACGATGCGCCCGCGGCGGCGCCCGCGGCGGCGCTTCCAGAGCGCGGCATGCGGAAGTTCCAGAACGCGAGCGCCAAGGTCACCTCGCTGGCGCGCGTTCGGTCGTCCGGCGACGCGGTACGCGGCGAAGGGCGCCTCGTCGGTGACGCGGTCGAGGACGCCTCGGTTGAGGCGCGGCGCAGCGACGAGGACGGTAGACCCGGACCGCTGGCAGTGGCGTCCGCGCCTCCCGAGCAGACGGAGTCGCGCGACGCCCTGATTTCGCGCGTGAAGAAGAAAACCGCGGCGGCTAAGCTGCTCATGAGGAAGGCGAGTCTCTCCTCCGCGACGAAAGCGCCGCGCGACGACGCGGTCTCGCAAGGCTCGTCGCAGCTCAGTCACGGCGAGCCGCGACGGCCCGGGGATGCTGAGGCTTCCACGGACGCGGCAACCTCCGAACGCTCCTCGCTCGCGAGCTCCTTCGACGCGGACTCTCCGCAGAAGCCGCACGGCGCGGCGCCGGCGGCGGGCGCGGCGCAGACAGATGCAAAGCGCGCCGCCAAGGCTGATCAAGAGAACCGGGTCGCGGAGGTCCAGAAGCGGCAGTTCACCACGGAGGATTTCCGCAACTTGTTCTCGTATTCTCGGCACGGTAAGTACAAGCAGGTGAGCGACTTGCTCAAGAGCGGGTGCCCGGCGGAGGGGCGCGATAAGTTCGGCAACAGCCCGCTCGTCATCGCGTGCCAGAACGGAAACGCGAGGATCGTCAAGGCGCTGCTGCGGCACGGCGCCAACATAGACGCGCAGAACAAGCAGGGCTGCACCGGGCTCCACTACTGCATCGCGTACGGCTTCAACTCTCTGAGCGACTACCTCATCGCGAAGGGAGCGAACGACAAGCTGTTGAACAAACTCGGTCTGACCCCTTACGAAGGCATAAAGTAGACTACAATTTTGTAGAACAAAGGTTAACAACATTTGTTGAAATGACTGACGACAAGCAGCTGAGATCATCTTGAGTAACGGCATAAGACGTCCTCTCATCGTTTCCGCTCAATCTCCCGATACTTTCGCCTCCAGTCGAGGTGCTGCTTCTCCGCCTCCGCGAGTTGCTCCCGCAGCAAGTCCCGAGTCGCACGCCACGCGTGCACTTCGCTCTCGGCCGCCGCGAGCGAGATGGTTTTGTCCAGGCGCTTCGCTTCGCGCCCCTTCGCGTCCGCCGTGAACGCCGCAAACGGGTCGAGTTTGCTTCGCGCTCTGAGGTCCACGGCTTTGCTCTGCAGTTCCCTGAGCTCAGCCTTCTGCTCGTCTAGCCGCTTCATGTCCGCGTCGGACGTCACGGAGGCGAACATGTGCGGGTATAACATGGGAATCAGCTTGGCGCGCACATCCTCGACGTCCACCGCGCCGACCTCGCCGAACCAATTCCGAGGAGGCTCGGCGGGTCCCGAAGCCGCCGGCGCCGCCTCCTCCTCCGCCGCCGCGTCCGCGGCGTCAGTCCCCGAGGCGTCACGCGTCGCGGGCGCTTCCTCGGCTGTCTTATCCGCTTGCGCCTTCGCCTCCTCGACGCTCGATTCGCCGACGTCCTCTTCCTTCAACGGGTTCCCCTGCTCCGCGTTGTATTTCGACAGCGCGCGCGCCAGCGCTTCGCCCTCTCCGGCGGCTCTGTTCGCCACCTTCGCGAAGTTCCCCGCGTCGTCCCACTTGGAGCCGACCGCCTCGAACGTCTTCACCACTGATCCCATGTCCGGCCTGTCCACCGGGCTCGCCGCCCACATGGCGGAGATGACATCGGCCAGTCGCTTGTCACACGAGCTCGGGAGAGGTAAGCGCTCGTTCCTGCCCACCACCGAGTCGATGACTTCTTGTTTCGAGATGTTCGCCCCCGTCCAGGGGATCCGCCACTCCATGAGCTCCCATAGCACGATCCCGAGGCTGTACACGTCCACCTTATCGCCAGAGTACCCCACCGGGGGCGTCGCCCCTTCAAGGGGGGGCTCGAGCATCTCGGGCGCCATCCACAACATGGTTCCCACGGGTTGCCACCGCCCGGAGAAACCGAGCAAATTCTTTTTGGGCCGCCGCGGCATCTTCGATATCGGCGCCGCGCTACCGAAATCACACATCTTCGCCCGAACGCGTCCCAAGTCGGGACACCACGTGAGTAACACGTTGCTGCTTTTAATGTCGCGGTGCGCGAACCCGGCGTTGTGCAGGTACTCCAACGCCAAGGCGACGTCCATCGCGATGGCGGGAATGTCGAGCAGAGGCATGTCTTTCGGCACGCCCGCGAGGTCTTCCGAATCATCGTCGTCGCTCTTCACGGCTTTTATTTCCTCGCACTTCACCGCGTTCCACAGGTTTCCCCCGTCGCAGTACTCCGTGACCATGAACGGCTGAGGGGATTTCCCGAAATGGTGCATCTTGATGATCCCGGGGTGGTCGACGCGACCCAGCAACAGCGCTTCTCGCCGAAAGTTGCGCACGAAATCCTCGCTCGTCATCGACGTCAACAGAATCTTCACGGCGAAGACGGTACCCTTCTCGCCCTGCCATCCCGCGGCACCGTTCGAGCCCGTCCCCGCGTCTCCGAGGCTCACCGCCTTGAATATAGCCGCGTAGCTCCCCTTGTCGACGCAATCTTGAAGTTCCAGGCCGATCTCTGCGGAAGCGCCGTGGGAAAGGGGATCGGGTCAGCCGAGAGACGGGACGAGCGCGACGACGGCGAGAGGTTTTGCCAAGACGTCCACGCCGGACGCACCTTTGAGTTTACCAGCGAGCGCGATTTCGTCGATCTCGCCGACGCTCTGTTGCTTCTCCGTCACAGTCGCCCGCGTCGCCCTCACATGACGACGTTTTCTCACATCTCGGGACGTTCTGACCGGCGGACGAACCCATCGACTCGAGCTCGCGACGACGCCGAACGACATGATCTCGCGAAGCGAACGCCGAGTTCCAGTCTCCTCGTGCGTATCCGGTCGTCAAGAGCGCGACGTGACCGTGGAAAGGATGCGTCTTCTCCCTCGCCGCTTTCAGCCCGCGGCAACCCCTCTGCCGGTCGCGAACCACCGACGAGAGGTTTAACAGGCTGTCGGGGGACGAAATCTTTTTATGACAACTTATCTTTTTTTAATGGAGCTACATACAATCTAATTCACTACGGTTGTTTTTCAACCGCGCGACGTCTATTTAGTACGTCCACTAAGAAGAACGCGTTGGCGCCGAGGAACGCGACGCTGGCGACCCACAGCTCTAAGAACACGGCGACGCCGCGAAACTCCAGGAGGTACGCGACCGCTAGCCACAGCACCTGCGCGAGCTGCCACAGCGCGAGCGCGCGAAGGTGCGGGAACCAAGACGTCTTCGAGTGGACGATTTCGAATCGCGCGAACCTCAGCCACTCCGGAAACGCCAGCGGCGCCAGGCAGAAATACCACACAAAGTACTGCGCGGTGCTCACCGAGTTGAACGCGACGAACCCCAGGGTTTGCGCGAAGAAGCACAGAGGCAAATCCGAGGCGTACTTCACCCCGATGCTCGCCACCACGAGAATCTGCGGCGCGACGTGCGCGAGCTTTCCCGCGACGCGAGACGCCGTTCCGCCGACGTCGTCCCCGAAACGTCCGGAGCGCTCGGAGACGCGCGGGTCCAGGTAGGTCCCGTAGAACGAAGGCGAGAAGTTGTGCCGCGGGTCGCTGCGTCCGAGGTGATACAGAAACGCCTCGTGCAGAAACTCGTCGCCGTACGCGACGTAGCACGCGCCGCCGATCGCGAAGAAGACACCCGCGGAGACGGTCGCGAACACCACCCGGTCGCGAGAGAGCGCGCGGAGAACGGCGAGGCGGAGGGGACCGGGATCTCGTCGCGGCGGCGGCGACTTCGGGACGCCGCCGCCGAGAAACGCCATCGTCGGCAGCGCGTAAATCACGGGGTATATCCTGAGGTGCGTCGCCACGCCGTACACCGCCGCCGCGAACGCGACTCGGTTCCTCAGCAGGCCGTGAAGCACGGTCAGCATCATGATCGAGACGAGCGACTCGCACGAGCCGCGGGTCGAGACGGTGACGGTGAACGGGTTGAACAGCCAGACGGCCATGGCCGTCGCGCACGCTTTTTCTTCGCACCCTCGTCGCTCGAGGATGCCCTTGATGAGCCAGCCCGCGAGGAGATCGCCGGACGCGAACAGGCACTTGCCCCACAGAGGGTGCACCAGCACGTTCGGGATCAGCGCGCCCGCCAGCAGGGGGGAGTATCGGTACGTGTCGCGCTCGTACGGCGAGCGCCCGTCCGCCATGAACCGCGCGGCGTCCGTGAAGACGTCGTAGTCCACGTCCGTGTAAGGCACCTCGAAGAAGGAGTCCTGCACGATCCCCCACGCCAACAGGGCCACGCGCACTTTTGCCGCCAGGATGAGCAAGGCGCGCGCGTCCATGCCGCGCGCGTCCCGCCCTCGCGCCCGCCGCCCGACCCGTCTCTGCGGGCGACCGCTCGAAGCGAAGTGTTAATGGTAATAAAGGAAGAGGGGGAGAGCGAAAACTTCGGAGTGGACAATTCGCGCAAAAGTTCCAGAGCAAGAAGTCATATGCTTTTTTTGTAAAAAAATTTGAGCGAGAAGCTGGGAAGTGCCAGCGTGTCCCCTTCGGAAGGGA
>Ga0209666_1000174_pt1 | contig 51056 bp, 40 predicted proteins | sample SaaInlV_125m_DNA_FD_184679 | JGI IMG/M metagenome (GOLD analysis project Ga0209666, IMG submission 184679) | Marine microbial communities from expanding oxygen minimum zones in the Saanich Inlet - Saanich Inlet SI037_S3LV_10m_DNA (SPAdes)... | ecosystem: Environmental > Aquatic > Marine >...
GAATTTATCCCAATCAAGCTCCGATTATTGATGATGGTTATACTACTGATATAGAGAAAGGCCAATCGGTTAGTGTTGAACTGGTAGCCAGTGATGCAGATGATGATCCCATAGCTTTTAAGTTGTCATCAGCGCCCATATATGGGGAGCTAAGGGGCTATATTTATGGATCCGGGATTGTCGGAGAGGCTTTCTTAGGTGGAGGGAATGGGATTAGAGGCGTTGCTGCTTCAAATGATGGCCAATATGCCTTTCTTGCGGATTACGACAATGGCTTTAAAATCATGGATATTAGTGATCCTAAAAAACCAGTATTAGTTGGGTCAGACCTCTTCTATGCTCAGCTATATAACGTGACGCTATCAAATGATAACCAGTTTGCCTATGTTTCCTCCGCGCGATATGGCATGTTGGTTTATGACGTCAGTGACCCCACACGTCCTGTTTACTTAAATCAATTAATCTCGTCCGGAATTCCTCTTAGTGCGGTAATTTCGAGCGATGATCAGTTGCTTTATATTGCAGACTACAGCCACTTCACCATCGCTAATGTTAGTAACCCTGCCATCCCAGTTATTAGTTCCTCTATAGAGGTTGCTGATAATGCTTGGGATATCACGCTTTCAAGTGATGGGAGTATGGTATTTCTAGCGAGTCAATCACTAATGTTGGTGATTGATGTTTCTGATCCAGAGTCACCGGTAGTTTTGAGTAGCTTTGAAACCGATGGTGTTGCCAGAGGCATCACTCTGTCAGATGACTATAAAACGGCCTACTTGGCCAATGGCAACAGCGGTATGCAAATTGTTGATGTTAGTGAGGTGGCTTTGCCGGTGATGATGGGATCTATACCCTCTGATAGCTTCATAAATGATTTGATCATGTCTGCGGATGGCAAAACATTGACTACTCTGGATAGAGAGGGACTGATTCGAATGATCGATATTGCTGATCCAGCTAATCCAGTTGAAATTCGCAGTGTCCTCTCTGGTAGAGATTCCTGGCGCTTAACTCAATCGGCTGATGGAAAAATGGCTTATATTGCAGATGGATATTCTGGGTTTAAAGTTGTAGATATTGGCTATAGCGCCAGGCCTGTGGGTAGCTACATCGAATCAAATGTGACATACATTCACACGGCAGATTCCGCCATTAATGACTCTTTTGCTATTGTAGCTAATGATGGACTTGATGATAGTGATGTGTCTTTGTTTAAAATGAACTTCATGGATGATGCAGATGGAGATGGCGTTGAGGATGGTCTCGACAACTGCCCGTCAATTGCTAATCAAGACCAAGTAGACACAGATGACGATGGGTTGGGTAATGCTTGTGATGATGATGATGATAATGATGGGGTGCTGGATGTTAATGACGCGTTACCACTTAATGCGAGCGAATCAGTAGATACTGACGGCGATGGCATAGGAAACAATGCTGATACAGATGATGACGGCGATGAAGTGGCTGATGAACTAGACAACTGTCCAATCACTAGCAACTTTAATCAGCTTGACACTGATGGTGATACATTAGGGAATGTCTGCGACAATGATGATGATAACGATGGCATTGTGGACAGCGCTGATGCTTTCCCGCTGGATAGTACTGAGACTTTGGATTCTGACGGCGATGGAGTCGGAGACAATGCTGACTGGGCGCCGAATGATAGTTCGGAGTCGGCTGACACTGATGGCGATGGGGTAGGTGACAATGCCGATGCTTTCCCAACAGATGCCACTGAAACCCTTGATACTGATGGTGATGGGACTGGAGATAATACAGATCCAGACATTGATGGCGATGGGGTTCCGAATAGCGAAGATTCGTTCCCAATACAAGCTCAGTACAGTGTCGACACCGACAATGACGGTATGCCTGACGCCTGGGAAATTCGTTTTGATCTAAATCCAAACGACCCTTCAGATTCAGCATTGGATCAAGATGGTGATGGTATATCTAACTTAGAGGAGTTTTTGGCTGGGACGCCACCTTCAGGATCTCTGGATATTGATGGTAATAGTGAGTACGACGCGCTGACGGATGGCCTATTGCTATTAAGAGCTATGTTTGGTTTAGATGGAAGTGCTTTGGTTACAGGAACCATAGCGTCAGATGCTACCTACACTGCTGCATCAGATATTGAATTGCGAATTGATAATCTGGGTGATCTTGCTGATATTGATGGCAACGGTGAAATCGATGCTCTGACGGACGGATTGCTGATTTTAAGATATCTATTTGAGCTCGAAGGAGAAGCACTTACAAATGGTGTTGTTGCTGACAATGCAACTCGATCTCCTACTGAGATAGAGAATCATTTAAAATTATTAACACCTGCTATTTAATCGCCAGGCAGAATTGCCAACAGTAAAGCGCCAAAATTTTGTGGCGTTTTACTGTTTTCGTAATAGTTAAATTTTTATATTTGCTGAACAACTAAGAAATGTCTTTAGCAAAGGTCTTTAGTGTAGACATAAATAAACTTACAGAATTATATATAAATACATAATTAACACTCCATTAGTGAATAAAATTCAAATGAATGCTTGCGGAAAAACCCTATGTTAGGTACGGTTATTGAGTTACACCTAATAACAATAAAGGGTCCTTCCCTAACGAAGTAACATTAGGCGAAAGAAACCCAAAAACCTTGGGGTGTTTTATGCCATTGAATCTGTACAAAGATCATCTTTGTCACAGGCGACTAGATCATCTACAGGTGATGATCGAAGACTTTTTTATTTTTCACTTTTCTCATTTCAAGACTTACTTTTATATTAGCCCCTTCTCTGTGGAGGGTAGCTAATGGCTAATTCCTACGCGAATGAAATATGGCCTCTCGCCATTTATTTTTTCATGGTGATTATGTTGGTAGTCACCATGCTTGTGCTGTCATGGCTCCTTGGTCAGCGTCGCCGAGAGGCAGCAACTAATGATCCTTTTGAGTCCGGTATCGTTTCTGTAGGTGGTTCTCAAATTAGGATCTCTGTGGAGTTCTATTTGGTTGCTATATTTTTCGTTATTTTTGATCTGGAAACTGTATTCATTTTTGCTTGGGCCATTGCTTTTTTTGAACTAGGTTGGCAGGGATATTTGGCAATGGTGGTGTTTATTGCAATTCTCGGTTTGGTGCTTGTTTACGAATGGCGATCTGGGGCTCTTGAGTGGGGTAATAAAACTCGCGTTGGACTTGAAGCGGCGCAAAAATCGGCTGAGGTGGAGTAATGGATTGGAGCTTAACGCGCCCCGAACAGGGCAATATCATAGGTGAAAGTGATGATTTTATTGAAGAGCAGGTCAAGCGTAATGTAGCGTTCGCCAAACTTGAAGATCTGATTGCCTGGGGTAGAGCGCATTCACTTTGGCCATTTAATTTTGGTTTGTCTTGCTGTTATGTAGAGATGGCGACCTCTTTTACCAGTCGTCATGATATTGCCCGATTTGGTTCTGAGGTTATAAGAGCGACTCCTCGACAAGCAGACCTTATGGTTATATCCGGTACCTGCTTTTTAAAGATGGCACCTGTGGTGCAAAGACTGTACGAGCAACTGCTGGAGCCCAGATGGATTATTTCAATGGGATCCTGTGCTAACTCAGGTGGTATGTATGATATCTATTCTGTGGTACAGGGGGTGGACAAATTTATTCCAGTAGATGTCTATGTTCCAGGTTGTCCACCACGGCCAGAAGCCCTCATGCAGGGTCTAATTATGCTTCAAGAGTCGATAGGTAAAGAGCGGCGCCCAATTACTTGGGCGGCTGGAGATCAATCTATTGTTAAACCCGCCAAAATTAGCAAGCGCGACGAACTTACTGCGCAGCGCATCCAGGCAACAGAATTAAGGGAACCGAAAAACAGCTAGGATCCCAAGAACAATCAGAGAGGACTAAATGCAGACGGCTGAATCAATGGTTCATAGCCAAGTAGAAGAAGGTCTATACCGCCAGTTCGGACAGGACCAATTTACTGTCCAACTAACCGCGGACTCTATCTTGACACTATGGGTGCCCAGGTCTCTTTTGTCTGATGTTTTACGATTTCTCAAACCTCAATTCTCTATGTTATATGATCTATTCGCTATTGATGAGCGGACGAGGGAAAATCGTGCTGGGCAGCCTGCAGCTGACTATACGGTTGTATATCAATTACTGTCTATGGAGCGCAATGATGATATTCGTATTAAAGTCGCGCTTTCAGAGCCAGATCTAAATCTACCGACGTGCATCAGTGTTTGGCCTAATGCAAATTGGTACGAGCGCGAAGCCTGGGACATGTTTGGTGTGGTGTTCGACGGGCATCCCAATTTATACCGTATTCTGCTACCCCCGACATGGGAAGGGCATGCTCTACGTAAAGATCACCCGGCTCGTGCGACTGAAATGGCACCCTTTGAAATGGGTCCTGAGCGTGTGGCCAAAGAGCAGGAGGCGCTTAGATTTCGACCTGAAGAATGGGGGATGGAGAAGGCCAGCGACGACAGTGAGTATATGTTCCTTAATCTGGGCCCTAATCACCCCAGCGTGCATGGAGTATTTAGAGTAGCTCTGCAGCTTGATGGTGAAGTGATTGTCGACTCAGTTCCTGATATTGGTTACCACCATCGTGGTGCTGAGAAGATGGCTGAGCGACAAACTTGGCATACTTATATTCCTTATACGGACCGTATTGATTATCTTGGCGGGGTCATGAACAACCTAGCCTACATTCAGTCCGTAGAAATGCTTGGTGGAATCGTTGTCCCTGAGCGAGCCAAAATTATTCGCATTATGCTGGCTGAATTATTTAGGATTTCCAGTCATCTTGTTTTTTATGGCACCTTCGTGCAAGACGTTGGGCAGATGTCCCCCGTATTTTATATGTTCGCTGATCGTGAAAGATTATTCGGGATTATTGAGGCAATCACAGGCGGGCGAATGCATCCAGCATGGTTCCGAATTGGGGGTGTCTCTCAGGATCTTCCCGAGGGCTGGGATACCATGATCCGAGAGTTTATTGATTTCCTTCCTGCTCGTCTTGATCACTACGACAAGATGGCTATGCAGAACAAAATGCTCAAGGAACGCACGGTTGGTATAGGTGTATACACCCAGCAAGAAGCTATTGATTGGGGGATCACCGGGCCAGGATTGCGGGCCACAGGCTCTGACTGGGATGTTCGGAAAAAAAGACCCTATGGGGGTTATGATCAGTTTGAATTCGATATACCTGTCTCTCACAACGGAGATTGCTATGATCGAGCTGAGCTACGTATTGAAGAGATTCGTCAGAGTTTACGTATCATTCGACAGTGTGTGGATAACATGCCCGGCGGTCCCTATAAAAGTGATCATCGCCTTACAACTCCACCACCCAAAGAACGCACAATGGAAGACATTGAAACCCTTATCCATCATTTTCTTAATGTTAGTTGGGGTCCTGTGGTACCCGCAGGGGAAGCCTCTGTGATGATTGAGGCTACAAAGGGAATCAACAGCTACCATTTAGTCAGTGACGGCGGAACTAATTCATATCGAACCCGAATCCGTACGCCATCTTTTCCTCACTTGCAGCAAATACCCTTGATCAGTAATGGACTCATGATCCCCGATCTTATCGCCATTATTGCCAGTATTGATTTTGTTATGGCGGATGTAGACCGATGAGTGATAAAAGAATAATTCAAACTGATCTCAGTTCTGTGCTCACGGTTGAAGAGATTGCTGAAATAGATCATGAGTTGGTCCATATACCTTATAAATCTGGCGCCGCCATTGATGCTTTAAAGATTGTTCAGAAGGCACGTGGTTGGGTGTCTGATGAATGTCTACAAGCTATTGCCAAGCATCTTGAAATGTCCTCTGAAGAACTAGAGGGAGTGGCAACTTTTTACAATTTGATCTACCGACGTCCAGTGGGAGATAAAGTTATTTTATTCTGTGATAGCGTCAGTTGCTGGATTAACGGTTGTGATGATATCAAGCAAGCGATCTCAAACAAGCTGGGTGTTGATTATGGTGAGACTACTACTGATAACGCCTACACACTGCTGCCAGTGCCTTGTCTGGGTGCCTGTGATCGAGCTCCAGTGATGATGGTCGGAGATGAACTTGTCACCAATCTTGATAACGAGGTAGTAGAAACCTTGTTTGCCAGTGAAAAATCAGGAGGCAAGCAGTAATGGAAAAAGTACTGACTCGTAATATAGCTCCAGACAAAGGGCCTACTGATATGGCAGCTTACGAGGCCAATGGTGGTTATTCCGGTTTGCGTAAAGCCATGTCAGGAATGTCTCCAGATGATTGTAGAGAAGTGGTTAGCCAGTCTAATTTGCGTGGACGTGGCGGTGCAGGGTTCCCTACAGGGATGAAATGGAGTTTCGTGCCGATGGGTGACAAGTGCACACCAGGGCATAAATACTTAGTCTGCAACGCTGATGAAATGGAGCCTGGGACGTTTAAAGATAGACTGCTGATGGAATATGACCCCCATCAACTCATAGAGGGCATGATTTTATCGGCATATTGCATTGGTGCAGATGTTTCATACATCTTTATTCGCGGTGAATATGTGGTCGCCATTGAGCGCCTGCGGGAAGCTCTGTCTGAATGTTATGCTAAGGGCTACCTAGGTGAAAATATTATGGGTAGTGGCTACAAGCTTGATATGTATGTCCACCCAAGCGCTGGCCGCTATATATGCGGAGAAGAAACGGCACTTATTAATGCCCTTGAAGGCAAGCGTGCTAACCCTAGAGCTAAACCTCCATTTCCTCAGGTTAGTGGCCTCTGGGGTCGTCCAACGATTGTTAATAATGTCGAAACCCTTTGTAATATTCCTCATATTATTGATCGTGGTGCTGATTGGTTCAAAGGTCTTGGAGTAGGTGAGGATGCTGGTACCAAGCTATTTGGTGTCAGTGGTCGAGTTAAAAATCCTGGTTGTTGGGAGCTTCCAATGGGAACTCCCGTCCGTGAAATCTTAGAAAATCATGCGGGCGGCATGCAAGATGGCTTGCAGCTAAAAGGTTTCTTGCCTGGGGGTGGGTCGACTGACTTCTTAACCCAAGATCACCTAGATTTAGCCATGGACTACAACGTCATTGGTAAAGCGGGCAGCCGCATGGGCACAGGCACTATGATCATTCTAGACGATCAGACCTGTCCAGTAGGGATGGTGCTTAATCTTATCCGATTCTTTGCCCACGAATCCTGTGGGTTTTGTACGCCTTGCCGCGATGGACTGCCGTGGTCTAGGCAAGTGCTAGAAGATATAGAAAATGGCCGTGGAAAAGCAGAAGATTTGGATACCCTTGAGTATCAAATCAACTATATAGGTGCTATTGGTAATACCCACTGTGCTTTAGCCCCCGGAGCCATGGAGCCTCTTCAAAGTGCACTTAAATACTTCCGAGAGGATTTTGAACGTCATATTAGTGGTGGCTGTTGTCCTTACCACTCCGGAGTGGGAGCTTAAATTATGCCAATGATTCTTGTTGATGGTCAGGAAATTGACGTTAAAGAGGGCGAGAATATCCTCGAAGCCTGCCTTAATGCCGGTCTTGACCTACCTTATTTTTGTTGGCACCCCTCTATGGGTTCCATCGGTTCATGTCGTCAGTGCGCGCTTGTTCAATATCAAAATGAGGAAGACACGAAAGGAAGAATAGTCATGGGATGCATGACTCCGGTGGCTGAAGGGGCGAGGTTCTCACTTAAAGCTGAGAATGCATCAGAGTTTAGGGAGGCTGTGGTTGAAAGTTTAATGCTTAATCACCCTCACGACTGTCCGGTATGCGCTGAGGGTGGTGAATGCCATCTTCAAGATATGACCGTTATGGTCGGCCATCGTGATCGTCGATATACCGGTAAAAAGAACACTTATCGAAATCAATACTTAGGCCCCCTGATCCATCATGAAATGAACCGCTGTATCGCATGTTATCGCTGTGAGCGCTACTACAGAGACTATGCAGGTGGCAAGGACCTAGGGGCTCAAGCGTCCCATGACCATGTTTATTTTGGCCGTCATGAAGAAGGTATTTTAGAGAGTGAGTTCTCTGGTAATCTTGTCGAAGTTTGTCCTACCGGCGTGTTCACCGACAAACCATTCCTTAAGCAGTACAGTCGCAAGTGGGATTTGCAATCAGGGCCCTCCATTTGTCAGGGCTGTGCGGTGGGTTGCAATATCGCGCCAGGAGAGCGTTACGGTAAGGTCAAGCGAGTACATAATCGTTATCACGACGAGGTTAATGGATACTTTATTTGTGATCGAGGCCGTTTTGGTAGTGGTTATTTAAACAGCGATTTACGCTTAGATTATGCTGGAATCAAAAAACCTGATGGAAGCTTTTTTGCCGTTCATCAACAGCAAGCACTAGAGACTGCAGCCGGTTGGGTAGCAGGTAAAAAAGTCGCCGCTATTGGTTCGCCAAGAGCGTCTCTTGAAGCGAACTATTTGCTGCGTGAATTAGTTGGTAAAAAGAACTTTGTACCAGGGTATTCCGATTCAGAAGCAGAGTTAATCGGTAGCATCTTGTCAATATTGCAATCCACCACAGCGATTAACCCATCGATCAAGAAGATGGAATCTGCTGATGCGATCCTTGTTCTTGGAGAGGATGTTACTAATACCGCTCCTAGAGCAGCGCTCGCGTTGCGCCAGTCAGTTCGTAACAAAGCCTTCGAGTTAGCTGAGCAGATGGGGTTACCCTCATGGCAGGATGCAGCGGTTAGAAATCTTGCTCAAGATCAACTATCACCCATGATCATCGTGTCAGCAATGGATACTCGTCTTGATGATGTAGCTAGTCAGTGTGTCTCTCTTGCTCCAGATCAAATTGCATCCTTTGGTCACGCTGTCGCTGCGGCTTTGAAGGGTGAAAAGTGTGATAATCCTGAAGCAGATTCCGCTGCCAAGATTCTTAAGTCAGCAAAAAACCCCTTGATTATTAGTGGATCAAGCATGGGTAATCAAGGAATTATCAACAGCGCGGCGGCGGTTGCCGAGGCTCTCAATACGCCCGAAACAATGTTGAGCTTTTGTCTACCTGAATGCGACAGCATGGGGTTAGCGTTACTCACTCAAAACGATGCGTGTAGTTTGGCAGACCTAGTAAACAAAGCCCCCAAACTTGATGCTTTAATTATATTAGAAAATGATTTGTACCGACGTGGGGATCGCGCTGAAATTGATCAATTACTTGCTAGTGGAACCAAGGTCATTACCTTGGATATGTATGAAAATAGTACTCTTGATCAGTCAGATTTAGTATTACCAGCGGCGTCTTATGCTGAGTCTCAAGGCACACTAGTGAGTAGTGAGGGCCGTGCTCAGCGCTTCTATCCTGTTCACTCCCCAGCTGTTGAGCGCATGCCAAGTTGGCAGTGGATATTGCAACTTGCAGGAGCAGTTGGACATAAAAAGCTATCTGCTTTGGAGCATTTAGATCAAGTCATTACTGCATGTGCCCAAAGTAATAAGGATCTTAAAGGTCTGATAGATGTTGCACCGCTAAATAGTTTCAGAAACCTGGGTTCAAAGATACCTCGCCAGACTCATCGCTATAGTGGTCGTACGGCAATGAATTCCGGTGTGTCAGTTCATGAGCCTCAGCAACCGAAAGATCATGAGAGTCCCTTGTCGTTTAGTATGGAAGGGTTGAATCGTGATCAACCTTCCTCATTGACCCCCTTTGTTTGGTCACCAGGATGGAATTCAAACCAGTCACTACAGAAATTCCAGTCAGAGGTCGATGGGCCTCTGAAGGGCGGATCCTCGGGAGTGCGACTCATAAAGTCATCACAGTCCGGTGCTGTCGTATCTTCCGAAGTAGGAGAAGTTATTTTAAAGCAACACCAGTGGCATTTGGTACCAATGCACCAAATTCACGGGAGTGACGAGCTTTCAGGGCACACTGATGAGATGGCCGAACTAGCCGGCCATGGGTTTATCGCCATTGGAGAGAAGGTTGCTGAGAAACTTTCGGTCAGTCCGGGAGATGGGTTGCTGGTTAGACAGGGAGATCTTGAGTGCGCTTTAGAAGTCCGAATTCTATCTAGAGTGGCTAAAAATTGCATTGGCTTCAGTGTTGGATACGCGGAAACTCGAGGTTTAATTGCCGGTAGTTTGGTCAGTTTAGAGGTCGATACGAATTGGCAACGCTCCGGTCCTGAGATGATCGCATCTGATAAAGCTGCTTTTGAACAGGTAATCACAGAAGGAGGTGCGAGTAATGTCTGAACTCATGCCAGTCATTCTCGCTCTGACCATTTTAATCAGTGGCGTTGCCGGAGCAGCAGTTTTAACTTGGTTTGAGAGACGCTTACTGGGGGTTTGGCAAGACCGCTATGGCCCCAATCGGCTTGGTCCACTCGGTATTGGCCAAGTGGCAGCTGACATGATCAAATTACTCTTCAAAGATGATTGGATACCACCTTTTTCCGATCGTGTTGTATTTATATTTGCGCCCACGGCGATCGTCGTAGCAATGATGATGGGTTTCGCCGTTGTTCCCTTTGCTCCTGGCATGATGATCATCGACGTTAATATTGGATTACTTTTTTTCTTAGGTATGACGTCTCTCGCAGTCTACAGCGTTCTGTTAGGGGGTTTGGCATCCAATAACAAATATGCGCTGTTGGGAGGATTGAGGTCCGCAGCTCAAATGGTCAGTTATGAAGTATTTATGGGTCTTTCTCTCATGGGTGTTGTGATGATGACCGGTAGCTTCAGTTTAGTTGATATCGTTGAGGCACAGACAGAAGTTTGGTTTTGCTTTACCCAAATACTCGGTTTGATTGTATTTGTTATTGCTGGGATTGCAGAGAGTCATCGTCTGCCCTTTGACCTGCCTGAAGCCGAGCATGAATTGACTGCTGGTTTTCATACAGAGTATGGGGGAATGAAGTTTGCAATGTTCATGCTGGGTGAATACCTTGGGTTAATGTTGATCTCTTGCATGATTGTCACACTTTTCTTTGGTGGCTGGCACGGTCCTATGTTTATAGGAGATTGGTTACCTCCGTTCTTTTGGTTTAGTTTCAAGACATTCATAGTTATCTGCTTTTTTGTCTTATTGAGAGCCGCTATTCCTCGACCACGTTATGATCAGTTAATGTCACTCGGGTGGAAAGTCATGTTACCAATTACCTTAGTCAATATTCTGATCACGGGTGCTGTGCTTTTATGGATGGAGGGTGTTGCTTAATGTTAAGTGAATTAAGAACAATGTGGGAAGTGCTAAAGCATACCTTCACTAAGGCTGAAACCGTTGAGTACCCAGAGCAAATGCCCTATCTAGCTCCCCGCTATCGAGGCCGTATCGTGTTGACTCGCGATCCCGATGGAGAAGAGCGCTGTGTGGCTTGCAATCTCTGCGCCGCAGCCTGTCCGGTGGACTGTATAGCACTGCAAAAAGATACTCGGGAAGATGGCACTTGGTATCCTGAATTTTTCAGAATCAATTTTTCTCGCTGCATCATGTGCGGAATGTGTGAAGAGGCCTGTCCAACCTATGCGATTCAATTAACGCCAGATTTCGAAATGTGTGAATACGATCGCCAAAACATGGTCTATGAGAAAGAACATTTGTTGATTAATGGAGTGGGTAAGTATCCTGATTATAACTTTTATCGAGTGTCAGGAATGAAGACCGCCTCTAAAGATAAAGGTGAGGCACTTAATGAAGCTAGACCTATAGACACGAAGAGTTTACTGCCATGAGCTTAGTTAATCGATTATTAGATCTGAGGGTCGATCATGCTTGAAATAGTGTTCTTTTATATAGCGGCAACGGTTGCTCTAATAGCCACAGTGATGGCTATGACAAGAGCAAATGCGATTCATGCTCTCATTTATCTTATTGTTTCATTACTGGCAGTTGCAGTTATTTTCTTTCTCATTGGTGCACCATTTGCTGCAGCCTTGGAGATCGTTATTTATGCTGGCGCGATTATGGTTCTGTTCGTATTTGTCATCATGATGCTTAACTTGGGAGAGAAGGGCGATAAGCAGGAACGTCAGTGGTTGAAGCCAGGTATATGGGCCGGACCCGCGGTGTTATCGGTGATTCTTTTAGTGGAATTATTGGTAGTCATCAGTGATGTGAATGGTCCAGTCTCTGTATCAGTGGTTTCGGCAAAAGAGGTCGGGCTATCACTCTTTGGGCCTTATGTATTAGCGGTGGAAATATCAGCAATGTTGCTATTAGCAGGTCTAGTTGGTTCGTTCCATCTTGGTCGTCGTTATCTCGAGAGAGATCATATCGAGAAGGGGAGTAGCCAATAATGGACGGACTTAATATCCCCCTTAATCATATTCTTCTGGTCTCATCACTTCTGTTTGCTATCGGCATGCTTGGTCTAATGATTCGGCGCAACATTATATTTATATTGATGTCATTGGAGGTAATGCTCAATGCAGCCGCATTGGCTTTTGTCGCTGCCGGCGCGCACTGGGGACAACCTGATGGTCAGGTTGTGTTTATGCTAATTCTTACCGTGGCAGCGGCAGAGGTGGCGGTGGGTCTGGGACTGGTCTTACAGGTTCAAAAGCGCTTTAAAACACTGGACATGGATCATGCCAATCGGATGCAGGGCTAATTATGAGTGAGACTATTTGGTTAATACCACTGATTCCCTTCCTGAGTTCAGTAGCCCTGATGCTTTTTGGCTCTCGCCTTAAAATAACCCATATTGGGGTTTTAGGTGTTGCATCAGTAGGTATTTCAGCCCTCTTGACATTAGTGTTGGCTGTTGAGTTTATGCAAAATCAACAGGTAATTCAGGCTTCGCTTTGGACATGGATGGAAGTGGCGGGTTTTGCCCCGGGTATCTCCTTCTATTTTGATGGATTGACGCTAGTCATGATGTCCGTGATTACGGGTGTTGGATTTTTAATCCATCTTTTCTCCACAGAATTTATGGAGAAAGACCCAAGCTATGCTCGTTACTTCGCTTACCTTAATATGTTTGTTGCAGCTATGTTGATTCTAGTGATGGCCGACAACCTGTTATTGCTTTACTTAGGCTGGGAAGGTGTAGGTGTCTGCAGTTATCTTTTAGTGGGTTTCTGGTACCAACATAACGCCAATGGTCATGCCGCACGAAAGGCATTTATTGTCACTCGTATCGGTGACACCGCAATGGCGCTAGGGTTACTACTGTTGTTCACTGAATTGGGAACCTTAGATATTCAAGCCATGGTGGGAGCGGCTAATCAAACCTGGCAGATTGGTGACAGTATTCCTCTTGTCGCCTGCTTGTTAATAGTCTGCGGAGCTGTTGGTAAATCGGCACAACTGCCTTTACATACCTGGTTACCTGATGCCATGGCGGGCCCAACTCCAGTCAGTGCTCTTATTCATGCGGCGACCATGGTTACTGCTGGTGTTTATCTTATAGCACGCACTCATGGGCTTTTTCTTTTAGCCCCTACGGCAATGACCGTTGTAGCTGTTATTGGTATAGCAACCTCCTTGATGGCAGCGTTTACGGCGCTCATGCAAACTGATATCAAACGCATTTTAGCCTACTCTACGATTAGCCAGATTGGTTATATGTTTCTGGCGCTTGGGGTGGGGGCTTGGAGTGCAGGTATTTTTCACCTGATGACGCACGCATTTTTTAAAGCGTTACTATTCTTAGGCTCAGGTGCCATTATTCATTGTCTCCATCACGAGCATAATATTTTCAAAATGGGTGGTCTTCGAACCCGTATGCCTATGACATTTTGGAGCTTTATGATCGGCTCAGCAGCACTGGCAGCGCTTCCTATGACCTCTGGATTCTTCAGTAAAGACCAAATTTTGCTGCAGGCATATCAACTCCCTGATCTGGGGCCCGGTTTATGGATGGCCGGTCTTTTGGGGGCTCTATTAACGGCGATATATAGCTTCAGACTTGTGTTTGTGGTGTTCTTTGGTCAAGCGAACACCGAGCCAGACAAAGATACAGGCTGGCGCATGGCCGTTCCGCTGTCAGTACTGTGCTTCTTAGCTATGATTGGTGGTTATTTTATGATCCCAGTGGCAGAGGTATTCCCCGCTAGCGATGGTAGCCATCCGGCTCATTGGGTTGAGTATGTGTCTATTTCAGTGCCGCTAGTGGGTTTGCTCATAGCTTACCTTGTATTTTTCAACCGTCGCTTAAATATTGATGGTCTAGCTAACTCTACTGTTGGTAAAAGTCTTGGTAACTTCTGGCTAAGCGGTTGGGGTATTGATTGGCTCTATGATCATTTATTTGTGCGCCCTTATTATGGTCTGGCTAATTTGCTCAAATCAGAGCCCGTCGATGGCATATATGGCTTGATCGTAGCTTTAAATCAGACATTTAACCATTGGCTGAGCGCAGCTCAAACGGGACGAATGCGCTGGTATCTTGCCAGCATGGTGGCGGGGCTGATTATCCTCATTACCCTTGCGGCTAATCTATCAACGGGGGTGCTCCAATGATAATGGTTAACCTTATAGGCATCCTTCTTATTGGTGGTTTGTTGGCCATGATCTCTGAGCGGTTTGGCGATACAATACCGCGCAAAGTAGCCATGGCCGTGGTACTGATCGATTTGCTCTATCTCCTGATCTGTCTTTCTGGCATGCCTGAAATCACTCAACTGCAGGCTCCATTAGCCAATGATCCATCGACTTGGTTGATGCACTTCAAGACTGACTGGATACCTGCTTTTGGCATTAGTATTGAGTTAGCTCTTGATGGTATTAGCTTGCTTATGGTGTTGTTGACCTTGATTTTGGGAGCCATCGCCATTAGTGCTTCTTGGACCGATATAGTCGTTCGAAAAGGCTTTTTTGAAGCTAATTTATTATGGTCACTGGCTGGGGTTCTGGGTGTATTTATGGCCTTAGACCTCCTGTTGTTCTTCCTTTTTTGGGAAGTTATGTTAATTCCCATGTACTTCATGATTGCGATCTGGGGTCATGAGAATCGCGGTTATGCCGCTATGAAATTCTTCATTTTCACCCAGGCCAGCGGCTTACTCATGCTGATATCTGTTTTGGCACTTGTGGCTATTAATCACAGCAATACTGGGGTATGGAGCTTTAGCTATTTCGATTTGTTAAATACCCAGATGGCAGAACAAACTGCACATTGGATCATGCTCGGATTCTTTGTTGCTTTTGTTGTCAAACTGCCTGGGTTTCCGTTCCATACTTGGTTGCCTGATGCTCATACTCAGGCACCAACCGCGGGTAGTGTTATTTTGGCCGGAATTTTACTCAAAACTGGTGCCTACGGACTTATCCGGTTTGCTGTTCCACTTTTCCCTGAAGCAGCTTTGAATTTTTCTTACCCTGCAATGTTGTTGGGTGCCGCAGGCGTAGTTTATGGTGCGGTCCTCGCATTTGGTCAAACTGACTTCAAGCGTCTCATTGCATATAGCAGTGTTAGCCACATGGGTTTTGTCCTGCTGGGTATTTATGCCTGGAATGAACTCGCTCTTCAAGGAGCTGTCATGCAAATGGTAGCGCACGGGTTTAGCACAGCCGCCTTATTTATGATTGCCGGTTCATTGCAAGAGCGTCTGCATACAAGAGATATGCGTCAAATGAGTGGTCTGTGGCAGCAGATGCCCCGCATGGGTGCTGTTGCAATGTTCTTTGTTGTTGCATCTCTGGGTTTGCCGGGTCTTGGTAATTTTGTCGCAGAGTTTTTGGTCCTTTTGGGTCTCTTCCAAGTCAACGCATGGATTACCGTGGTTGCCGCCACTGGCTTAATCACCGGAGCCGCATATTCTTTGCTCCTGATGCAGAGATCATTCCAGGGCGAAGTCAATAAAAAATGGGCAGATCATGGTTTGATTGATTTTGGGTCTCGAGAGATGCTCACTATGGCAGTGATGATGATTGCGTTGATTGTGCTAGGAATTTACCCACAACCGGTGCTTGATGCTGCGCATCCAGTCTTACAGAGTCTACTTGAGCTCACCACTGACCCGGCAAATACTGTCGCGGAGGTGGCTAGATGAACGCTGCAATGTTTTCTGCGCTAGCGCCGATCTTAATTTTATCCCTGACGGCCATTGTGTTAATGATTCAAGCATCTATCAAGAGAGACCAGTCCATCGCGAGCTTGATCACTGGTGTTGGTTTTGTTTTGGCGCTATTCGCAGCTCATTACGCTCGAGACTTTGCCCAACCGGTCACCATTCTCTTGCAGGTAGATCATTGGAGTTTGTTTTTTACTAGCTTAATAATCATTTCTTCCTTTGTAACTTTAATATTGTCCTTAGAGACCTTTTCACCCGAGGGTGAACGTAAGGAAGAATACTATTTGTTGTTGGTACTATCGGTATTAGGTGCGGTAGTGCTGATCCAATCTAGTCATATGGTGTCCTTGCTACTGGGCATGGAGCTCATGGGCGTCGCTCTTTATGCCATGATTGCGTTTCCTGAAAAAGGCGAGCTGCCTCTTGAGGGAGCAATTAAATACTTAGTCCTGTCTGCCTGCGCATCAGCAATGTTGCTATACGGCTTTGCGCTGATTTATGCCGCAACCGGGAGCCTCAGTTACCTTGGTATCGGTGCTGGGGCCGCTGAGGCTTATGTTCAAAATCCAATGTTGATTATGGCAGGAACTGCCATGGTGCTGGCAGGTATTGGCTTTAAGTTATCGGTTGCACCTTTTCATATGTGGACACCTGATGTCTATGAGGGAGCTCCGACCCCAGTGACTGGCTTTTTGGCGACGGTTTCAAAAGGTGCAGTTTTTGTTGCTCTCACACGCTTTTATATCGACGGCAACCTTCATCAGTACAGCGGTTTAAATACAGCCCTGGTAGTCTTAGCTATCGCCTCAATGTTGATTGGTAATTGGCTGGCGCTGAGACAAGAAAATATTAAACGACTATTGGCCTATTCCTCCATTGCTCATTTTGGGTATCTGCTTATTGTATTAATTGCTTTGTCATACATGGATGTTCAGTTGGTAAGCCAGAGTATTACTTTTTACCTAACAGCCTATCTAGTAACCACATTGGCCGCTTTTGCAGTGGTGTCTACCATTGCTGGAGAAGATGTTAAAAGACAGGATATTAGCGCCTTTGAAGGTCTGTTTTGGTACCGTCCACTTGAAGCATCTGCCCTCACGGTTGCCATGTTGTCTCTTGCTGGCATCCCATTAACTGCAGGGTTCATGGCAAAGTTCTTCGTCATTACTGTGGGTATTCAATCAGACCTGTGGGTCTTACTAGGTGTATTAGTATTAGGTAGTGCCGTTGGTATCTATTATTACCTGAGAGTTATATTTGCCATGAGTAAATCGTCTCAAGGTGGAGAGCAAACTGCGAACAATTTAGAGAAAATTCTAGCGGTAGCACTAATAGTCTCAGTTTTATTATTGGGCTCTTGGCCTCAACCCTTTATTGCTTATGCTGGGGGCCTGTAACACCTAATCTCGATCACAGACACAAAAGTATGGAGAAGTTTATGTTACGTTCAGTTGATATTAGCGATTATATGATCCACAGACCGGTCAAAATCCATGCTGAGGATGATATGTCTACGGCAATAGGGTTAGTGCTCGACAACAAAATATCTGGAATTTGTGTTGTCAATGAGCATGGTGATCTTGTCGGCGTATTATCTGAAATGGATTGCTTAAAAGCGATTCTGAATGCAACGTATAATGAGAGTGGTGATCTTGGGAGGGCAGGTGATTATATGACCAAAGACATCGAATACTGTGATATTCACGCGGATCTTGTTGATGTTGCCGATGATATGATTAAAAAGGGTCACCGCCGTCGCCCAGTTTTAGATCATGGCAAATTAGTGGGCCAGATAACCTGCCGACAACTACTGCGCGTAGTAAGTGAGTTCAATCAGAGGGCGGTGCCGCTTTAAAAGTGTAAAGACAGGTTACTCTTACGGCTTTCTGTAGTCGACAATCTGTCTGGCTGCATTTAATTGAAAAAGATGATCAACACGAGTTGGCATCTCTTCCAAGCAGTGCTCGGTAATGCGCTGAAAGTTTTGAATAAAACGTCTTATTTCCTGGTCCGACATTGTGCTGACACGCGCTGGATCAGTTTTTGTTGACCTCAGTTTCTCAATCAGCTTTTGCTCTTGTTCTAATCGCCATTCAAATACTGTTTTAAAACTCGGAGCTCGCAGCATTGCAGTACTATCTGCTAATTCAAATAATTGGGGATACTGCGTCGCTAATGCAGTGTTGACATAATCTCTGCACACGCCATCAGGATCTTCCGAGCGCTCAAGATGATTTACTGGTTCGATCAAACTATTGGGTGCCTGAGGTTTTGCACCAAAACACCAGCCCTCTATCACAATGAGTCCGATATGACCTGTGATCGTTTCGCTATTGGCCTCAGGGACACGATCATCCATACTTTTATCAAAACGAGTAATCAGCGCCTTGTTGCCCGATGCCAGGCTACTAATTGTATCGATCGCTAGGTTTACATCGTGGGTGCCGGGCACCCCTCGTTGGGCCAGAAGTGGGTGAATTTTTCTAGCAAGTTTAATTCGCTCAGCTTTTGTAAGATAAAAATCATCCAGAGAAAGTGCGACGGTCGCTAAGTGATATTTTTCAGCGACTACTGTGCAGAGATAATCTGCAAGGGTGGATTTCCCTGAGCCCTGACAACCATTAATACCAATAATGTAAGTTTTTTGATTAACCTGATACTGAGTGTTGAATTCATCAATTAAGGGTGAGAATGCGCTTTCCGCCATTGATAGATAGGATTCCGGGAGCTGGTGGCGGCCTAAAAAGTGCTGTAATGCAAGGTTGCTCATAAAGTAGGGATTCTAATAAAATTAAAAAGGGTCAGATCAGGAGGAATAATTATACTACAACTCAAAAATTGTAATCTGGTCGCGCGTTTGCAATCAATTACAGGCATAATCACACGTCATTCAACCCAAAAAGCACAGTCTATTGGTCAAATCTTATGAGTCTTAGAAATCTTAACTTGTCGAAGTTCTACTCTGGGGCAGTACTACTTGCATTGTTCTCTGTATTTTCAGTATCCAGTTTTGCCGGGAGCGTTATCTTAATCATTGGTGATGGTATGGATGATCACCAAATAACCATTGCTCGTAATTATCTTGTAGGTAGCAGAGGCAAGCTGTTGATTGACCGCCTCCCACTTCGAAGCACCGCCCAGGTGTTGACCATAGATAATGACAACCCGGATAAAGCTATTTATGTTGCTGACTCGGCAAATAGTGCAACCTCAATGGCCACTGGAGTTGTTACTAGTATCGGGCGAATCGGTACCAGCGCAGGTGATGATAAAGATTTAGTGAATATCGTAGAACTCGCTCACCGGCAGGGGCTTAAAACAGGCATAGTAAGTACTGCCAGTATTACTGATGCGACACCTGCTTCGTTCTACGCCCACATCAGTACGCGGGACTGTGAAAACCCTGACATGATGGTCGGCACCGATCCTTATTTTGATATGGTTATTGATTGCTCTCCAGACCTTAAAAGCAATGGTGGCCTTGGGTCTATTTCAGAACAGCTAATTGACTCGGGAGTTCACGTGGCGCTGGGGGGCGGCATGAAGCATTTTACTCCTTTGGCAGAGGGTTCCGATCAAACGGTCTTAGAGTTAGCAAAAGAGTCAGGTTACCAACTTGTCAGTAATGCAACTGAACTAGATGGTAGCGGTGCTGGGAAATTACTTGGATTATTTTCTCCAAGCACAATGCCTGTGATGTGGCGCGGACAGGATGATCGAGCAGCAGAAAAGCCAGACCCTAGTTTTTTAAATCGTATTCACTCCATGCTTGGTTCTGTAACCTATCCAGAACCTATGGATTGCGAAAGTAATCCAGAGTACATCGACATACCCAGTATCTCTTTGATGACACAAACAGCACTAGACAGACTCACCGAAGAAGATGAACGTAATTTCTTTCTGATGGTTGAGTCTGCGTCAATTGACAAGCAGTCTCATCAGCGCAAGGCCTGTGGAAGCATTGGTGAACTCAAACAGTTGGACGAAAGTTTGGCCGTTGCGATGAAGTTTGCTGAAAGTCACCCTGACACTCTTATTTTGGTGACTGCTGATCATGGTCAAGCAGCTCAGTTAGTGCCTGAGCGCACTCTTTATTCTGGGATTCCCGTGCCTGTCTATACTCCTGGTCACGTTGCGCGTATTAACACCAGTGAAGGCGTCATCATGGCGGTTAATTACGCCACTAACGACTTTGTTAGTGAGGAGCATACCGGGGTTAACATACCCCTGCTAAGTAATGATGTTGGTCAAGGTTCGGTTCCGGCGATGGTCACCCAGCCCGAGATCTTCGATATCATTAAAAGCCACTTATTAAAATAGATGCCAATCTTCTCAAATCAACAGGATTTATAATTATGCTGACAGTACACCATCTCAACAACTCTAGGTCTCAACGTATCATCTGGTTACTCGAAGAACTGGGTGTTGATTATCAGATCAAAGCTTACCAGCGTGATCCGGTCACTAGCCTTGCACCGCCTGAGCTTGAGGCTATTCATCCCTTAGGCAAATCACCGATGCTCACTGATGGGGATGTAACTATCATAGAGTCAGGCGCTATTATTGACTATTTATTACGACACTACGGTGATGGACAGTTGTTGCCTAAAGCAGGCAGCCATGATCATGAGCAATATCTGCAGTGGCTTCACTACGGGGAGAGTGGTGCAGCATTACCTCTTATGCTCAAGCTCTATACTTCCCGGCTACCGGATGGGGGTGAAGCTCTCAAGCCAAGAATCAATGACGAATTAACCCGGCATCTTGGATACATAGAAAAATCTCTTGAAGGTGTTGATTGGTTTGTTGGAAACACCTTCAGCGGAGCTGATATACAATTATCTTTTATCGCTGAAGTTGGGCCGATGATGCATCTATCCGACAAACTCCCTAATCTTTTGGCATTCCGCGATCGCTGCCATCAACGAGAGGCTTATCAAAGTAGTTTAGCCAAAACTGAGCCCTATGCATATGGTCCAAAATAGTCAATGTGAGAGCCATGAATAAAAGAGCCATTAATTTTAGTTTAAGTATTTTCTGTATCTTTTTTGTTACTGCCTGCAGTGAAGATCAACCCACGATGGCTTGCTTGCCTGAGAGTGAGGTGGGTCAAACTGTAAACATTAGTGGCGGTGAATTTACATTTGGTGACAATCGGTATTATCCCGACGAAGGTCCTGCGAAAGAGTCTCGCGTGGCAGATTTTAATATTGATAAAACTGAAGTGACAAATGGCCAGTTTCGTGAATTTGTAGAGGCGACAGGCTATGTGACAGCGGCCGAGCGTGGGCTGTCGGAGGGAGAATTCCCGAACATTTCACCTGAGTTTAGAGTACCAGGCTCCATGGTTTTTGTCGCTCCAAATCTTGACCAGCCAAGCTCTCCAGCGACCTGGTGGCAATTTATTCCGGGCGCTAACTGGCGACATCCAGAAGGGCCTGGTAGCTCCATCACTGGCAGGGATGCATTTCCTGTGGTTCAAGTCATTCATTCAGATGCAGAGGCCTACGCTCAATGGCTTGGTCGGAGATTACCCTCTGAAACAGAGTGGGAGTACGCATCGCGTGGAGGTCTTAAAGGAGCTACATTTTCCTGGGGTGAAGAATTACCAGATAACGGCAGATCAAAAGCCAACACTTGGCAGGGACATTTCCCCTACAACAATATGAATGAAGATGGATTTATAGGAAGCTCTCCAGTGGGTTGTTTTGGCGCCAATGGATATGGGCTTTATGATACAACGGGCAACGTATGGGAGTGGACTGACACGCCTTATGGACCGGATCGTAAGCATAACTATGGCTCCCAGGGTTACGACCCACAGCAACCTGGAGTAACCGTTAAAACTCTTAAAGGTGGTTCGTTTTTATGTTCAGATAACTACTGTCAGCGTTTCAGACCAGCAGCGCGGCAAGCTCAAGACACTACGCTAGCTTCATCGCATATTGGGTTTCGTACCGCGTCAGATATTGAGGTTCTGTCATCACCAATAGGCGTAAACTAAAAAAGATACCAGAACCGCCGAGATTCCTAGTCCAGTGAATACATAAATTAAAAAGCGATTTAAAGCAGAATGAGAATGGTACTTGGAATGCTCTTTAAGATCCTCTAGCTCTGCAGGGGAAAACCCTGTGCTGACCTCGTGGGAAGAATCCTCCAGGAACATATTGGCATCCTCGGTCTGGTGATCAAAGATTACCCAGAGGCCAACAGAAAATACCCCCGTAACAAAGCCGCCTAATGAGTATGAATGCTTCGATGAAACATGGGTTAATATGCCTTGATTTTCAAGCGCTAACGCATCTAGCTCGGCATGTCTGCTCGAGGAATATTGCTTCACCAATTTCATTAACTTGTCCTTGCCCATTTCCCCAACAAGCGTAACGTTATCTTGTAATAGATTAAAAATGAATAGGGATTGTGTGAAAAAGTCTTGTTATAAATTATTTTGATAAACGCGGATATAAAAATGGATCTGAGTTTCCAGTTGTTTTAGCTCAGATATTGCTTTTTGCTGTTCAGGGCTCGTGTGCCAATAGTAGGGCGTCATGGTTAGTAGGTCTAACGTATGGGTCCCATCTACAGTAATATTGGCTTTGATTTCCACCTCTTCCTGAAGCTCAAAGGTAAGGTGCTCATTAATATTTCTAAAATTACCCTCATGGGGTTGATGCTTCTGATATACATGCTGGGTTAGGCCAGTCAGGTGCTCTTCGCCAGGACCTACCATTAATAGTGTGCCGCCTGGCCTTAAAACTCGTGCGGTTTCAATGGGGCAAAGGGGAGAAAATACCGATAGGGCTGTATCTATACTGTCGCTGAAAAGTGGAAGCTGATAAGCGCTATCTACGACTAGCTGAGCCTTGAATTTGCGTTTAGCCGCCTGCCGCACACCATTTTTGGCGATATCTACGCCTATTAGCTCAATGGGTGTTTTGTCTTGATTGGCGATGGTGCTGAGCTTCTCCAAGTAATAACCCTCACCGCAGCCAATATCTAAAATCTTCTGGAGCGAACCTGAGTGATTATTGAGTAACATTGAAGCGATAGAATCAGCAAGAACACAATAGTAACCCGCGTTAAGGAAACGCTGGCGACTTTTCACCATTAAGTCATTATCACCCGGGTTTTTGCTGCGTTTCTTTTGAGCAAGGTGCAAATTAATGTAGCCCTCGCGGGCTACATCGAAGCTGTGATTATTGTTACATTGAAAAACTTTTGAGCTGTGAACTGCCGTTTTAAGTAGGCTATCGCAGCTAGGGCATTTTAGAGCAATGGCAGACCCTTGTTGATTATCTAGAATAAGCCGACAACCTCACCGTTATGATCAACATCAATATTATTTGCAGCAGGAACCCTCGGAAGGCCAGGCATGGTCATAATATCGCCACATACCACTACAATAAAGCCAGCGCCAGCAGAAAGTCTCACCTCACGGATTGCCATAACATGATTATCAGGCGCACCTTTTAAATTTGGATCTGTAGAAAAGCTGTACTGACTCTTCGCTATACACACAGGGAAGTGACCATAGCCCGAATCTTGAAGAGACTGTATCTGATCTCGAATCTTTTGATCGGCAATAATGTCGTCTGCTCTGTAAAGTCGAGTGGCGATAGTTTTGACCTTGTCCCAAATTGGCATCTCATCAGGATATAGCGGGGCAAAATTAGCATGGCCTCCATCCACTAGTTCAACCACCTCATGGGCAAGAGCCTCTGTTCCCGCACCACCATCAGACCAATGGGTGCACTCAACAGCTTTGACGCCATTAGCTGCTGCAACTTTTTTAATCATTTCAACTTCGGCATCGGTATCGGTAACAAAACGGTTAATAGCCACAACAACAGGAACGCCAAATGATTTTACATTTTCAATATGTCGTACTAGGTTGCTACAGCCTTCCTTTAAGGCTTCAACATTTTCTTCACCCAGATCATCTTTACCGACGTTACCGTGCATTTTAAGTGCACGCACGGTAGCTACAATAACAGCAGCATCTGGATTCAATCCTGCGCTTCGACACTTGATATTAAAGAACTTTTCAGCACCTAAATCGGCACCAAAACCAGCTTCGGTAACAACATAGTCAGCCATCTTCAAACCTGCTTTAGTGGCGATAACTGAGTTACACCCGTGAGCTATATTAGCAAACGGACCACCGTGAATAATCGCAGGGTTATTTTCAAGAGTCTGCACTAAATTAGGCGACAGCGCGTCTTTTAGCAACACTGCCATAGCACCAATTCCTTTGATCTCACTGGCCAAAATAGGTTGATGATCTCTTGTGTAAGCTACAACAATTTTCTCCAAGCGTGCTTTTAAGTCGTCCAGATCATTTGCCAGGCAAAAAATAGCCATAATTTCAGAGGCTACCGTAATGTCATAACCGTCTTGGCGAGGAAAACCATTGCCAGGACCGCCAAGACCACAGGCAATGTTACGCAAGGCACGATCATTCATGTCAATAACGCGCTTCCACTGAACTCTGCGAGCATCGATTTCAAGACTATTACCCCAGTGAATATGGTTATCTAGCAGAGCTGAAAGTAAGTTATGGGCGGCACCAATCGCATGAAAGTCACCCGTAAAGTGAAGATTAATGTCCTCCATAGGAACAACCTGAGCATATCCACCACCGGCGGCTCCGCCTTTCATTCCAAAGCAGGGCCCTAGGCTTGGTTCACGGAGACAAACAATAGACTTTTTACCAATCTTATTTAGCGCATCTGTCAGCCCCACTGAGGTGGTTGTTTTTCCTTCACCTGCAGGAGTGGGTGTAATGGCGGTTACCAAGATGAGCTTACCATCCGGCCGATCACTCAGCGTGGATAGATACTCAGGATCGATCTTCGCTTTGGTTTTGCCATAGGAAATTATCGCGGACTCTGGAATGCCCAGTTTTTCAGCGACTTCGTTAATTGGTTTCATTGTCGCATTACGTGCGATTTCAATATCACTCATCATTATTTCCTTCTCTGTGCTGGCCATAATTTTAGTTGGCACATCTTCCGTAAAGCCCGCCAACATTGGATTTCTAAGACCGTCAATTGCTGTCTCAAAAACGACTCACCTAAATGCCCTTTTTAGGGCTTTTTTTGGTGGCGCTTTCAGATACACAACTGTCGTAACTGTGCCCTATCAGATATGATTTTGGCAGTTACACTTCCGAGATGCAAAGAGGGTCTTTAAACGATTAATTTGAGATGTCAGTATGAAGAAGAATGCGCGCGTAGTAGTAGTTGGTGGTGGAGTTGTTGGTGTTAGCACACTCTATCATCTGGCGAAGAAAGGTTGGACTGATGTAGTCCTGGTTGAACGTAAGGAATTGACCTCTGGCTCAACTTGGCATGCGGCAGGGTTGCTGCCATTGTTTAACATGAGTTATTCGGTTGGCAAATTGCATCAGTATTCGGTGAATTTTTACCACGAATTAGAGAAAGAAACCGAGCAGAACGTTGGTTTTAGCGTGGTCTCAAACATTCGTCTAGCCTCCACCGAGGATCGAATGGACGAGTATCGCTACTACGCTGGTGTAGCTCAGACTGTCGGTGTGGAAGTCAACTTCCTGACACCGGAGCAAGTCAAAGACGCATGGCCCATGTGTAATACCGAGGGTTTGATTGGTGCTATCCAGCATCCTGATGATGGCTATATTCAGCCGGCTGATCTTACTCAGGCTTTGGCTAAAGGAGCACGTTCGCGCGGTGCTGAGATCTATCGTAATACCGCTGTATTGGATCTTGAGCAGCAGTCAGATGATAGCTGGATAGTTAAAACAGACAAGGGTGACATACATTGTGATCATGTCGTTGCCTGTACAGGTAACTTTGCTCGCAAAACCGGCGAAATGGTCGGCTTAGATATTCCCGTTATCCCCGTGGAGCATCAATACATTGTTACCGATCCTCACCCAGAGATACTCAAGCGCAAGGCCGCCGGTTTGCCTGAGCAGGCAGTGCTGAGGGATTCTGATGCGGGTTATTACCTTCGTGAAGAAGCAGGTGGCATGATTCTAGGTCCTTACGAAGAGAATGCGCCCTGTTGTTATGTGGACGGCCCTAGTGCCGAGTCAGAGTATGAGCTATTTAATGGTGATTTAGATCGCCTAATGCCTCATGTTGAAGCTTGTATGGAGCGTGTTCCAGCATTTTCAGAAGTTGGCGTCAAAACAATTTATAACGGTGCTATTGCCTACACGCCAGATGGCAACCCGATTGTTGGCCCCGCCTGGGGATTGAAAAATTTCTGGCTAAATGAAGGTCATAGTTTTGGCATTACTGCCGCCGGTGGTGCCGGATGGCAATTGGCCGAATGGATAGTGGATGGAGAGCCCACAGTCGACATGATGGGTGTTGATCCGCGCCGATTTGGCCCCTATGCCACCCGTGGTTATTTGCGTAGCAAAAATGAAGAAGCCTACGATCACGTGTTCAAAAATCACTACCCCGATGAAGAGCGCAGCGCGGCAAGACCCCTTAAAACAGCACCCTGTTATGATCGAATGAAAGACTTGGGAGCAGTATTTGGCAGTGTTTATGGTTGGGAGCGTCCCAACTGGTTTGCGCCTCCAAATTATGCGCTGACAGAGCAAGAGCTTAATAAAGATGACACCCTGTGGAATAAAAACCATTCCACAGCTCTATCTGATGGCCGCATTGTTGAAAAAAACTCGTTCCGTCGATCCAACTACTTTGATTTTGTTGGTAATGAATGCCGTCATGTCCATGAAAAAGTAGGGTTGCTTGACATGTCTGCTTTTTCAAAAGCCACCGTGTCCGGAGCTGGTGCAGAGGCGTGGTTAAACAGCATTGTGGCTAACAATGTTCCCAAGGCCATTGGACGGATCGGTCTATGTCATATGCTTTCGCTCAATGGCGGAGTGCGGGCAGAATTCACTATCTATAAGCGTGCAAAAAATAGTTATTACTTGGTGTTTGCTGGTGCAAATGAGCGTCATGATTGGGATTACCTAACTAAGTTAGCACCTAAAGATGGTTCAGTTCAATTACAAAAGATAACCACCCAAATGGGTGTTTTGGTCTTAGCTGGCCCCAAGTCGCGTGAGGTCTTACAAAAACTGACAGATACCGACTTGTCTAATGATAAGTTCAAGTGGCTTACGGGCAAGCCGATCAATGTTGGTTATGCTCAGGCAGAGGCCCTGCGGGTAAACTTCGTTGGCGAATTGGGATGGGAGCTCCATCATCCAATCGAGATGCAAAACTATATTTTTGATGAATTAATGAAGGCTGGTGCTGAGTTTGATATCAAGCCTTTTGGTATACGCGCAATGGACTCCATGCGACTGGAGAAATCCTATCGTTTAATTCCTCGCGAAATGTCAATTGAATATGCTGCTTTAGAGTCAGGACTAGATCGGTTTGTGAAGCTGGATAAAGAATGTGATTTTGTAGGTAAGACCGCCCTATTAGATTGGCAAAAGCGTGGGTTCGTTAATAGTTTTGTGACCCTGGAAGTTCATGATGTTGAGGATGCTGATGCTCGGGGGTCTGAAGGTTTGTATAAGGACGGTCAGCTTGTTGGCCGAGCGACATCTGGCGGATTTGGGTTTCGCGTGAATAAGTCCCTAGCGCTAGGTTTAGTGCAGGTAGCCTACGGGGTAGAGGGAACAGAATTGGAAATTGAAATACTCGGAAAACGTCGACGCGCCACCGTGATTTCTGAATCAGCCTTTGACCCGGATAATGCGGCTCTAAGAAGCTGATTTTTAGGCTCTTTAAAGTTGTCGTGACCGTATATGCTTAGGTCGCAAAATTGTATGCGATGGGTGCTAAAGAAGCACAGACTGCGCCCATTGATTTCACTGCTTAAAGAGGGTGGCTTTAGCCCTTATTGGATTGACTATTATGACTGAACGAACAGGTAGAAGAAGAGCAGGTAGAGAAGGTGGCGGACGAGAAGGGCGTCGCGAAGCTCGCGCTAATGCTGTGGCTAAAACAGTTCCCTTTATCGAGCGCAAAATTCCTTACCTAGAGTATCTCTCCGAAGAAAGCCTTCAACTGATTGAAGATAATGCTGACATCTTGTTGGAAGAGATTGGCATAGATTTTCTTGATGACCTTGAAGCGTTAGAGATGTGGAAGGACGCTGGTGCCGATGTTCAAGGCACGCGAGTTCGATTTCCCAAAGGCCTCTGTCGATCGCTCATTCAAGCCAGTGCTCCAAAAGAGTATGTGCAACATGCTCGTAATCCAGAGCGCAGCACCATCATAGGCGGTAAGCGAACGGTACTCGTGCCAGCCTACGGTTCTCCCTTTGTGCACGATATCGATCAAGGTCGCCGTTACGCAACGATTGAAGATTTCAAAAATTTCGTTAAATTAGCATACATGGCGCCAGATATTCACCACTCTGGGGGCACAGTTTGTGAGCCAGTTGATCTACCGGTGAATAAACGTCACTTTGATATGGTTTATACACACTTTAAGTACAGTGATAAGCCCCTAATGGGATCAGTCACTCACTTTGAGCGTGCTCAAGATACAGTGGACATGGCAAAGTTGGTGTTTGGTGATGAATTTGTTGACCAGAATTGTGTACTCACTAGCTTGATTAATGTGAACTCACCAATGACCTATGATGCGACCATGCTTGGATCGCTAAAGGTGTATGCCCGCAATAATCAGGCTACAGTTGTTTCACCGTTTATTCTAGCTGGTGCAATGTCACCAGTTACCGCAGCTGGAACTGTAACTCAAATTTTAGCCGAAGCATTGGCCGGAATTGCCTTCACCCAGCTGTGCCGACCAGGTGCTCCGGTTGTATTTGGAACCTTCGCTGCTGCGGTGTCTATGGCGTCAGGAGCCCCTACCTTTGGTACGCCAGAGCCTAGTCAAATACTTTATGCAGCGGCTGCTCTAGCGCGGCGATTAGGCGTACCTTTCAGAAGTGGCGGTGGTCTATGTGGGTCTAAATTACCCGACGCACAGGCCGCATATGAGGCAGCGAATACACTACAGACGGCATCCCTAGCGGGTGTAAACTTTATGCTCCATACCGCTGGATGGCTTGAGGGTGGCTTAGCGATGGGCTATGAAAAATTCATCATGGATTGTGATCAAGCAAGCATGATATCTGTACTATTGGGTGGCATGGACATGTCTGAGAATGGTCAAGCCTTCGATGCATTTCGAGAAGTAGGCCCAGGTAAGCACTATCTTGGATCTGCTCATACTCTCAAAAATTTTGAAACTGCATTTTATCGATCTACTGTGGCGGATAATAATAGTTTCGAACAATGGACCGCTGATGGCGCCTTAGATTCAGCTCAGCGGGCTAATGGTTTATGGAAAAAAATGCTTAACGATTATCAGCCACCAGCGATGGACCCAGCTGTTGATGAAGCATTACTTGATTTCATTGCACGACGCAAAAACTCATATGCTGACCGAGACTACTAAATACCTATTGGGGGTTGTGAACTATGTCTGATGAAGAAGATATCATATTAGCCGAATTACCTGACGATGAACTGGTATTGCAGATGCACGATGATCTCTACGATGGTTTAAAAGAAGAGGTCATGGAAGGTACAGATATTCTATTGGCCCGAGGCTGGTCAGCGGAGCGAGTCCTAGGAGAGGCTCTAGTGGACGGTATGACTGTTGTCGGAATAGATTTTCGAGATGGTATTCTGTTTGTTCCCGAGGTGTTGCTAGCGGCAAATGCAATGAAAGGTGGCATGTCCATTTTAAAGCCGCTACTCGCTGAAACCGGCGCTAAACCCGTTGGCACGATGGTGATAGGTACCGTTAAAGGTGACATTCATGACATTGGTAAGAATTTAGTCGCCATGATGATGGAAGGTGCTGGGTTTGAGGTCTTTGATATTGGCATTAATAACTCAGTAGAAGAATATCTCGCTGCTCTTGAGCGTCACAAGCCAGATATTCTAGGTATGTCAGCACTACTAACCACCACCATGCCCTACATGAAAGTGGTTATTGATGCTTTGACTGAGCAAAATCTCCGTGAAAAATACATTGTTATGGTGGGCGGTGCACCGCTTAATGAAGAGTTTGGTTTGGCTGTGGGTGCAGATGCTTATTGCCGAGATGCCGCTGATGCAGCAACCACGGCGATTCGTCTTGTGTCTGAGCGCAGAGTACTTGAGTCGACTGCTTGATGTCTACTGCCCGTGATCCAGCGGCGCAAACATCACCGATTTTAATCATCGCGTGCGGTGCATTGGCTCAGGAAATTGTTCAGTTACAGAAACTAAATGGTTGGAATCATTTGCACCTCAAGTGCCTTGATGCAGAGCTACACAATAGACCTCATTTGATCGCTGGTAAGCTAAGAGAAAAGATCACTCAGCATCGAAATGAATATAACAATATTTTTGTCGCCTATGCAGACTGCGGTAGTGGTGGAGAGATAGATCGGGTACTTGAAGATGAGAATATAGAGCGACTGCCAGGGGCGCACTGTTATTCTTTTTTTGCCGGCGAACAAAGATTTAAAGAAATTAGTGAGCAAGAATTAGGCAGTTTTTATTTAACTGACTTTTTGGCTAAGCATTTCGAAAGGCTGGTGATTAGAGGGTTAAAGCTGGATCAGTATCCGGAGCTTAGAAATCAGTATTTTGGGAATTACACAAGGGTTGTCTATTTATCCCAAGAAGACAATCCCAGCGTGCGCTCTCTAGCCAAAAATGCTGCGCGTTTCCTTGGCTTAGATTTTGAGCACGAACACTGTGGATACGGTGATTTGCAAACTGGCCTTGAATCACAGGTCATAAAGTTTGGATAGGTCGCACTATTCTGAAATGGAGTCGATTTCAAAATGCAGAAAATTGTAGTTTATTGGCGTGATATTCCAGCCCAGGTATTGGTGAAGCGCGGTCGAGAGCGAGGCAAAGCGATTCTAAGTCATCGTTTTCAGGCGGCAATTGATCGTGCAGCCATGAGGGCGGGCAAAGGTGGCAGTGAGGAATACTTGGCGGACTGGCGACGAGAGTCAGGATCCCTCGAAGCAGAGGGCGCTCCCCAAGCGCTTGCCGAAGAATTTGCAACGGCGATTGAACAACAGTACTCAGATGACGATATTAAAGTTTTAGTTAAAAACAAAGGGCTAAAGGCCGAGTAACAGAATAAATAGTATCGTTTCATTGACCCTAAATGGAGCGATGTAGACCGATGAGTGGAGTGAGTGCAGATGCCTCTGAGTACAAACCAAGAAAAGCAGGCATTAATTGACCTCATGGGTAAAACCACTCTAGAGGTAACACCCGGTGGCGCTGCAAAAGTAAGTGACTTTAGTCAAATCCTCAGGGCAGGGTGCACTGTATACGTGACTTTTTTAGAAGGCTCTGATTTCGGCGACACCATGGCTACTGTGCATCGACTGAAATCCGAAGGCTATAACCCCGTTCCGCACTTTGCCGCTCGCTCGATCCCCTCAGTACAGATGTTAGAAGAAAGCCTTACTGCGCTCCAGAGTGAGGGAATTACCGAAGGCTTGCTAATCGGTGGTGGCGTTGACAATCCTGTTGGTGAATTTAATGCCTCCATTGACGTATTACGTGCGGGCTTGTTTGAGAAGTACGGTTTTACAAAGCTTGGTTTGGCAGGTCATCCCGAGGGTAGTCCGGACATTTCCGATGCAGATTGTGCTTTGGCCATTCAGCAAAAGAATGACTATGCAAAAGAGTCCACCATGAGCCTCTATCTTGCGACGCAGTTTGTCTTTGAAGCAGCCCCAGTGCTTGCGTGGGAAAAGAAAATTCGTGAGCAAGGCAACATGTTGCCTGTTTACGTCGGTATTCCCGGTATAGCAACTATTAAAACATTGATGCGTCATGCTCAACATTGTGGAGTGGGCCCGTCAATGCGCTTTCTAACCCGTAACCCCTTAGACATGATAAAGCTGGGTCTAAAAGACTCCGTCTTGGGCAAGTTCGTCAATGCACCCTCATCAGAGCCCAGTGAATTATTGAGAGATTTGATCGAAGGTATTAACGCTGACCCTGATTGCCTGATACAACAATGCCATCTCTATCCGTTAGGAGGGCTTAAAAAGTCAGCTGAGTGGATGTATAAGATTCAGGATGGACACTTTGAGATTTCAGAAAAAGGTTTTACAACAACTTAAATTATTGAAAATACTGTTGAAACTAGAGTGTAAATGGATTCAACCGAATAAAAATAGGAAATATTATGACTGTAACTACCATTAGCTCGGCTACCAAAGAGGTCAATATTGGCTTTGACCATCCTTTTGTCATTATTGGTGAACGAATTAACCCCACTGGCCGAAAAATACTTGCCGAAGAAATGAAAGTAGGCGACTACAGTCGCGTTGAAGCTGATGCTCTTGCACAGGTGGCTGCAGGCGCTCAAATGCTAGATGTTAATGCGGGGATTCCCTTGGCAGATGAGCCAAGAATTCTTGGAGAAGCGATTCAATTAGTGCAGTCGATAACAGATGCACCCATTAGTATTGACTCATCGATTATTGCAGCTCTTGAAGTTGGTTTGTCTGTCTACCAAGGCAAAGCTTTAGTGAACTCTGTCACCGGTGAAGACGAAGTGCTCGAGCGCGTATTGCCCTTAGTAAAAAAATACGGGGCTGCGGTGGTAGCAATCTCTAATGATGAAACCGGTATTTCTGAAGATCCTAATGAGCGCTTTGCTGTTGCAAAAAAGATCGTCGAGCGTGCAGCAGATTACGGAATTCACTACAGTGATGTTGTGGTTGATCCCCTGGTGATGCCGATTGGAGCAATCAACACAGCAGGTCTGCAGGTCATGCATGTGGTTCGACGTCTGCGTGAAGAGCTTAAAGTCAACACCACCTGCGGTGCTTCTAATGTTAGCTTTGGCTTGCCTAATCGCAATGGCATTAATAGCGCCTTTTTAACTATGGCTATGGGCGCTGGAATGACCTCGGCAATCACCAGTCCATTGCATCCAGAAGTCATGGCAGCGGTTCGAGGTGGGGATGTAATGATGGGCAAAGATCCTAATTGTGCTAATTGGATTAAAGCCTACAGAGAACCCACTGCAGAGATTGGTCGAGGCGGAAGAACCAGCCGTCGCCGCGCTCGTTAAGGAGACTACGTATTAGCGAAGGACAGTCATGAGTGACTCAATGGTAAAGGTAGTATTTACGCCCTCTGGTAGGCGCGGCAGCTTTCCTGTCAACACGCCATTACTAGATGCTGCCCGAAGTTTGGGAGTTGATATTGATTCTGTTTGCGGAGGGCGAGGTCTCTGTGGCCGTTGTCAGGTTACCTGTGCTGAAGGCGCCTTCCCCAAGCATCAGATTCAGTCGTCAAAAGATCATCTTTCCCCCTTAAGTGAAACTGAAAAAAGTTATAACCAACGCAAAAAGCCCCTCGCACAAGACCGTCGACTAAGCTGCCATACGCTATTACTTGATGACTGTGTTATTGACGTTCCACCAGAGAGCCAAGTCCATCGTCAAGTGGTTCGCAAAGCTGCTGAATATCGTGATATTGAGCTTGATGCGGCCACCCGATTGTATTGTGTAGAGGTGCCAGAGCCTGATATGGAAGTGCCCAAGGGTGATCTTCAGCACCTACTTGATGTACTAGAGTCAGATTGGGGGTTATCTAGTTTGACCTGCGATGCGGCATTGCTGGCTCGCTTGCAACCTGCGCTCAAGGAAAGTGGACGCAGACTTACCGTTGCAGTGCACAGAAATCACTCAATTATTGCACTTTGGGCGGGCTTTCATGATCTAGCCTATGGCGTAGCGGTAGATGTAGGATCAACCACCGTTGCAGTGCACCTGTGTGATCTTTCTAGTGGAGACGTATTAGCAAGTGCCAGTGTCATGAATCCACAAATTCGCTTTGGCGAAGATTTAATGAGTCGTGTTTCCTATGTCATGATGCACCCAGAGGGTGCTCAAGAAATGACCAACGCAATTCGCGTGGCTCTGAATGATCTCTTTAAAAACGTCGCCAAACAGGTCAAAGCAAAGGTAGAGGATATTTTAGAAATCACCCTTGTGGCAAACCCAATTATGCACCATCTACTGCTGGGAATTAATCCCGTTGAGTTGGGCGGAGCACCCTTTGCCCTTACTACTGACACAGCAGTGGAGATGCCAGCTCGTGAGTTAGATTTACAGATTAACCATGGAGGTAGAATCTATATCTTGCCATGTATAGCTGGCCATGTTGGTGCAGATACTGCTGGCGTGATTCTCTCTGAAGAGCCGCAGCAGCAAAAAGCCATGACTCTGCTGGTTGATGTAGGGACCAACGCCGAAATCGTATTGGGTGATAAAAATCGATTGTTAGCGTGTTCCAGCCCCACAGGACCCGCTTTTGAAGGGGCTCAGATTAGCGCAGGTCAGCGAGCAGCTGCCGGTGCGATTGAGCGCGTCCGCATTGACCCAGACACTCTAGTGGCGCGATTTAAAGTGATTGGCTCAGATTTATGGAGCGATGAGCCAGGCTTCATCGAAGAGACCTCAAAATTTGGTGTCACAGGTATTTGTGGGTCAGGCATTATCGAAGTGGTTGCTGAAATGTATCTTTCAGGTATTGTCACTGTCGATGGCATTATAGATGGCGAATTGGCTAGCCGTTCACCCCTTGTCGTAGCCGATGGCCGCACTTGGTCTTATGTATTGTATCAATCAGATTTAACTGAAAACCAAGCACCTATTTTGGTCACTCAAAATGATATCCGTCAAATCCAGTTAGCTAAGGCTGCCCTTTACGCCGGAGTTAAGCTGCTCATGGACAAACTAGATATTGACCATGTCGATCGTATTCGTTTGGCAGGTGCATTTGGTAGCCATATTAATGTTCAGCATGCGATGGTGTTGGGTCTAATTCCTGACTGCGCTCTAAATCAGGTTTCCTCAGCAGGTAACGCTGCTGGAACCGGAGCTAGAATCGCATTACTCAATAACCAGTCCCGCAATACTATTGAGGATCTAGTCACCAATATAGAAAAGATTGAGACGGCTATGGAGCCTAAATTTCAACAGTACTTTGTTGATGCCATGGCGTTCCCGAACAAGACAGATCCTTTTCCAAACTTGTTTTCCACAATCGACAAACCCCCCGAGAAGCTCATCACAGAATCCCCTGGCGGGCGAAAAAGACGACGACGATAAAAAAGCTTCTTATATTCTCCTTAGTTAACATATACTCGCCTCAAGAGTCTTTAATGAGAGGCCGAACAGGCGTTTCCTAAAACGCATATCGTAATCTATGATTATGGTAAGAAGGTGAAAATGTCGAATTCAACTGAAACACCAGTCAACGAGACCGACGTAGCAATGCACGTTGGTTTTTTAATGCTTCCAGAATACACTCTAAGCACCTTTTCTAATGCTGTGGGTATCCTTCGCATGGCCAACCGGTTGAGCGGCCGAGAACTGTACACCTGGACTCTGCGTAGCCTTGATGGAGAACCCGTGACATCCAGTGCTGGATTGGAGGTAAACCTGGACGGCAGTTTAAAAGATGCAGATGGCATAAACATACTACTAGTCTGCGGGGGTTACTCGGTCAAAAAATACTGTGACAAGCCGCTGATAGAGAGTTTGCGTCTGATCTCCAAGCGCAAAATTCCTATGGGAGGCATCTGTACAGGCAGTTATGCTCTCGCAGCCGCAGGCTTACTTGATGGATACCGTTGCACCATTCACTGGGAAAATATAGCCAGTTTCCGTGAAGAGTTTCCAAAGTTAAATATAGCATCAAGCTTGTTTGTTATTGATCGTGACCGCTACACCTGCTCAGGTGGTATTAGCTCTATTGATCTGATGCTAAATTTTATTGCTAGTATCCACGGCCACCAGTTAGTGCAGCAAATATCAGAACAGTTCACCTGTGATCGTGTACGTACCGAAAAAGATGCTCAGCGCGCACCCCTGAAGTATCTTATTGGAGCTAGTCAACCAAGGTTAGTAGACGCTGTAACATTAATGGAAAGCAACATAGAAGAGCCGCTGACTTTAGATGAAGTTGCAGATTATGTAGGCATATCACGGCGACAACTAGAGCGGTTATTTAATCGTTATCTTCACTGTGCACCGTCACGTTACTACTTAGAATTGCGATTATCCCGAGCGCGATTACTACTCTTACAAACGTCCATTCCAGTAATTGACGTTGCCATTAGCTGCGGGTTTTCCACAGCCCCACATTTCAGTAAATGTTACAGCGACCTATACAGCAAGCCCCCTAGTAGTGAGCGCAGGGCACTGCGCTAGCCGCGATAGTCTGTTGGTTTTTTATCAAACGCTTGGCGAAATACCCTAGAGAAATGGGCGGTATCTGAGAATCCACACTCTTGGCCAATGTCGGTAATTAATCGATCAGTATTTTGTAGTAGCCACAATCCGTAGCGCAATCGAATCTTTCGATAGAACTTCTGTAGGCTCTCACCTGTGTCACTAATAAATAAACGCTCTAGCTGGCGCTTAGAGATCGCTAAACGATCTGCCATTTCATCGGTACTCAATGGGCGGCTTAAGTTTTGCTCCATTAGCAGAAGGGCTCTAGCCACCCAGCGATTACTTACCTCATAATCAGCGCCTGGTTGAGGCTGAGGAGCATCAGCGGGGCGTGGATTGTCCATAACCAAAATACGCAGACTTTTGCGGGCCCAATTTTGGCCCAGATGACGCTCAATAATATAGGCAGCCAAATCAGCAGCCACAGCACCTCCTGCGCAGGTAATTCGATCGCCATCATCCACAAAAAGCTGGTCTGCAACGGGGATGACATTATCGAAGCGGTCGGTGAGATCCTTATGATGAAACCATGAAACACAGCAACGTCGCTGATCCATCAGCCCCGCTCTAATCATCACAAAAGATCCTGTGCACAGACCTACAATAGGCACGTGAGCGTCATCTGCTCGCTGCAGATAATCAACCACATGGTCACTGCCCTCAAGAGTCTGGTCTAATAGCCCCCCGACCACCACAATATAATCAAAATCTGACGGGTCACGGTAAGTCTCCCATGGTTTCACTGTCACCCCAGCACTAGAGCTCACCGGAGCCAAATCCGGCCCCATAACAGTCCACTGACAGTTAACCTGACGGCTTTTGTCGCCTTCATCAGCAGCAAGGCGTAGCGCATCAATAAAGGCCGAAAAGGGCAGTAAAGTAAAGCTAGGCATAAGTACAAAACCTACCGCAAGGTGGGCAGAATGATGCGTCTGTAAGGTCGTTTCAGGCATGGCCAAACACCCTCTATAAGTCGTTTTAATACAACAAAAAATGGTTTTACGTCATAACTATAATGACATTTTAGCCCTAAAACCCTTGTTTTTACGGTTTGAGCGTTATTTTGTCGTTTTTGAGTCACACATTGGCGTTTTTATTCTAGCAGTCCCAACCGTAAAACTGGTCAAATACACCCTTGATAATCTACATTTAACTTTGTGCTCACTATGAAACGATACTCTGGTTTTAGTCTGTTAAAAAACGCCCTTAGCTACCATGAAAATTGGCAGAAAGTCTGGCGTAGTCCCAAGCCCAAAAAAGAATACGACGTCATTATTGTTGGTGGCGGCGGACACGGCTTAGCAACAGCCTACTACTTGGCAAAAGTACACGGTATAACCAACGTTGCCGTTGTCGAAAAAGGATATCTCGGTGGCGGAAACACCGCCCGCAACACCACTATTATTCGGTCAAACTATCTCTGGGACGAGGCAGCACAACTCTACGAACTATCCCTCAAATTATGGGAAGGGCTCAGTAAAGAATTAAACTACAACGTAATGTTTAGCCAGCGCGGTGTGCTTAATTTGGGGCATAACCTACAAGATATGCGCGACATTGAGCGGCGCGTCAATGCCAACCGACTCAACGGTATTGACGGCGAGGTAGTGACCCCAGAGCGAGTAAGAGAAATTGCGCCACTAATCAATATATCTCGAGATAGTCGCTACCCTATCTTGGGTGCCTCCTGGCAACCGCGCGGGGGCACAGCCCGCCACGATGCGGTGGCCTGGGGGTATGCTCGGGGTGCAGACGCTCTGGGAGTTGACATGATTCAGCAGACCGAAGTGACTGGTATTCGTCGAAAAGATGGTGCAGTAATTGGTGTAGAAACAACCAACGGCTTTATTGGTGCGCGCAAGGTCGCCTGTGTTACTGCGGGTAGTTCCGGAGTAGTGGCGGCAATGGCAGGCTTGCGGTTGCCCGTTGAATCACGACCTCTTCAAGCATTGGTTTCAGAGCCCGTTAAACCCTGTCTAGACACAGTGGTTATGTCAAATGCAGTGCACGGGTACATCAGCCAGTCTGACAAGGGCGACTTAGTAATTGGTGCAGGGGTAGACAGCTATAATGGTTATGGCCAGCGTGGGTCATTCAATGTCATAGAGCACACCGTACAGGCCATTTGTGAGCTGTTTCCGGCATTTAGTCGAGTGCAAATGAACCGCCAATGGGGCGGCATCGTCGACACCTGTCCTGATGCTTGTCCGATTATTAGTAAAACCTCAGTGGATGGCCTTTACTTCAACTGTGGTTGGGGTACCGGTGGTTTTAAAGCCACGCCTGGCTCTGGTTTTGTTTTTGCTGACACCGTGGCTAATGACAGGCCTCATCCATTGGCTGAAGCCTTCAATATTGGCCGGTTTAATAGTGGAGCCTTAATTGACGAGCATGGGGCCGCAGGTGTAGCCCACTGACACCATTATCAAACATAGTTTGAGAGACTATTTATGTTACAAATTTATTGCCCACACTGCCAAGAATTGCGTAGTGAAGAAGAGTTTAACTACGGTGGTGAAGCCCATATTGCCCGCCCCTTAGCCCCTGAAAAACTCACTGACGAAGAGTGGGGTGATTACTTGTTTTTTCGCAAAAACCCTCGCGGTATCCACCATGAAATGTGGTACCACGTGACTGGGTGTCGTCGTTATTTTAATGCCACACGTAACACAGTGACCTATGAAATTCTTGAGACCTACAAAGTCGGCACACAGCCAAGCATTGTTGGAGAGGGCGCATGAAACAACTAAACCGCCTGCCTAATGCTGGGCGCACAAACCCTGACCAAAATATTAATTTTACATTCAACGGCAAAGCCTATCAGGGAGTAATGGGTGATACCCTAGCCTCAGCTTTACTGGCAAATGGAGTGAATGTAGTAGGTCGCAGTTTTAAATACTCACGACCCCGCGGTATTGTGGGCCATGGTGCCGAAGAGCCCAACGGTATTATTCAGCTAGGCTCAGGCGCAGCTACCGTACCCAATCTTAAGGTCACTCAGGTCGAGCTTTACGAGGGGCTTGAAGCCTCAAGTGTCAATGGATGGCCAAATGTTAATTTTGATTTGATGGGCATAATGGGTTGGTTTGGGCGCTTAATGCCGCCAGGGTTTTACTATAAAACGTTCATGTACCCACAAAAACTCTGGATGACCTACGAGCACTTTATTCGCAAGGCGGCTGGGTTGGGCAAAACACCCGTTGAGGCCGATCCAGATGTTTATGACAAACTTAATCAGCACTGCGATGTGTTGGTGGTAGGTGCAGGGCCGGCAGGTTTAGTTGCTGCGCGTGAAGCAGCAGAGGCTGGTGCCCGAGTCATCATTGCAGATGAACAGAGCGAGTTTGGTGGTAGCCTGCTGGCATCCACTCAAACCCTAAGCAGTGTATCGGCTAGCCAATGGGTCGCAGACATGGTTGAGCAGCTAAATCGTTATAGCAACGTGCAGCAACTGCCCCGTAGCACAGTGTTTGGCTACTACGACCACAACTTTTTGACCATTTTAGAAAAACGCACAGATCATCTGGGGTTGAGTGCATGCAAGGGACAGCAAGTAAGGCAAAGAATGCACCGAGTAAGGGCCAAACAAGTGGTTTTAGCAACAGGTGCCTTTGAGCGCCCGTTGGTGTTTGCGCACAACGATATTCCAGGCGTAATGCAAGCATCCTCTGTATCAACCTATGTTAATCGCTATGGTGTGGCACCCGGAAGCAAACTTATTTTAGCCACCACCAACGATAACGCCTACCAAACAGCCATTGATTGGCACACCGCGGGTCGAGATGTTGTAGCGGTGGTTGACTCGCGCCAGTCACCTAACGGTGAATTAGTTGAACAGGCCAGGGCTCTGGGTATTCAAATAGCAAGTGGTCATGGCGTCATCGAAGCTAAAGGTGGAAAACGAGTACGCGCAGCCATGGTTGCTCCTCTGAATAAAAGCGGCAGTGCCATCACGGGTGAGGTAAAACGTTTGCCCTGTGACCTTATAGCGACCTCTGGAGGTTGGAGTGCCGCTATTCATCTCAGTTCCCATACCGGCGCCAAACCAGTTTGGGATGAGTCGATTATAAGCTTTAGACCTGGCGACTCAAAACAGCAAGAGCGCTCGGTAGGCGCTTGCAATGGCACTTTTGGCCTGCGAGACGGGTTGATTGAAGGCGCCACTGCCGGTGCTAAAGCAGCACAACTTGCCGGGTTTGGATTGGGTGCCGTGCAATTTTCGCCTGTAGAGCTCATAGAACCGATGCAAGAACCGCAGCAGGCACTATTCTTGGTACCTCACAGTAAACCACCCAGTCGAGCCCCCAGTCAGTTTGTTGATTTGCAACTGGACGTCAGTGCAGGCGGTATAGAGCTGGCCGTAAGAGAAGGGTTTGAGTCTGTAGAGCACGTAAAGCGCTACACCGCGTTAGGGTTTGGTACTGACCAAGGCAAACTTGGCAATATTAATGGCATGGCTATCCTAGCCAATGCGCTTGACCAAAGTATCAGTGAAACAGGCACCACTATCTTTAGGCCGTCTTATACGCCCACCACCTTTGGCGCAATTGCCGGCCGTGATGTTGGTGAATTATTTGATCCAGAGCGATATACCTCAGCTCACAGATGGCATATTGAGCAGGGTGCCAAATTTGAAGATGTGGGCCAATGGAAGCGACCTTGGTATTTTCCTCAAGGTAATGAAACTCTCGATCAAGCCGTTAATCGCGAGTGTTTAGCGGTGCGCAACAGCGTTGGTATTCTTGATGCCAGCACCCTTGGCAAAATTGATATCCAAGGGCCTGATGCTGCTGAATTCATCACTCGAATGTACACCAATTCATACCTTAAATTAGCTCCAGGTAAATGTCGCTACGGCGTTATGCTCAAAGAAGATGGAATGATTTTTGATGACGGAGTCTGCGCCTGTTTAGGTGATAACCACTATCTCATGTTTACCACCACAGGTGGTGCCGCAGGTGTTTTAGCGTGGTTAGAGTTATGGCAACAAACCGAATGGCCTGACTTACAGGTTTATTTTACCTCGGTTACTGACCACTGGGCTACAGCAACTGTTACAGGGCCTAATGCTCGCAAAGTGGTGGCCAAAGTATGCCAAGACATTGACTTAACCTCTGACCAATTTGGGTTTATGGATTGGCGTGATGGCACAGTAGCGGGAGTTGCAGCGCGAGTGTTCCGCATTAGCTTCACTGGGGAATTGTCTTTCGAGATCAACGTATCCGCCAATTATGGCCGTCATGTATGGGAGGTCTTAATCGAGGCAGGCAAAGAGTTTGATATCACACCCTACGGCACAGAGACCATGCACGTACTGCGCGCAGAAAAGGGCTTTATTATTGTTGGGCAAGATACTGACGGCTCCATGACCCCTGCTGACATGAACATGGATTGGATTGTCGGCAAGAACAAAGCCTTTAGCTTTATAGGTCAGCGCTCATTATCCCGTAGCGACACTCTTCGGGATAATCGCAAGCAGCTAGTTGGGTTAAAAACGATTGACCCAACTATCGTGTTACCTGAGGGGGCTCAGATTGTTAACGACCCCAAACAGCCTATTCCAATGGCCATGCAAGGCCATGTGACCTCAAGCTATTACAGTGCCAATATGGGCCACTCCATCGCTCTAGCGGTCGTGAAGGGTGGTTTGAATCGTTTAGGTGACACAGTGTATTGCCCAACAGCTGATGGGACCACCGTCCCCGCACAAATAGTCAGCTCAGTATTTTACGACCCAAAAGGAGAGCGCCAGCATGTCTAATACAGGCCATCAACCCCGTTCTGAGTCTCCATTGCACTATGGGTTGACCAGTCAGGTTACTGAAAATGCACAGAGTAGCCTTGTGGTTCAAGAAATTCATCAAGGTTGCCACCTAACATTGCGCGGCGACAGTGGTGACACACAATTTGGCCACGCTGTATTGCAGGTTACAGGTGTGACTTTACCCACCAAGCCGGGTACTTACAGACGTAGCGGCAATACCAGCATCTACTGGTTGGGGCCCAACGAATGGTTAGTTACCGCAACATGCGACGCCTTAAGCCTTGGAAGTGCCTTAAGACAGGAGCTTAAAGGGCATGTAGCCGTTGTCGATGTTAGTGGTGGTCAAACACAAGTAAACCTCAGTGGTGAACAAGTTGATACTCTCCTCCAAAAGGCAAGTGTATATGACTTTGGTTCTTGGGCTGAAGCCTCAGATCAAGGTGGTCGATGCACGCAAAGTACCTTTGCAAGCGCTAGCGCTCTTGTGGCTAAGAATGTTGATGGTAGCGTTGATCTAATCATTCGCCGCAGTTTTTCGGACTATATTATGCAGTGGCTTTTAGACGCAGTGAAAGATACTGGGTTTAAATCACAGGCTTAGGTTGTTCCTTTTGTAGATTTTCTTGGAAAGAAGATCCTCCTAATTAATTATTAATAAATACTATTTCTGCTAATATAGGCAACCTTGATGGGCTGTGCTGTGAATGTTCCATGCGCGGTGCTAAAACGATAATCTGAATAGGCAAATTTAAGGATAAGTAATGAAGACTCGTATTGAGAGTGACAGCATGGGAGAGTTAAAGGTTCCTGAAGATGCGCTTTATGGCGCACAAACTCAGCGAGCCATTAATAACTTCCCCGTGAGCGGTAAATCTATGCCTGAAGCTTTTGTTCGCGCGCTGCTGGTTGCTAAGTCTGCTGCGGCGGCAGCAAATACGAGTTTAGGGTTGTTGGCACCGAATGTCGGCAACGCCATTACAGGGGTGGTCCAAGAATTGTTGCAAAGTCCCGAGTTAATGAGCCACTTTCCGGTGGATGTATACCAAACGGGATCTGGTACTAGCTCTAATATGAATGCCAACGAGGTATTAGCGACCTTAGCTTCATCAAAAACCGGTGAATCAGTCAGCGCCAATGATCATATTAATTATGGTCAGAGTAGTAACGATATTATTCCTACTTGTATTCATATTAGCGCGGCTGTTGAGGTTCGAGAGCGGCTTCTGCCTGCTTTAGAGCACTTACATGAGGTTATCTTGGTAAAAGCCAAAAAAGTCGATCACCATATCAAAACTGGACGTACTCACTTAATGGATGCTATGCCTGTGCGATTGAGTCAGAGCTTGCTGAGTTGGGCTACGCAGATCGAACAAAATATTTACTTTATCAAAGCAACGTTACCTAAATTACAAACACTCGCCCAAGGTGGAACTGCAGTTGGTACTGGCATTAATGCGCATCCTGATTTTGCGTTTGAATTTAATAAGTACCTGAGCCTAGAGACCGGAATAGAGTTCTCTCCTGCAGATAACTTATTTACCCATATCAATACACAGGATGTGGTTGTGTCCTTGTCAGGTCAGCTAAAAACGACAGCAGTTTCAATCATGAAGATTGCTAATGATCTGCGCTGGATGAATTCTGGCCCGCTGGCAGGCTTAGGTGAAATAGCGCTTGAGGCACTACAACCTGGTTCATCAATTATGCCAGGCAAGGTCAACCCTGTGATCCCTGAGGCGGCAGCAATGGTTTCAGCGCAGGTAATTGGTAATGACGCGGCAATTACGATTGGCGGCCAGGCGGGTAATTTTGAATTGAATGTTATGTTGCCAATGATTGCAGATAACATATTGTCTAGTATTTCTCTTTTGGCTAATGTTAGTCGTCTCCTTGCAAATAAAGCAGTGGCAACCTTTACGGTTAATGAAGACCAACTAAAGTTGGCGTTGGGGCGTAATCCTATCTTAGTGACAGCGTTGAATCCTGTTATTGGTTACTTGAAAGCCGCTGAGATAGCTAAAAAAGCGTACAAAGAAGGTCGTGCAGTGTTAGATGTAGCTGAGGAAGAAACAGATATTCCTCGGGCTGAGTTAGAAAAACTGTTAGACCCGGCAAAACTCACTGAGGGTGGCTTGGGTTAAGCCACTTAAAGATCACATAATAATTCATTAGACCAGTTAAGAGAGCTAACTATGGCCGATCTATCCGGTAAAACCTTATTTATTAGCGGCGCGAGCCGAGGTATTGGCCTTGCAATTGCAAAGCGTGCAGCAGCAGATGGCGCAAATATTGCAATTGCCGCCAAAACAACTGAGCCTCACCCGCGTTTGGCAGGTACGATTTATACAGCAGCGGAGGAAATCGAAGCGGCGGGGGGTAAAGCATTACCGTTAATAGTTGACGTCCGATTTGAAGATCAAGTTCAGGAGGCAATGGATAAAACTGCATCTGAATTTGGTGGTATTGATATTTTGGTCAACAACGCCAGTGCTATAAATTTAGCGGGTACAGAGTCGGTGAGCATGAAAGGCTACGATTTGATGCATAGCATCAACACTCGTGGCTCTTTTCTTTGCTCGCAAAAAGCAGTCCCTTATCTACGTAAGTCAGATAACCCTCACGTACTAAATCTTTCCCCGCCACTGAATATGGAGATACGATGGTTCCAAAATCATGTTGCTTACAGTATGGCTAAGTATGGAATGAGCATGTGTGTTTTAGGCATGAGCAGTGAGTTTAAAAGAGATGGCATTGCTTTTAATGCGTTGTGGCCGCGTACTGCTATCGCCACTGCAGCTGTGGCAAATCACTTGGGTGGGGACTTGATGATCGCTAGATCTAGAACGCCAGAAATTATGTCGGATGCAGCGCACATTATACTCTCTCGAGATAGTCGTGAATCCACGGGTAACTTCTATGTGGATGATGAGGTTTTGGCCTCAGAGGGGATCACTGATTTGAATTCTTATCAGGTGGATACATCGTTAGATATCTCTGAATTGGCTCCCGACTTTTTTGTTTAATGCAGGGGGTCAATTTTGTTGACGCGTTCTTTTATAGGATATTTTTAATATTTATGGAGTTTGACACATGAGCTTAACTCAATCAGCTAGATATTTGCTGTTAATGCTGGTTTTAGTCCAAGCTGGATGCGGTAGTGGTGGTTCAGTCCAATCAGATGAAGACTTGGTTTGTTGTAATGAACCGCCACCTACAGGATTGTTGATAGCAGCTGATAACGAAGCTCAGTTTTTGGAGATATTCTCACGATCCATTATTGAAGATGGCGAAGACTATTTAAATAATGATGGTAATGCGGATGTGGTTTTTGCAACAGAGGACTCTGGACGGAGTTTTACGACGACCTACACGCTCGAAGCCTCTGTGGATGAGCACGACGTTGTAAAATATGATGGAGATCATTTATTTATTGCTCCTAGCCGCAGTATGGACTGTTGTTTTGTGATGGAGGATTTCAGTCGAGTTGCAAATGATGGAGTTGAAGAAGATCCAGACAGTCCCAATGAAGCAGAGAGAGGTATTCGGATTTTAAGCACGGACTCGGAGGAAGCGAGTGCAATATTGGTTAGTGTTATCCCTGTTGATGGCGATCTGACGGTTGAAGGTCTCTACAATAAAGATTCAAGTCTGGTATCGCTTAGAAGTTCCAGTTGGTGGGGGACCTTTGGAGAAAGGTTTAGTGCCTCATGGGCATGGGAAGGCCAAACTAGTGCGCTCGATATTTACGATATTAGTGTGCCTGAGCAACCAGAATTAAAACTACAGATCGAAATGGAAGGTGGATTTGTGACCAGCCGCCGCGTGGACAAACATGTATATATGGTCGCCCGTCATACGCCTGAAATCCCAGGCTTAATTCGATACCCCTCTACCCAAGAAGAGATAGAAGAAAATAAAGTATTACTAAGAGACCTAACCGCCGCTGAGGTTTTGCCAACTGTGCTGATTAACGGGGAGTCGAGTCTTCTAGTTGAGGCGGATGATTGTTTGTTTATGGATAAAACTAATGAGCAAGCATCTGCTCGTTATGGTTTCCCAGTAATGACATTTGTTATTGCTGTTGATCTAGAGTCTGAGTCTATGCTTGGTGCATCCTGCTACATGGGTTCTGTATCAGGTGTCTATGCGAGCGAGAATGCTATTTATCTGACGCAAGCGGAGGGTTATGACGAGGAGTCTAGGACATTATTGCATTCTTTTAAGGCGTCAGACGATCTAACGTATCAAGGTTCAGGTTCGGTCGATGGGCATCTTTGGAGTAGAGGAGAGGTGGATTTTCGAATCAGCGAACATGCTGGCTACTTGAGAGTTGTCACCACTACTCAAACGGGGCCTTGGGGAAGCGAAGACTCCATTGACCACCAGCTATCGGTTCTTCAACGCTCTAATCAAGAGTTGGCGCTTAACCTAGTCGAAACTCTACCTAACGCTAATAGGCCTGAAAAAATAGGTAAACCTAACGAGAGTCTCTACGGTGTAAGGTTTTTTGGCGATACACTCTATTTAGTGACCTTTGAGACAGTTGACCCTTTGTATGTGATTGATGTGACCAATCCAGAAGATCCCATGATTACTGGAGAGCTTACCATACCGGGATTTTCTGATTTTCTTCATCCGGTAAATGATGATTTGTTGTTAGGGTTAGGTGCTGATGAGAATGGGCTAACAAAACTAGAGTTATTTAATATAAGTGATATGACTGCGCCTTATTCCCTGGGTACACACCTTCTTGGAGACGGCAGTTGGAGCTATTCTGAAGCTCGCTATAACCGTCACGCGTTTACTTACCAACAATATGATGAGTCTACTGACCGTTTTGCTGTGCCCTTAACTGTGTATGGAAAAGACGAGGATGATTTTTTTCAGCAAAATAGACTTTATATGCTTCAGTTAGAGGGCAAAGATAATCCTGCAGTTGCAACGATTGTTGAGGTCGGTCATATCAAGTCGGTAACGGATAATTGGTGGAATAATGGGCCTCATCGTTCAGTATTTGATGATGATGCGGTTTATTTTATTGATGGAACTTCTGTTTACTCAACTCTCTGGTCTAATCCTTTGGAGCAGGATGGACCTTTTTAATGACTGCTCTATCTGAAGTAATTCGTTCTCAGGCTCAACTGGATTACTAGCGCAGAAGTGTATAGAGTTGAACTAGAGACCTTTTCCTTACTTAACTTAATTTGATGGGTGCCTATTTATGTTTACACGAATGGACAGCAGCACTGAGGAAGAATGGCGACATATTGCTGAGGAGCATAAGCCTCATATTCTCGACATGCCTAAGAGGATTAGTTCAATGCTACAACAATTAGCAGGGCTAACTTTGGGCTTTGGGACTGATCAATTACATCATGCTTTACAAACGGCAACTATGGCTAGAAGAGCAGGTGCCGATGAAGAGATGATTTTGATAAGTTTAGTTCATGATATTGGAAAAGTTATTAATGTCCCAAATCATGGTCAAATTGCGGCTGAGATTATAAAGCCATATGTCAGTGATGATGCTTACAATATTATTAAAACTCACCAAGATTTCCAGGGTGAGCACTATTATCAATACCTGGGGAAACCGCAGGATTTACGGAAACAGTATGTGAACGAATCTTGGTATAAAAAAGCTATTGAGTTTACAGATGAATGGGATCAAGCAGCATTTGACCCTAGTTATAGAATAGATTCCTTAGAGTCCTTTGAGCCATTGATCAATGAGTTTTTTGCTAGTCCCCACACAATTTAGGTATTGATGGTATCCATGAGTTGCCCTTTGCGTGTGTTTTAGATTTTTGGTTTTGTCGTAAGTTTCATGACTTAGATAAAATGGTGGGCCCAGTAGGACTTGAACCTACGACCAATCGATTATGAGTCGACTGCTCTAACCAGCTGAGCTATGGGCCCTTGAAAATTTATTGCTCGTCGATAAAGCTACGCAGGTGATCAGAGCGGGTGGGATGACGCAGTTTACGTAGTGCTTTAGCCTCAATCTGTCGAATACGCTCACGAGTTACATCAAACTGTTTGCCCACCTCTTCTAGAGTATGGTCTGTGTTCATGTCGATACCAAAACGCATGCGTAGAACCTTGGCTTCTCGCGCAGTTAAACTGCCTAGTACACCACGTGTTGAGTCGGTGAGGTTGCTCTTAGTAGCCTCATCAATTGGCTGGGCAATGGTAATGTCTTCAATAAGGTCGCCAATACTTGCATCTTCATCTTCACCAATAGGAGTCTCCATTGAAATGGGCTCTTTAGCGATTTTAAGTACCTTACGAATCTTGTCTTCAGGCATTTCCATGCGCTCGGCCAACTCTTCGGGCGACGGCTCTCGGCCCATCTCTTGCAGCATTTGGCGAGAAATACGATTGAGTTTATTGATCGTTTCAATCATGTGCACAGGAATTCGAATAGTTCTGGCCTGGTCGGCAATTGAACGCGTTATTGCTTGTCGAATCCACCATGTCGCATAGGTTGAAAACTTGTAACCACGGCGATATTCGAACTTATCTACGGCCTTCATCAATCCAATATTACCTTCTTGAATAAGGTCTAAGAATTGTAGCCCGCGATTTGTATATTTCTTAGCGATCGAGATCACCAGGCGTAAGTTTGCTTCCACCATCTCTTTCTTTGCACGCCTTGCCATGGCTTCACCGATGGTGAGACGCCTATTAATATCTTTTATTTGTAAGATGGACAGGCCACTCATTGTTTGCACCTGTATGAGCTTTCGCTGAGACCGCAAAATTTCTATTTCTTGATTAGCAATGCCATTTGAATAGTCGGCTTTTGCTTTTACCAGAGTACCAGTCCATTTTAGATTGGTTTCGTTGCCTGGGAATGACTTAATAAACTCTTTACGCGGCATTTTTGAAAAACGAATGCAGAGTTTCATGATGTTACGTTCTTCAGCACGGATCTTTTCTACCGCAGCGCGAATAACCGCTACTAGAGGGTCAAACTGACGAGGAGTCAACTTCAGAAACTTAAATAATTCACCGAGTTCTTGCATGTTCTTTACAGATGCATTTCCGTCGCGTCCATAGCGTGCGACAGATTTATCTGTTTTGATCATGAGTGCACGAATTTCTTCAAAGCGCTGAGTAGCTTCTTCTGGGTCTAAGCCGCCTTCGTGCTCTTCCTCTTCTTCTTCTTCGTCAATTTCTTCACCGTTGGCAATTCTTTCTGCTTCGGCTGCTTCAGCCGCTTGTTGCTGAGCAAGTGCTGATGGAACATGCTCCATGGGATTTAGATAGCCGCTGATAACATCAGTGAGTTTTCTCTCTCCCTCAACAACCTTGTCCCATTCAGCAATAACAGCGGCGACATTTGAGGGCCAGTCTGCGACTGCCGACATTAGCTCTCTTGTGCCTTCCTCAATTCGTTTGGCGATTTCAATTTCACCTTCACGAGTCAGAAGCTCAACTGAGCCCATTTCTCGCATGTACATACGCACTGGGTCTGTTGTTCGATGCTGCTCAGACTCTACGGACGCAAGTGCAGCTGCCGCTTCAGCAGCAGCAACTTCATCTGGCGTATTGTCACCGGACATCATGAGCAATGTTTCTGCATCGGGAGCAGTTTCAAACACGGTAATTCCCATGTCATTGATCATTTGAATGATATCTTCGACCTGTTCAGGGTCAGCTATATCTTCAGGTAGGTGATCGTTCACTTCAGCGTAGGTCAAGTAACCTTGTTCCCGTCCTTTGGCTATAAGGTCTTTGATACCAGATTGTTGCTTATCATTGCTGTGAGTCATAGGGCTGTCTTGCGTAGTTAGAGGTTGAAAAAATAGCGCGCAATTATAGCGAATAAAATTCCGCTTGTCTCAGTCAAACTTATCTTTATTTTACTTACTCTTACTTTCTTAGTTTAGACCACAAGTCGTTGTTTTATCTTGTTTTTTAAGTCATTCGATTGTTGGTCATTAGCCAGCTGTAATCTTATCCTGTGTAACTGCTTAATTTCCCGCTCGCTCAGGGTTTTTTGTTCAAGTAAATGGAGCGCTTTGTCGTGAATCGGTAAGGCATCAAACGCACTTTGGATGACATGGGCTAAAGCATCACTGAACTCTTGATGATCATCACGTCCTGTTCCGACTGGCGGGTGATAGAGCTCACTCGCAGCGAGTGATTGTAGTATCTTTGTCTCAGCTTGATTGCCATGAGTTCCCAGCCAGTAGGCAAAGATATGGGATGGTTTGTAGTGGGGGTTTTTCTTAGCGACATCAAGAACTCGCAGGAATAGCTGTGTGTCTTGATCAGTAGACTGCTTTAAAAATCCGATATCCTCTGCAGCCTCTGCTAGAGCGGGGTGGTTAAGCAGTAGGGCAGTGATAAATTTGATTGGAGAAAGACGAATTTTGGAAGCCCGGGTTGGGCGCATATCAGCATAATTGTCGGCTTCCAAAGAGCTATCTTGCTCGGGATAGTGATAATCGTTGGAGGCGGCATGAGTGTGTTGATCAGTGGATTGGGTTTGCGAGCCTGTCTCGTGATTGGCCTCATTGGCGATCGCGGCTCTCTGCTGGGGAGTGACATGGGTAGCGACATAATCGCGCAAGTTGTCCGCGGAGACGCCGGTGCGGCGTGATAATTCCTCAAGCATTAATTGCCGAAAAACACCTTGTGGAATACGGTTTATCTGGGGGGCACAGATTTTACTTAGCCGGGCTTTTCCGTCTGCTGTGGAGGAATCAATGCCGTCGCTAAGTTGCTCAAAAAGGAATTCAGATAGAGGTTGAGATTTTTCAACCTGTCCGAGAAAAGCCTCAGTACCTAATTGACGAACCATGCTGTCAGGGTCTTCACCATCAGGTAGAAATAAGAACTTAGCTGATACACCGTCCCTCATTTCTGGCAGTGCAATCTCAAGAGATCTGGCTGCCGCTCGTCTACCTGCGCTGTCGCCATCAAAGCAGAATACGATTTCGGATGTGTACCTGAATAGCTTTTGAAGATGGTTCTCTGTAAGCGCTGTACCAAGGGTAGCCACCGCATTAGCAATACCATATTGCGCTAGTGCGATCACATCCA
>Ga0209666_1000175_pt1 | contig 50822 bp, 41 predicted proteins | sample SaaInlV_125m_DNA_FD_184679 | JGI IMG/M metagenome (GOLD analysis project Ga0209666, IMG submission 184679) | Marine microbial communities from expanding oxygen minimum zones in the Saanich Inlet - Saanich Inlet SI037_S3LV_10m_DNA (SPAdes)... | ecosystem: Environmental > Aquatic > Marine >...
TCAACACCCAAGGTTAGCAGCCCCGGATGAAAAAGGAGCTTATATAGATGAGTTTACTTATACTGCAGTAGTAGAAGATCCAGAGACTATTGTAACATTACTTGGTCAAAACTTAGAAGAGTTCAATCAAGAGATTTATGATGCGGTTATGATATCACATCCTCTATACCAACTAAAGATGAAGGCTTCTTTAGGCGGAGAGTACTCAGGATTTGATCCACATGGAGGGCCTATAAAAGATATCTCTATGGAGATCGATCCTGTTACAGGTACGTTTAGATTCCAAAAGAAATCTACACAAGATTTAATATCGGGTATGACTGATATGATGTCTCCTGAACTTGCAACTATTCTTAAGAAGATGAACACTGAGATTTCTTATGAAGAGGCAGGAGTTGGAACAGAATTAATATTATCTGTAGATGAAAATGGTTACCCAACCAGAACTCAAGACTTTGAAAATCTTCAGGATTTATGGGAAGAAGTAGCAGATGCTCAAAATACAACAGATGGATGGCAGACAGTACTAGATGTACTATCTTTAAATCCTGCACACAGAGCTTTATACGTTGAGAAGCTAGGTTTTAAGAGTGGTGAGAAAACAGGTAGTAGAGGTATTAACACTAAGTCTGTTTGGGAAAGCAGTGCTATTAAAGGAGAAGAAGGGCACATACCATTAAAGTATACTAAGTTTTCTAATAAAGGTCACGGTCCTATTTTGAATGGTGATCACGATACTAAATTATTTGGTAAAGGGACTAAGCCTACAAAGACTTTAATGACTCAGATTGTTACTGCAATAATATTAAAAGGTGATACAGCTGATCAAGCTTTAAAAGTTAATGATGCACTTTCTTTATTGACTGATGCGGGTATTAAAGGTATTGAAGAAGATATATGGGATATAGTAGACACTATTTTAGAGTCTGATATTGCTATTAAAGGAAAGTTTAGCCAGACGTTAGGTAAAGAAATACTTGACATGTTTATGTCTGTTCCTACCACAAAAGAAGAAGTTGATGCTTTTAGAAATGCGGTAAGAAGAGAGGGTAAATTAATCGAAGCAGCTAATAAAGAATTTGTTAGAGAAATATCTGATGAGGCAGCTCATAAAAGAGATTACTACAGTTTACTTACTACAGCATTAAAGAAGGGCGGAGATGCAAATCTTAACATGGCTCAAACTAGTCAAGTAGCGCACTCTTCAGTAATGGCTTTAGTATCTGATAGTACAGCAGGAGCTAAGTTTCATGGACAAGAACTAGTAGTAGCAGCATCTAATGACTTTGTAAAACTGTTTACTTTAGAGAACGGTAGAAGAGTAACTAGAAATGAATATATGAAGTCTCCTTTAATTAAAGAGGAGCCAATTACAGCAGAAGCTTTAACACATCTACACGACCATGACGAAGTAAACCTTGGTGGAGGTATGACTACAACTGTATGGAAGATAAAGAAAAATGCTAAGAGAGATGGAAAGACAGCACTAGAGTTAGAAGAGTTATTTTCTAAAGCTAAAGCAAGAATTCCTAGAGGCGGAGACACTCTTAACTGGATTAAGTACAAGACAGGTGATACTGAACTTACTGATACACCAGAGTATAAAGCTCTTTTAAAAGCGTCTAAAGATCTTAAAGAATCAACTGATGAGTATAAATCAAATCTATTAAATGTTGAAATAAATACAGTACTTAGACCAGCACTTGAAGCGCTATTAGACGATAGTTCTAGAGAGTGGGAAACTACTGAAGCTGAGTTTTTTGCACCAGCATTTATGATGAATGCTTACGGTATTACTGCTAATGACACTATTGGTGATATTAGAGGTCACGAAACTACAGGTGAAGTAAAGTACTTTAAAAATGGTAGAGAGGTTTTAAAAGGTACAGAAAACGCAGAAATGGTTTATCAATCAGAGATTGATTCTATGGAGGCTTTCTTTACTAAGAGACTAAAAGGAAGTAGTAAAATTAGAAGTGAACATAAGCTTTCTAAATTCGAAAAATTACGTGGTTCTTTAGATGTAAATACTTATGAAAAGCTGGTTGCGGAAAGTGAGGAGGGAATGATTAATAATAATCCTAGCTCTTTAGAGTATATATTCTTTAGAAGGCAGCTAGATGCTTTAACAAAGACTAGTCTTGATAAGACAGACTCAAAAGATTACCCAGTGATTAAAGCTAATATTAATAGAATTAGAGAGAAATCTATGAGAGACTCTATAGCTTTATTAGCATCAGCTAAAGCTAGAAGTTTTCCACAATCTCTTAAGCTAATTGTAGATAGGGTTCCTACACAAGGAAAGCAGTCATTTATATCAGGTAAGATTGTTGGGTTTATTAACTCTAAAAGAAACTCTTTATTTGGAGCAACTGAAATGCTTACTATATCAGGAGCCGATCTTGATTACGATAAGAATCATATTATGTTATACGGTATGGATAGTTACGGTATAATGTATGACTACAGCAAGTACTTAGTTGACGGATCTATTAATGAGTCAGCTTATGAAGAGCTAGTAGATAGTAAAGTATCTGTTCTGGTAAATGCACTTAGAGAAAGTGGCGCTGAGCCAAGTGTTATAAGAAAAAAGGTTAAAGCCCTTAAGAAGTTTGAGAGTAATTATTATAAAGAAGCTATTAAGAATGCAGTTGTAGATAATATAAATATTGTTACTAAATCACCAAAGAATGCTATTGAAGCATCTACTCCAGTATCTGTAGGTAATCTTAAGAAATTGGTTAGTAATGATACAGTAGTAGAAGATGATGGTGATGATTCTATAAGTGTTGGTGGAGGTAGATTGATGTCTATATTTTCTCCTTCTTCTATTGTTAAACTTGAAAGAGTTAACTACGATGGTAAGGATGGTGTAGGTATTTCCGCATCTTCTCTAAAAACTTATGGTGCATTATTTACAGGTGCTATGGTTGATCCTAACGCTCCGGAAATAAAGATCTCTAGTAACGATGATTATTTATTTACTGGTCCTTCAGGAAAGCCTTTATTTGGAGAAGACATTAACTCTGAGTCTTTAGGACTAGGAGATGGTTATGTATTTCATAAACCAGACGGAGAAAGAGTAAATAACTTAGATATAGCTAACGTAAAAAAATTCTTATCAGAGTCTGATAAAGATTCTATAGAGTTTAAAAATGAAGTACAAGCATGGGAAGAGATATCTGAAGTACTATCTGCTTCTGTTGATAATGCTAACGAATTAATATTAGGTAAATTAGGTTTAAATAAAGACACAATAAGTAAGACATTAACTGCTTCTATGCTAGACATAAGATCATCTGATGTTATAAAAATGTTACAAAATCCTGAGGTAGCTCAAGCAATTGAAGAAGGACTTCCTGGTGCTGTAAAAGATCTTAAAAGAAGGTATTCTAATGAGTACTATGCAGCTAAGAGAAGTGAAGAAGGATTAAAGGATATTAAAGACCCTAGAGATACTGTTGCTGTTACAGCGGATTCTATAATTAAACAGTCTGGACCTAATGTTTATGATTTAAATATTACGTCTCCTCTAGCTGATTTAGAAGGTCTTAGTGTAAATAATAATACTCCTATAAACAATGAAGGGTTGACTGATTCTGAAGAGTCACAACTTAAAGAATTATTAGGGGATTCTTACATGTCTACTAATAAGTCTGAGGCTATGTTTACTCTTAGAGCAATCACTGATGCAGATACTATTATAGTAACTAGCGAAGAGTCTGTATTTACAAAGATGGCAAGAGTATATGCTTCTAAGACAGGTAAAAATATATCTGTTATATCACCTACAGGTGTTGTAAAAGACACAAAAGGTGTTCGTGTTAAGAACTTAGTTATTACTCCAAACACTACTTTTATAGGTAAGGATGTAACAGCAGGAGTAATTAAATCTCTTAATAATAAATCTGATTATGTAATTAGTGCTATTAGCGATCCAGAAGGATTTAATGCTAAAGCAGCAGTGGCCCATGAAAAAGAAATATCTGATTATGATAATAAGATGAAAGGGGCTAGAGGAGTTATAGACTCTTATATGAAGAACGACATTATTCAGATTGGTGGGTTATTACACGCATCAGAAGAAGTATCTGAGCTTACTAAGCTTCTAGGTATTAACAGAGGTTTACCAAATAGTGAGTGGGATTCTTACAGGTATAAGGCTTCTATCAGTAAGTGGATGATGGAACAAGGAATTGATTTTACTACAGAGTCTTTTGACATGTTTATAAAGTCAGCTTCTAATAGTTCTTTTGATAACGGTGCTTATGCAGATAGTATTATATCAGATTATGAAAAAGTTAAAAGAGTTATAAACCCTTTTTACATAATAAAAACAAACTCTCACTACTTATCATACCTTAAGGCTATGGTTGAAGGTGAAAAGATTGTTGATAATGCTTCTTCTGTTAGACAGGCTGTAATGCATGTTGTTGATGATAATAATGCTTACTCGTTAAAAGATGACGAGTTTAAAAGAGAGTTAGTGCCTTTTGTATTATCTTTAGGTATTGATAGCTTTTTAGGGGAGGATTATTCTGAGTTTACTATTGATGGTGAAAGTTATGATTTAGGTACTCCTCAAGGTAGAAATAAGTTTGTAGGTGATATGCCTTCTATTGTAAGTAAGGCAAGAGACGCTGAAGAGTTAAAAGATAATAGTTTCTTAAATGATTTAAATGTTGGTTATGTAATAGATCCTATATCTAAAATTAACGTTCCTGTATTAAGAACACTTGATTTAAGTAACCTTGATGAAGTAAAAAGATCAGAACTTCAAATAGCATTATATTCTTTACAAAGTGAGGGAGGAGCTAACAAGACACTTCATGAAGCACTATACTTATATTCTTTAATAACTAATAAAGGTAGACAAAGTGGTTCTTCTTTCTCTTCTTTATTTGATGATAGAACTGATGCTGCTAATGCGTACTCAAAGCATAGTAATGATGATAATATTGATATCATTGATATGATTGATGATTACAGTGGTGTGAGTGTGTCTTTATCTGTGCCTGCTATGATTCCTAGTGAATCTACAGTTGCTTCGTCTTTCTTTAATCCTGAAGAAGGGATGGAAGAAGATATATCAGATATGCAAGGAGGGGATCTAAGATCTAGAGACGGTTCTATACACGATCTTTCTGTTGATATGCCTTCTGATTTTGAAGGTAACTTATTCAAGTCTAAAGAAACAGGTAGAGTTTATTACCGATTTAATAAAGACGAGGATTTTGCTGTTATATCTCCAATAGGTAGACTGTCTGCTATTATGTTGAATAGTGACTCTAATGTTAGCGAAATAGAAAAAGCAGGTTATGACTTTGGTTACGATGCTGTTATATCTTCTGAAGGAGATAGAGGTAGAGTTCTTCGTTATGAAAGCGGTTCTTATATAGTTAAAGATGCTAGCGGTATAGAGTCTAAAATGACTGCAGATACATTATCGTCTCTTAATGATAACATGTTATTTAGAGGAGATAATTTTGGTGTATTAGATAACGCTGAAAATAAATCTTTAAATAAAGTAGAAGGATCTAATGAAGAGATTCAACTTACAAATAAGCTTTCTGGTAAATCTAAAAGTAAAGTTAATAGAGTAGCTGCTATATTAAACAACGACGTAAGGTACGATGCTATTAGAGGTAAAGTAGGGAGTATTAAAGTAGGTGATGTATTAGATACTTATATTGACTACAAAACTGGCGCTACTATAGAAACTGTATACAAAGGTTATACTAAAGTAAACAATAAAATAAAAACAGGTCTGGGTAAGTCAATGCCTAACACATATAATAGTCGTATCCAAAAGGGAGATGTTAAAGAAGCTCATTTAGTTGAGTACATTATTAGAAATACTCCTAATGTAATATCTGACGGAGACTCTATGACATTCTTAAAAGCTCATAAGTCTATTGGAGAGGATGTTAAAAGAAGACTATTTTCTAGTGAAGCATCTCACTTTGTTACTAAGTATGCTGTAGGAATAGAAGAAGGAAGCAAGGTTATGTCTATAAAAGACAGTACTGGTAAAGAAAGACTCTTTATGGTTACAAACCACGGACCAGCTAATAAGTATGTTAATAATAAAGGCTTGTCTAAAGAGAAACTAAGATCTATGCTAGGTCAAGTTAAAGTAGGTAAAGTTATATCTGGTATATTTTCTGATGAGAATATAGATAGTGAAGAGAAGCAACAGGTACTTTATTCTGCTGTTCCTTATAACGCTAAGTTTAACTCGACAAATACTAAAGTAGAAAGTAGGTTTATCGGTGATGAGGTTGTTCCTAATTTATCTAACTATAGTGTTGTAGTTCCTAATACAGGTAAGACAGATGCTATACATAGTTCTTTAGAAGAGTACGGTATTAAAGATGTATCTATTGAAAGAGGTACTACTGTTACTACTGAAAGTATGGAATCTGCTGCTGATCAAGCTAACCTTTTATACCCTAAAAAGACGGGTATGACGGAAGAAGATATAATGAATTCTTACGCTGTAGAAAACTCAGATACTGTAGTTATTATAGATGACATATCAGAGATTAGTAAAGAAGCAGCTCTTAAAGCTGGGTTTAATAAGAAGAAAAATCTTAGTAAGTCACAAGATGATGTATTGAAGGTTGTAGAATCACTATCTAAAAATTCTGAAGTTATAGATACTATAAATGATTTACTTACTAAGATATCAAATAATGATTTACCTTATGCTGCTTCAAAAAAGTTTAGACCTGATGTAGTGGATAACTATAATTTGTCTAAAATATTATTAGAGATTAAGAGTAACATGGAAGAGGAGAACACTATTCCTACTGAAATGAGATTTAAGACTACTAAGTCTACAGTTGTTCCATTACAAATAAGTAAAGAGTCTAATAAACCTACTTTTGTTTATAGCCCTACTCATGAGCAGTGGTTTAAATATAACAATCAGACTGGATCTTTTGATAGAACAAGTATTCCAATTATGTCAGGTACTACAGCTATTATTAATGCTGATGCATCTAGAGGTGATAGAGGTATAGGATTACAGACTCTTCTTAAGAAGACGAGTACTTTTGTTTCTACTCAAGAAGGTTATGAAATAGACTCAGCTACTGCTAGTGATTTATACTTTTCTGACACTCCGGTATCTGAAAAAATAAACTTAGTAGATGCAGAAGGTTCTTTAGCTTTAGTAGGGACAAAAGGAGTATCAGTAATTGGTGAGTTTAACGAGTCTATAAAAGTAGATAATGGTAACGGTGTAGAACTTACTAGAGGTGTCACTGTAAATGGTACTCAGTACTTACCTAAAGACTTTAGAGATTATAGCGATGCTACTATCACTAGACAAGTAGATGGTACAGTAATGATTAATACAGGATTTAGTACATTTGTATCTTTCCCATCTGATAGAATTAGAGCTAGGTATGGTAACTTTACTGGGTATTCTGTAAAAGAAAATATGAAGATTAAAGTTGGTGATGAGTACTTTGTAATTGAAGAAGCACATAAAACAACTAAAGAAATATTTGAAAGAAGAGACCAGTTACTTGAAGAAAAGAAAAAGCTTAGTGAGTTATATAACAAAACTAGATCTTTCTTAGCTGAGGAGATAGACCCTATTTATAGATCTATTAGATATGAAAACGTTGACTCTTATAACGAGTATAAAGATTACACTAACTATAGATCATTTATTCTTCACTTAAAAAATGGAGATTTAAAAGTAGATCCTAAACATGATGCTGCAGTACAACAGTTGTTAGATAAGCATGATGATTATATGAAGTTATTTAACGAAGCTAAAGAGTATAGACAAGAATTAGGTAATGCTGCTAGATTAGCTGATGCTAAAGTAAGAACTTCTGACTCTTCTTTTTTCTCAATGGGGAAAAGCAGCGATAATGTTCTAGTATTTTTAACAGATACTAATAGTAATCATACTGATGTATCTAATGATATTATAAAAGACTACCTTAATAGCGGTAAAAATAAACTTGAAACGCAAAAAGGCACAGATAAAAATCTTAAGTCTTTTGCGGTAGGTGTTGCTCAACCAACGTCTAAAGGTTATACTAAAGCAAGCAGTAGTTTTATAACAGCGCAGGTTTCTAGAATGATAGGACAAGCTAGATCTAACAGTAATAAAACGTTTTATGTAGATATACCTGGAGGATTAGAAGGATCTGCATTTAAGGGAGTATCTAATAAAGACGTTCTTAAAGGATTTGTTAAAGCAATAAATAATAATAAGAAGAAAGGATTACCTTCTAATATAGTTTTTACTAGAGGTATGGGAGACCACTTAAATAACATGTTGTCTTCAGTTGACCCATCTAAAATAAACTACACTGCAGAGCATAAAGTTACTAATGATGCTACTAGGTTTGGAGTATTTAACGTTGAGTCTTCTTATCTTGCTAACCCATATGAACGATTTATTGATGGTGAATCTATAATTACTTTATATAATGAAGGTAACGACAAGTCATACCAAGCATACAAGTCTTTATGGAGAGAGTGGGCATCTTTAAACCCTACTGAATTTAATAAGCTTGCTGCATCTGTTGGAAATAAAGTATTATATGATACGTACTACAGTAAGGATAATGCTACATCAGTAGGTAGAGTTCTTGTAGATATTTTAACAGAAAGATTTGTAGATAATTCTTGGGTAGATTTAGAAGTAAGTTCACTAGATACTAAGTTAGATGATGGTCAGTATATGCTTCCTGTTTCTAATGAAGGGGTAGCTAATATAAACTTTAATAATGGTAAAGCAATGTTATCCATTGATGGTAAGATGTACATAGCTACAATTCTTAAAAATGCTGACGGTTCTTTAACAGGTGATAGTGTAAATATGGACATTATTAACGGTCTTGGATTAGGACAAAATACTAATGCATTATCTGCTATATCTAGTAAGTACCCATTCTTAGAAACAGAAGGGTATAAGGTATTATCTTTATCTGCTTTTAGTGGAGAGTTTAATAAAGCTGAAGCAGTTCCTAGAGGAACGTTCTCAGATGCTCTTGCAGACTCTAATGTAGAAGTAAGCAAAGAACACATGAATCTTGCATCAAAAGCAACAGTAGCTATAGGTATTGATACTCAATCAAGAATTAGTGATTCAATAGAAAGTACTTTAGTTGGTACTCCTTGGATTAGATCTTACAAAGAAAGAATAGGTGACGGAATTGTTACTGATATTTCTATGGATGATTCAGTTTGGATATATGGCTCTACTTTAGGTAAAGACTCTCCTGTTAATATATCTGAGACTGTTAAAACAGTTAAAACTCTTATTGACAAAGTAGCTAAATCAGGAGCTGAAATACTTATAGGTAACGATAACGGTGTAGAAGAAGAAGTTAAAGCTTACATTGAGTCAAAGTACCCTGACTACGTTAGAACTCCTAATGGATATAAACTAGGTTTAGTTGAAACTAATGAAGACTACATCACGGTGTGGAAGTCAGGACCTGCGGTAACTAGATTTAATATCAATAATAGTGTTGCTCGTGAAGGAGGTGATCTTAAAGGGCCAACAGGAGTAATACTTAATGGTTCTTCTATTGAAGGTAGTAACGAATACAAGCTTAATATTAAAGAAGATGAAGTTACTGAATGGGACGGTATAGCTGATGCTCAGATAATATCTAATGTACTTGATGGTATTGGCGTATCAGAAGGTGATTCAGGATTTGATGAAATAAGAGGTAATCTGATTACAAAAAACCAAAGATTAGTAAGTAGATTAATACAGGTTAAAAATGTATCTAAGCTTAAAACTATACCTACCTTTGATACTCTAAGAGAGTTAGATGCATTCTTGTTAGATACTATATCTTCTAATGAAGGACTATCTCAATCTATAAATGAAGAGATGGAAGTAATGTTTACAGAAGATGGTAGATTTAACTTATCTGATATTGCTACACTTGCAATGGCTAGAGATTTTAATAATACTTATAATTATGTAAGTGATCTTATTCCTGATGTTATTAGTGATAAGATAGTTAACTCTAATGCTTTTGAACTTATACATAATCATATGATAGATACTTACTTACCTCTTAAAAGAGAGCTGAGAAGTAATTTAATATCAAAAGAAACTATGAGTATAATCGATGCATCTACTAATACTACCTATAGAGATATCTATAACTTAGGTAAAACTATAGGTGCTGATAGAGTTGTTTCTTCAGGATTACTTAGTACTGGTTACCATATAAATAAAGCATTTATAAAAAATGGTATAAAGGTATTTAGTAGTGATGGGAACTACACTGTTATAGATAGTAATATAGTTAAAGGACCTCAATCTTCTAAGTTTGATCAGACTGAAACTACATTTGAAGAAAAGTCTACTATAGAATCTAACTTTGCTAAGAAGTCTCCGGTTGTATATAAGTACTTAAATAACAATGGATTTATTACATTCTCAGAAGATGGTTTTTATGTTAAGGGTGTTGATAGGTATTATGGTACTACAGACGCTGATATAATGCAAGCAACTAAAGATATTAAAACTTTAATCGCTGAAGAGTATGTAAACGGATTAGAAGGTGTTGATTTGTCTCCTATCATGTTTAGAGATAACATTGATACTAAATATATTGTTAATAATCATATTTCTAGAAATGGACCAATTAAGTTTAATGCTCTTGATGAGTTACTTAGAAAAAGAATATCAGGACCATTAGATGATAATTCTAAAGTAGGTAAAGTATATAACATGAATGGTGTTTATGGTATACTTTTAAATGCTAGAAATGGTGAGTTATTTGTTGCTAGTGACGGTACTGTTTTAAATAAAATAGATGGTGACTGGGAACTTTCTACTGAAGGTAATCTAACTGATAAACCTGCTACTGAGTTTAAGTTAGCTACAGGTAAATCTAAATCAGGTACTTACTCTAACTTAATGTCTACTGACGGTAGAATTATAGAAGGGTTATTTGAGGTTACTAAATCATCTAGAACTTTAGAGGCTGAGTCAGAAAACGGAGATACTTATGAGTGGTCTAAGATATCTAAATCATGGGTAGCTACTAATAATAGATCTATTAACTTAACTGTTAATATGGATAGAAACATTGTAGAAGGCCAGCCTGTTCAAGCTATAAACAGTGCAGCTGGGGTTATTACTTTAATAGACGGTGTAGCAACATCTGACACTACTATTGAAGATGATAAAGGTACTTACACAAAAGACAATAATGGTGTATGGTCTCAGACTAGAGTAAAGGGGGGTCTTAATAACAGCAAGGTAAGATTCCAGAAAGATGAAATATCTTATACTGATGATTCTGGTGCTGTTGTTGCATCTAAAAGAGTATCTAAGTCAGTAATGTCTAAAGTTATGACAAGACTTTTTGATAAGGTAAATGTAGAGACTGAAATTTCTGATACTGAAACTATCAGACAGAAGTACGGTGAGAATTTTGCAGATGCTTCAGGTTTTGTTATAGATGGTAAAGTAGTTATAAACTTAGATAATGCTACTCTTGATACACCTCTTCATGAATTAGGTGGTCATATATACCTAGCACATCTTAAAGCTACGAATCCTGCTGCTTATGATAACATAATTAGTATGTCATTAGAGCACAGTATAGCAGAAGACATAATGGCTAAATACCAAGAGAATACTACTAGAGAAGAAATAGGAGAAGAAATATTTTCTACCTTACTTGGACTAGAGAATCAAGGTAAGTTATTAGAGGAGCCTTTAAGCAAATGGCAACGTATTAAAAAAGCTGCTAATGATGCCTCTGGTATATGGGATTTATTTACTAAATTGTTTAACGAGGTTTTTGGTATTAACTTACCTTTAAAAATAGAAGCAAATGATTCTTTAATGACTATCATTGATAAGATTGGTAATGACTTAGTGTTTAACGACAAATCAGTTTTATCTAATCTTACAGATAATCAAAAAGATGATATTAAGTTTGCTCTAGATCCTGTTATGGATGAACAAGGAATAATGAATAAATTAAAGTCATTAGGATATATAAGAGAGGTGTGTGTTTAGCACCTCTTAAATTTTAGGAAATAAGTTATGGGAAGTACATGTACTATAGTATATTTAGATGAGAATGGTAATCCTGCAGCATCTTATTATGATAATACCCACAAGGGTAATGATGTTGCTTTAAGTAGATATTTAGAATCTATGAAGAGGGTTGCAGGAGCCAGGTTTCAAAAGTCTTCAGATGAAGTAAAGAATAAAATAGATGATTTAGTTGCCGAGTCTAAGAAAGATCTAGCAGAATCAAGATCTCCTAAAAATAATAAATCTTCCGGGACTAAAAAGACAGTCGGTACAACCGAGTTTGTAAAGACTGAAAATTCTAAATTTAACAAGCTAGAGGTAGCAAGAAGATCTGTTCGTAATTCAAAAATGAAGGATCTAATAAAGAACAGTCCTGAAGATTATAACTTAACAGCAAAAGAAGTTAAGGCCGATACTTATAGATTAAAGGACATCCCTAAGGTTCAAGAAGAAGTAGAAAAATGGGAGTCTGAGAATGGAGATGAGTTTAATAAAAGTGTTGACTCTCTTATAGATAAGTGGGAGCAAACAGCTGATCTAGGTACTGACGCTCATGCTGTTCTTGAGGCTTATGGTAAGTTAATATCAAAAGCATTTGATAAATATCCTGACAGGTCTGATATAGATTTTGATGAGTTAAAGAAACAAGTTTTAAAGTCAATTAAAGGAAAGGGTAATCTTTCTAACTATAAAACTCTTTTAGGGGAGTTTGATGTTTTTATAAATAAAATAAGTAAAGGTAAGAACTTGAGGTTTGAGCATGAACTTTATATAAAAGATAAAGTTCTTGGTACATCTGGTATAATTGATTTAGTTGTATTTGACGAAAAAGGAAACGCATTTATATTTGATTACAAGACCCGTGAAAAGGGGAAAGAGTGGCAGTTTGATTACAAAGGGGCACCAAAGATGGATCCTCCTTTTGGAGATCTTAATGATAATAAACATACAGCAGGGGCACTACAAACTTCTATGTATAAGATAATGCTTGAAAGAAAAAATATTAGAGTAGTTGAGGCTAAGATTATATATTTAGAAGCCGAGCTTGAGCAGTATAATTCAAAGTGGTCGTACAAAAACTTTGTATACAAGAAAGATGTTAATCTTCCAAACTACAGATCTCATCTAGCTAAACACATATTAAATAAAAAGGGTGTTGATATAAATGAGAAAAGAATTGAACAGCCAGGAAAGATTAATAATGTTAAAGGGTTTTTAGATAAGCTTACCGGCGGCGAAGACATAGGAGGTATATCTAATGTAGATAAACTTGTCAGACAAAAACTGATGAGAGTTAAAAAAGACAAAGACGGTAAAGAGTATTTTAAAAATGATATTACTGATAGACCTGAGTACTATAATTCTCTTGATAATGCAGACAGGAAAAAACAACTTATAGAATACTATAAAAAGTTAGAGAAGTCTACTTCAAGAGCTACTAAAGATATAATAGATTACTTTAATAATGGTAAGCCTAACAATACATCTACAGATCAAAGGACTATAGTTAAGACTACTCAAATGTCTAACATGCTTAGAGGCCTTGATATAGAAAATTATACTTTAGATAGAGTATCTAATCAGCCAGGTCTTGAAGATGCAGATAATAATATATTAGTAGCTATACATAGAGAGACGGGAGAAGCTAGATTAATATATGTTAGTTTAGGTTCAAATAGAATACTAGAAAGTAGAGCTGTAATAAAAGATGACGGTACTAAAAAGTATGTAGGTAAAGACAATTTGTTCGACGGACACATTACTAAAGATTCTATATCTAATAAGTATAAAGGAGTACAACCTCTTCCTGGGGACGTTCAAAGTGCTAAGCTAATTTCTATGGGATTAGTAGCATTAGATTTAAAAAAGCGTGGTTACATAACATCAGTAGAATCTATAGTAGATGCACCATCCACAGGATATTCAAGATCAGATGGAGCAGCTGAGATTATGAAGACAACTAATATGTCTGTATTATTACCTCAGCTTAAAATACTAAATGAAATAACAGGAGATGAAAAGAATTCTTATTACACTGATTTAATGTCAGATAGAGGTATTATGAATGATAAGTCTTTTCAGGCTGACTTTGTAAAGTACTTATATGAAAAACTTAAACGTGATTATGAGTATATAAGTAAAGAAGACAAAGAAGAATATAGAGAAGCAATAGAAAGAAGAGATGCTGGTGCAACTAGTAATAATGCTTTAATAAAAGAGTTAACTAGTTTGGCAGAGTCTATCTCTCTATCTCTAAAGAAGACAGGTAAAGATGCTAAAGACATTGCACTTGATAGAGATTATAGATTAGTAAACAATACTATATTACAGTTAGCTGATGCTCGTATAACTCATGGACATATGAATGATAAGTTCAGTTCTTTTGATATGGTTAAGATTACTGAGGGTATTAATAATGAAGCTATAAAGTCATTAGACATAGAGGTAAGAAAAGCAAAAGACAGGTTTACACAAAAGTACGCAGTTTTTCAGAGAGAGATAAAGAAAAGCGTTTTAGCACTAAATAAAGAAAAGAGTGGTGTTTCAAGAATAACTGGACAAACACTAGGGTTATTTAGTAATATGTATGAGGTAGATCCTGATGATAAGAGTATAACAGATGCTTATAAGTCTTCTAGGTCAGATGATTTATTTAAGCTTAAAGATCCTAAAGATAAAAGTTTAAGTAAAGCAGAGTCAGATTTTATTGTATTGTTTAATAAGTATATTAAACAAGGTCTTGAACTTTCTCTAACTAAAAAATCTTTTAAGTCCCTTATGGATGCAGGAGGTTATGAAGGTAAAGTTCCTTTAATGGATGCATCTAAACAAAGTAGAGCAGAGGCTGCTGATAGCTTAGGGGAAAAGATATCTTTATCCGTTAAGGCACAGCTATCTACTTCAAAGGATACAGGAACCCAATTTGAGGAAAGTAATATTAAGATGGTAAATGATCTTGCTATGCAAGACAACCCTAAAAGAATGAATATGCTAGGCATGGATTCAGAGGGTAACTTTGTTGGTGATGTTGATAGACCTCTAGAAACTAATCTAGATCAAATACTTTCTAAGTTCTTTCAAGACTCGATTAGATCTTCTGAGTATCAAGTATCTCTTGGATTATATAATGCTCTAACGATGGCTTCTTATATAGAAGATAACGAAACGTTTTCAGACTCGGCAAAACTAAGGGAGTTTTTAGGTAACTTTGTAAAGCTTAAAGTATATAGCGAACATAAAAAAGAAGACGGGATTATAAAATTTGCTGATAAGGTACAAAAGGTAACTAGTGCTGCTCTTTTTGGTTTATCTGGTAGACAGGCTATAATTGAAGGTGTAACTACTTCACTAGGTATGTTTTCTAGTATGATGAGTCAGTCAGTAATGGGTAAAAATAAAAGGTTTAGTGGTACCGATCTTACATGGGCAGGTGCAGTACTATCAGGCGGTAAGTTAGGTAATAGAACTACTAACCAAACTGCTATGCTAGTTGAGGCTATGAGGAGCGACTTTGGTCTTTATTACTCAGATCCAGAGCATCAAGCAGCAGCTAACAACATAGCAAGTAGAAAAGGTAATGTATTTAAGTCAAGCAGTCTACACTTCTTAAACACACTTCCTATGCGTATGGCTAAGGAACAGATGTTTATGGCTCAGATGAAGCGTAAAGGTGTAATGGATGCTTTGAGTGTAGATAAAGACGGTAACATGATATACGATGTTACTAAAGATGAGAGGTACAAATCATTGTTTGATAGGAAAGGTGATCTAATAGAGGTAGATAAATTAAAGGGGGACGAAGCTAAAAAGTTAAGAGCTGCTTATAATTTATTTGTTTCTAAGTCTGTTGAAGACGGAAACATAGGAAGTGACGGTAAACCAAGTAGAGCTATAACAAGCGCTGAGCTTATTAGTATGAAGTCTTATAGTACTAGTTTGTTTGGGTCTGCTGATAGTGATGCTCAAATGATTAGTAAGATATACGGTATGGGTAGGCTTATGTCTACATATAAGAGTTGGTTCTTGCCTAAAGTAAATAATTACTGGAAGTCAGGATCTTATAGTAAGGTTAGATTTTACGATAAGTGGATTGTAGATACTTCTTTACCTGAGGGTGGTTACTATGAACAAAACCCAGAGTATATAGAAGGATACCTTCAAACTGTTGGATCTCTTGCAAAACAATTTAAGAGTATATTAGGAGAAGGAACAAACGCTGAGGCTTGGCAAAACCTTACCCCTGCACAAAAGGAAAACTTGTCTAGGCTTATCTCTGATCTTTTACTGCTTATTATAAGTAGTATATTATTAACTATTGCTCTTAACTCAGACTCAGTTAAAAAAGCAATTCCTAGTGGAGCATTAAAAGCACTAAAGGATTCTACAGGAGATTTAAATGTAGTAAAGGCTGGTTTGGGTATGGCTGACAGTGGTTCGATTCCGGTAATAGGAGTTGTTACTGGAGCTTTAAATAACTTAAAGAATTTTGCCGTGCATATTGGAGAAGGAGAAGTTAAAAAAGGTGCAGCAGATTTATCTAAGATATTAGGGGCAACTAAAATATTTGACTTATAAAAAAAAAAATGGGAGCTACGTCTTTACGACATGGCTCCCATTAAAGGTATTAATACTATACTAAATTATTCTCATAAGAATTCATTAAGGACGGTTTCTTGGCTATAGAATTTATAGCTTTTAATAACTCGTTCTCATAGTTCTCAGCATTCGGCACCTTCCCCTCGGAAGATCTTTTAGCCGTCATCATAATGTACTCACAAAATTTAGGAACTAACATCATAACCTTTCCTAGGTCATATTCTTTTGTTCCCTGTTCATGAGATAAGAAATTCATACAGAACTTATATTGATTAAATATCTTAACGATTCTATCAGTTACAACAATCTCACCTGAATCAGTGTCTTTACTATGTATAGGTAGTGTTGTAGCATCAACAGATTTATCGTCAAACTTTAATCCTTCTTTTTTACATATACCCTTTAGTCTGTTTACTATAGTAGGATGCCCTAGGAACTGCTCATACATAATCTGCTCTTCAGGAGATGTAAATATACTAGCTAGCCACATCTTTCCTTTAGGAAGAACACTAGGTATCATTATAACCTCAGTCTTAGATTCTTTTTCAGATAGTAACCTTAAATGTACTTTGTCTTTACCTATTGTTATAACTGGATCTAATGTAACGTTGTTATCATCTACTTTAATATTACCAGCCCAGTTTTTAACAACGATCTTTGCAAGATCTCCCATAGTAGTTTCCGGTAGTAGGTGCGATGTTATATAGGACTCGTTAATAAATAAAATCTTAGCTACATGGTCATACCTTACTTTAGTTACTGGGTCACCCTTGACCGTGTTAAGCATTGATTTGCTTAGTTTAGTTGGCTTTAATTCTAACTCTACTCCGTTTACTTTACCATAGTCAGTATAAACCTCGGGCTTACCATCTACTATAACTACGGCTTCTACAATACTACTTACAGATGTAATAGTCACACCTTTATAGCCTTCGCTAGAAGGCAGTTTGTGTATATTCATATTTACTTATTTAAGGTTAATTATTTGTCCCAAGCTTCAATAAGCTTTTTAACAATACCACTTCTGTGGTTTTCTACTAACTTAACTACTTCCATTCCTTTTATTTTAGGAGCCAGATATATTAGTTTATCTAAACCAGAATCACCTTTTATATCTTTCTGTTTTACATCTCCAGTAACTACTAGCTTAGACTCTTTACCTATTCTAGTAGTGATTAAGAATGCTTGTGATGTAGTCACGTTTTGAAACTCGTCAATGATAACAAACGCATTACTGAATGTTCTACCTCTCATCTTACCTACAGAGACTACTTCAATATCTCCGTTTTCTATGTGCTTCTCAATCTTATCTCTTTTAGATTTAGTATCTCCATACAATGCGTTTATGTTATCCATAACAGGAAGTAAGAAACCTATTATTTTTTCTTGTTCAGAACCAGGTAAAAATCCTAAGTCTTCTCCTGCAGTCACTGCTGGTCTTGCTATTATTAACTTATCGAAATCACCTCTAAAGAATCCATCTAATCCTACTTGACATGCAAGAAGGCTTTTACCGCTACCGGCTGATCCGTTTATTATAGTAATATCGTTTTGTAATATTATGCTCTTACCAACTTTTTGCTCTTCGTTTAAAACTACGCCAAATGTGATAGGATTCTTTCTTTTCTTTTTTACTGTCTTTACTTCATTCATACATTAATATACTCTAAGATTATTCAATCTCTATGGGACTTTAATCCCTAGCTTGATAAATTCTTTAAGTAGTTGGTATCTAGTATTACTGTCTTCATAGTTGTTTATTAGACTCAGGGCTATCAAATCCCCATACAATTTTTTTGCAGGTATTATCTTACTCTCCATTAATTCTTTAACTGTGTTTTCCATATGCTTTTTTTATTAATTAATAAACGTTAAATTTACATTTATGATGCAAGAAGGATTCCCTGATTTAATTATCACGATGGGACATAACGTATAATAACTGTCTGTACTTGAGGTGCTTAGTTGTTATGGTCAGTCTAAACCTAGAACCAGCGGGAGAAAACCCCCTAATTTTTACATAGGGAATATCTCCTTTAATGATTCGCTTGTTACTAAATCATCCCAAGAATCTTTAAGATCGATACTATCAGGAATAGATATGCTGTTATTTTTTCTGTATTCTACCTCTCTTTGGTAAATGTCTACATACATATCAGAGTTTTCATCATCTACTTCTTTAACATAGTCAATAGAGTTATCTAGCCACTCATCTGACATATTCTTTAATAGGCATGCTTTAAACGGTCCATCAGTTGTTCCACCTCTTCCAGTAATAGATCTAATAACACTTATAGGATCATTAGATCTTATTATGTAACTAGTTAAATCTTTTATATCTCCTGTTATTTTTTGGTAATCATTACCTCCGTCTACAGCATAAAACTTTCCAGTTAATTTATCTGTATGAGAATTAAAATCGTGTCTACTATTACTTTTAAGTAATGTACCATCTGGTGTCTCTATAGCAGAGAATAAAATTGTATTTTTCATATTTTACTGAATTAAGGGAGAGCCGAAACCCTCCCCGTTATTATTTAATTTAGTTCATTAATTTAACTATAGGCTTTCTAATTAAAGACTCACCTCTCTTTTCTTTATACACACATAACTCATCAACTATAGTAAGGTCATTTTGTTTAATACCTAAGATATTAACCTGCTGTTTAGATAAACAAGCATCGTCAATGCTTGTAGTAATTACATTAATGTTAACTCCTTTGTCATATAAAGTAGAAACAATATCACGACATTCACTAAATGTATATAGTTCTGATGCATAGTCAACAACTGAGTCTACTAAAATGTTAAATGTAACATCTAAATTTCCTACCTCATCTATCTCTGATAATATAAACTCAGACACTGATACGATAGCGTCTTTGATACTTCTTTTATCAAGGTCTGTGATATTACCATAGTTAAAATCTAAGTACCCATCGAATCTTCCTAACTCAGGATTATATACATCTCTTCCAAATAAGAAAGGAACAAGAATTTCATCATCGTTTAAGGAGTTTTGATATCTACTAAGGTTAGAGCAAGCAATCTCATCTTTTACGTACATTAATAACACATTCATTTTAGGTCTTTTCTCATGTTCATTTACTACCTCTTCTTCCGACACATAAATAACATCAATACCTAATGTGTGTAGTTCATTAATTAAACTGTTTGCTAAGATAGCAGATACAGCAGTATCTTTAAGTAGTACAGTGTTACTTACATCTGGATTTAATACTGTTTCTTTATTTATTAATACAGGCTTTAAAACCTTTTTAACAATATTTGATGCGTATACTGAGTTACTTGTGTTTACTCCTGTAATAATTATAAAATTTTTCATGATTCTATTTTTAATGGTCCTTGTTTTAAAGCTATAATAGCTAAATTGTTTATTCTAGTTAATTCATCTACTGCATTTTTTATTGCAGCCTCCAGTACATCGCTGGCCTTTTCTTCATCCTCAGGGTAGTAGTAAGTATAGAATTGTATGTTAGTAATCTTGTCGTTCCTATAATCACTTATAGGTTCTAGTATTAGAGACTTGCTAATTCTATTTACTACTTGGTGAGGGCCTTCTAATATATAGGTCACAGTCTTTTCTGTTTCCTTCTTTATGTCGTAAGCCTTTATTTGTTTTATATACCTGCCACTTTTTACTGTCGCAGATAAGCTCATCACTACTCGGTGTAATTTTCCCATTCTTATTTAAGTTATGTCTAATGAATTCTAGTGTATCTAATATAGCATGGGCAGGCCATTTATGGGTATCGGGCAGAAACTTGATACTCTTATTCAAGCTATAGCATAATAGTATTGCTCTTCGTGGCATACCTACTAGGAAGTCTTGGATGTACTTGTTCTGCTCGACCCATAATGCTGTTCCAATCATCAGATCGTTTTTAGCTCTTTCTATTTTATCTTCGTCTATTATTGGTAATTCGCTTGATAGGCTTTTTTTATGTATACGTTTACCTAAAGATATATAATCAGATGCTCTAAAAGTATCTCTATATCTGTACATTACATAACATACATAAGATAAAAAGAAAGAGAATTCCCCTAGCTCTGGATGAACTAAGGGACACTTCTCTGATGTTCCAGAATATTTCATCATACTTCTATCAAAGATATTAACATAATCAATACCTCTTCTTAAGTGAGTAGATAAATCTACACCATCATAAAATGAACTATCTTTGTCTGTTTCCATCTATCAGGTAGAGCACCCACCACCAGCACAACTAAACAACGAGTCCTGAGGCTTAGACGGGATGTTTTCTTTTATAGCACTGCTAGATAGCTTAGCATTACTCTTTAGTTTAGATTTAGCTCTTGTATAATACACACCTGTCTTAAGTCCAATTTTCCAAGCATATACTAAAGCACTAGATATTTTAGAATACTTAGCTTCTTTATGATATACATTTAATGACTGAGACTGATCAACATATTTATTTCTAATAGCAGACAGATCTAGTAATAACTTTTGAGGTGTTTCCCAAACTGTTTTATATCGATATCTAATATCTTCAGGAATCTCTACTATTGACTGTATGCTACCTTCTTGTTGAATAATCTTATCTCTAACTTGAGCAGTCCATAGACCTAACTCTGATAGTTCATTCACTAAGTATTTGTTAATAACCATAAATTCACCTTGACCAACAGCTCTAGTAAATGCATTAGAACCAATAGGCTCAAAGCTTTCAAATGCTGATAGTAATATAGCAGATGAAGCAGTTGGCATTAGTCCTAGTAATAATGAGTTACTCATTGGAATAGCTTGTCCTCTAGGTAAAGGTGACCATCCTTCAATATATGTCTCACCCTTAGAATACCTACTTCCTTCCCAAGCTGGGTAGTTAGTACCAGTCTCTTGAGCTAGTTTCATACTTTCAGTAAGTGCAGCTTTATACATAGTCTCAAAGATATCATTAGTCCAAACTTTGGCTTCTTCACTTTCAAAACTAATCTTTCTTTTTGCAAAGAAATCTGCAAGTCCTGCTACTCCAATTGCAAGAGCTCTTTGATCTAATCCTGCAGACCTGCTCCATTCGTCACTCCATTTATTAATATCGATAACTTTGTTAAGTGCTCTTACTAATACTTTAGTTGTTTTAGCGATAGACTTTAAGTCGTCTTGACATGATAAGTTAACGGATGCTAATGTACATTGTGGAGTGTACCCCGGCTTAGATGATTGAAGTATTTCTGCACATAAATTAGACTGCTTGATAATACCAATATTATCTTGCATGTTTCTTCTGTTTGCATTCTCTTTATTAAGTACGTAAGGTTTACCACTCTCTGCTTGAGACTTTATAATAGAATCCCAAATAGTCTTTGCTTGAACTTTAGTACCTAGTCCTAACTCTACTGCTTTCCAGTAAACTTCTACAAACTCTTCTCCTATAACATCTTGTAATGCTGGAAGACCTGCTTTGTAAATATCATTAGGACAGAATAAATACCACTCTTCGTCAGATAGTAACTTGCTCATAAACAAGTCATTAACAATAACAGCAGTAAATAAATCTCTTGCTCTAAGCACTTCTTCACCAATAGGTAATGTAAGGGATAAGAATGATAATATGTCTCTGTGCCATAGAGACATGTAAAGAGCGCAGCTACCAGATCTTGAGCCCTGCTTATAGAATCTCATCTTACTTTGTACCATGTCAGCAAACCTAGGTACACCTCCAGCCTTTCCTTTAAATGAGGATACAGTAGATTCTTGACTTCTTAGCGGATCAATACACAAACCAATACCTGACCCTTCTTTAGAAGCGTAAGCAATCTTAGTTAATGTTTCTTCAATGTCTGCAGTATTATCTCCTTTTAGGTAAGTTAAATTACAGCTGATTGCTGAACCTCTACCTTCTACTCCTAAGTTAGTATATGTAGGCGTAGCAAAGTTACCTCTTTTAGCGTTAAGCTCATCTAGCAACTCATCTTTATGCTTAATATCATTAGGGTATAATACATTAGATACTCTCTTATACATCATGTGAGGTAGCTCGATTGGAGCTTCTTCTTCTTCTGATTTATCTGAGTACTTATCCAGAAATGTTGTTGCAGCAAAAAAGTCGTATGTAAGGTCTACAGGCTTCAACTCTTCTCCAATTAATTTAGACTGTCTACTTAGTAGTATACGTCCACCTAATATAGAGTAATCTGGATGTAATATAATTTTATCCGCAGACTTAAATGCAAGAAGTTCATCTATCTCTGTTGTAGTAATCCCATCTGTTATTAATGGGATTACTTCTTTGAATAGCTCTTCAGCATTTACTTTAAGTCCTGCTGACTGTTTTTTGATTCTATTAAGAATCTTGTTAGGCAGAAATCCTACTTCCCTGCCGTCAATTTTAATAATCTTCATATGTTATAGTTTAAAATTCATCATCGGAAAATATACCCGCACTTGATTCTGGTATATCTACTCTTGTGTACTCACCGATACGCTTCTCAAAGAAGTTGTTTTTAGTTGATAATCCTAGTCTAGCCATGTAATCAAGAGGATTACTTACTTTAAACTCGGGCTCGCACCCAAAATCATTAAGTACAATATCTACAACATACTTAACGTAAGTAGTCATCATATCTTTAGTAAGACCTAATAATCCTGAAGGCAAGCTACTGTTTACAAATGCTAACTCTGCTTCACAACAACTTAAGATGATTCCTTTTAGCTCATCCTTAGATAGTTTAAGATCATCTTTTACATAGTTTTTGTATAAGTTTAAAGCAAACTCATAGTGCACAGTTTCATCTCTAATGATTAACTCATTCATCTCGCACAACCCAGGCATCTTGTTTCTACTTCTAAAGTAAAATACACCTGCAAATAAACTAGAGAATGCAACACCTTCAACACATGCAAATGCTACTAACCTGTGAGCAAATGATGAGTGATCGATCCATCTTTGCGCCCATCCAGCCTTAGCTGCAACTGCTGGATTAGTTTCCATAGAGTTGAATAAGTCTAGCTTTCTACTTTCATCTTTTATAAAAGCTTCTATAAGTAGCGCATAACCATTAGCATGAATCTGTTCAATAAATGTTTGGTGACCATAGAAGTATTGAGCTTCTAATATATCTACATCATTTATTAAGTTAGTACACAGGTTTTCAATTACTAGTCCATCTGATATAGTAAAGAATGCTAGTATGTTATCTAGATATGTTTTTTCATCTGTTGATAAAGAATCATAGCTATCTTTACTAAGGTCAACTTCCTCAGCTACCCAAGTTTGCTTTTCTGCGCTCTTGTAGTAATCCCATAAATCTGGGTGTGTAATAGGAAATACAGAGTATCTCTTATTAATGTCATTGTTTTTTAAATACATAATTTAAATTTTACCTGATTTTACGTCGTTAATATAATCAAAGAAGTCATCAATTGAGGACATTTTAATTGGTACTATTACTGGTAATGCGCTTCTATCTATTGATATAGTATTATCGTCATATACTACATGATTATTTAGATTACTAGCTTCTTCCATTGTTATAATCTTACCATCGTGTATATAACTTATACATATTGTAGATATAGAAGCATTTAACATTTCCCTCATCTTAGGACAGTAGTTTATTACATACTTTTTATTTTTGTATCTGCTGGCTATGTAACAAGAAGCTGAAAAGTAATCTGTTATTAGCTCTCCTTCTTTAAATTTAACTAGTCCTTCTGGGCCTTTAATGGTTATTCCTTTAAAAGGTGGAGTAGATCTATTATCTATCACTCCAATTACTTCTATCTCTATAGCACCCTTAGTTTTAGTTTCTTTTTTAAGTTTTTTATAAGACTCTAAGTATACACTCTTTTTTGATTTGTTGTTTTTAGTGGGTTTCTTATCCGTCTCTTTAATAACTTCTTCTGCTAAAAAGCATTTCTCTTTACTTATGTTGTATATTTCACATATAGCTAGTGATAACTCAAACATTCTATTGTATGCATACTGCAATCTTGTATTGTCTACCTCTGTTATAGAGACAGCCAAGTCAGACATAATAGACATAGTGCTTGAGTAAGTATCTAAAAGATTTTCTGTATCTAAGTACTCACTGTCTAAAGGACTTGTTAAATGGTATGTATGCCTGCATTGAGATAGTTCATAGTATTCTTCTATTATAGCTAGAGATCTAAATATTTTAGTTAGGTGCTTAACTCTTTCTGGGTCTGATTTTTCAGAGTAAGAGTTTATTATTTCTTCTTTAGATATTTCAAATATAGCTGATATAGATGTTCCTATTTCGTATAATGCAATTATAGGCGTTGTAGCGCCCATTCTTTTTACGTCTTTTTTAATTGATAGTTTAACTTTATTCCATAAATGGCTTTCTTTTTTACTCATATTTTATTTATTTTTGGGTGTTCAGTATCTCCGTCTTTTGTTGAACCTCCAAAATCCTTATTAATAATTTTAATAAGTTCTTTAAGATCCTTATTATTGTTTTTATCGTATACTATATATGTATGTTCTGTTGGGCTTAGTGTAGCTTGAAATAATTTATATCTCATTCTACTTGAATCTTCAAAGTAGCCTTTAGCCTCGATAAACATACTTATACCGTTGTTACAATATATAACAAAATCTGGAGTATATTTAATATTTCTTACAGTAGATTTAAATATTTTTACTTTACCTTTTGCTCTTGATAATGCTGGTGTTGTAAATCCAGGCATTACTTCTCTCTGCTCTGGATGAAAATTAAAATTAAATCCTGCATCTTCTAAAAGTATATAACACTGTCTCTCAAACTCTGAGTCAAAATATAAGGCACCTGGGTTACTTTCTTTAAAGTCTTTAACACTCTTTATTATGACTCCGGCTCCATCTACTGGCTTAACATTTCTAAACTTCATTAGATGAATGTAATCAATTTATTCGTCTTCTCCTACTGATATGTTAACCTCTAAGTGGTTACCTTTTTCAGTGTCTAGCCTCCAGTTAAATACTTGAGCTTCAGAGCTATCTACGTGCATGATGTCTAAGAATCCTCTGTTTAAGTCTTGAACATCTCCTTCAGTAAAGTTAATGTTAACTGTATCTTCGCTAACTATTGATGCTTTTTCTAATTCATCAGCTATACTCTTGATAAAGTCAATTAAGTAATCAGTATCCCAATCGTAGAATGCTTCACATTTAGGCAATCCTAAGCCCTCATCTAAAAACCTGTTAACATCTTCTTCACACATCTCATCTGTAAAAACAAATCTAGATGCTATCATAAAATAATCTTTAATTTCCATATTTAATTTTGTTTAATAAAAGATAGCCGCCTCCATAATAGAAGGCGGCGTTTAATTAAAATATTTGTTTAATATTACTAGGTGCTAAGTCTGGTGCGTTAAACATCAATTGACCCCCTAACATTTGTAAACGCATGTTAGTACCCTCATTAATAGCTAGTCTTTCTCTCTCTATTTTAGAAGAGATAGCAGTAACTTCATTAGTTAATTCCCAGATAGTTAGATTAGTTCTAAGGAACTTATGGTCTAAGGAATTTTCAATTCTTTCGTTACCGAATGCTGCTCTAATCTCCGTTGAAGACATGTGGTTTAATAACAAATCTAAATTATTACCTTGAAACAAACCTAATAACTTTGTCTCTACTGCTAATACTTCAGCTAGTGATGCTCTAGTGTGATAGCATCTATCTATTCTGGCTTTAAATGCACTGATAGAATCAATATGGTAATCTGCATCTAATATAGCTGACATAAACTTAGGCACCTTATCAGTACTTGATACTCTTTTAGAGCAAAGTTTGTTAGTTGTTTTCATACCATTTGAACAGACTAATCTTTCTGTAAAGAAACTAGTTGACATTTCAGTTGTATTAAGATCTAGTGTCATACCTCCAGTAAATACCTCGTCTTTTAATCCACCAAATTGGAACTCTAATTCAGGGTTAGCAACAACAGCATTAATGTCTCCATTTGTAGCAGCATTAATATTTCTTAAGTATGCTCCTGGAGTATTCTCAATGATAGACTCTAATGACTTAAAGTACTGATCGTCAGTTATTAACTTAGTTCCTGTAATGTATATATTAGTAATCTTATTAGATGGTACGTGGAATACTAAAGTTAAGTTTGCTGACTTTTTAGATTTAATAGCACCCAAGATTTCTTTTAGAATATCTTCATTATCTTCTCCATAAGCTGACTTTATTGTTTTAATAAAAGCGCTACTAATACCCATAGATTTAGTTAATCCCTTTACTGCTTCTTTTGTCATTTCAATAGGAGTCCCATCTACAATTACAGACTTTAAATCCTTAAGGTGCATTTGTTTATTTGTTACCTCAATTCTTATTACTTTTTCTCCTGATAAAACTTCATTCTTGATATTTAAATATTCTTGGTTGTTTACTTGTACTGACATATTAATGTGTTTTTTTATATATAAATAATTTAATTAATTGATTAACCTAACTCTGCAATCTCTTCTTCGGTTTCTCCACCGTTACCTGATTCATGAATGTTGTTAATACCTACTTCATCTTCTCCAAGTCCGTCAATAGAATCTTCTCCTGATTTTAATTTACTAATAAGATCTGATATAGACTGCTTTTTATCTTCCGTCTTTTTGTACGTAGCATCGTATAACTCACTCTTAAAGTCTAAATCTCCGTCTTTAGTTTTGATTGTATATAACTTCTTACCGATACCACCGTTATTTCTATTCTTGTTAAACTCCATGTATCTCTCTTGCTCATCTACATTAATAAAAGATAAAGATGACATCATGTGAGGTAATTCTGTACCACCTTTGTAGTTACCGTCTTTAGTTGCTTGATTAATAATTTGAGCGTTGTTATCGTTATTTGCTACTGATATTAAAGAAGTTCTAATAAAGTCAAACACAAGAGCTTTTTCAGTTCTTTTCTCTGCCGGTACCATTCTAAAGTGAGATATCACAGCAGGGAATGAATCCACAACTACAATGTCATAATCGCCAAATGCTTCCCAGAAAATTTCCTGATAGTTATCACATCCTACATAATCTAACATGTAATCTACTTCTAGCTCTTCCAAAATTGGAGAACCTTTAAGCTCTTTAGCCCACTCAGACTCTCTCATTTCTGCAGAAATTAAACCAACTCTAATGTCTTTACCAAACTCTTTTCTAGCAAATATCTTAGCCTTAGCAGCCAACATACAAGTAGTCCAAGTCTTACCAGCACCAGCTCTAGCTGCTCTAATATCAGCACACTTACGAGTAAATCCACCGATTTCTACCATATCTTCTGGCATATCTTCGCCGTACTTTTCTTTGTAGTCGTCTAACTCTTCTTGAGAAGTAATACGGTCAGAGATCAGCTCATCAAATTTAGTACCTGTAGGAATTAATCCTGGCATGTCTGGAACCTCGTCTCCGTTCTTGTAGTTCTTTGTAGATCTTACTCCAACATTACTACTGATTGCAGGAGTTGGTTTTACTTTTACCAGTTCTACATTACTACTATCTAATTTAATGGTATTAGGTACTAGTTCTTCTACTGGGTCTTCAAAAGGCTCTTCGATTTCGATATCGTCTTCGGTAATTTCTTCTTCAACAACCTCCTCTTCTTCAACGGTCTCTTCTACTTCTTCAACAACCTCTTCTTCTTCCTCTTCCTCTTCAACAACCTCTTCTACTTCCTTTTCTACTTCCTCTTCTTTGACAGCAGGTTCTTCTTTAGAGCTAATTACTGGTATTTCAACTGTACCTTTTCCATTTGATACTTCAATAACTGGAGCTGGTGCAATTACTTCTTCTTCCTCTTGTACCTCTTCTTCCTCTTCTGTAACTTCTGCTTCTTCTGTAACTTCGTCAATTACTGGAATTTCTACAGGAGCTTCTACAACTACAACTTCTTCAGCTACAGGTAAGTCTCCTGCTTGTGCACTAATAAACTTCTTTTTAAATGTCGGTAATGGCTCTGAACCACCTGCTTTCATAAATTTAACAAAGGCAACATGCACCTTCATGTTTGAAATATCTTCTAATTTTACTAATTCTGCTAAAAATGTATTACTTGTAATTTTACCCATCTTGATTGTTTTTTAAGAGGTGCCAATTTTATGACACCTCTTGATTTAAAATTTTAGTTAACTAATTTAATTGTACCTATTAATCGTGTCTATTTATATCCTTACATACTGGGATATACAGTTTATTATCTGACGTAAGTCTAAAGTATCTAATTGTAGCCAGCTTTCCTATTAATAGATGCTTGTTTTCTAAGCGCTCCTTATTAATATCTGCACTACCATCAATACCTGTAGATTGAGTACGGCCATCAGGAAGTCTGATTACTAACTTCTTAGCACATCCTTTCCAAGATCCTTCACCCTCTAGTACATCAACAATCTCAAACTCTGCATCTGTAAAAACCTTCTTCTTTAATAGCCCTTGAGATCTACCATCTACTTTATAAGTAGAATCTTCTACTCTAACCATAATACCCTCGTATCCTTCTTCTAAGTATGCATCTTCGATATCTTGATGTTCATCTAAAGTGCACATTATTGTAGGTACTTGTTTAAGGTATTTGAATGGTGCTATGTTAAATATTCCTTTTACTAATGTGTCTCTTTCGTCAAAACTAGCGGTTGGGTTATCTTTGTTGTAAACATCGTATACATGATACTCGATCATTTCTACAGCCTGTTCCATGTCCCACTTACCTGGTTTTCCTTGTCTGACTAAAGACATCATCTTTTCAAAGTTTTCTTTTAGTTCGTGGTTATATAACTCACCATCAAGAACCAAGTTTTTATTTTGTGTTAAAAGAGTTACTACCTCTTCAACTACGTGATCTAGAACGGCAGAGTAATCTTTACCTGTTCTAGTTCTAGCAACTACCTTTTGAGATATATTACACCAATAAATATTACATCTAGCACCATCTAATTTTGGTTGTACATATACATCTTTAGGTAATTTATTTACATACTTTTCAAACTTGTGAGCAAGCATGGGCATGAATAGCTTATTATTTCTAGCATCTTCTTCAGTCTTAAAGTAGTTTTTTCTCAGCTTCTTACCTTCTTCCATATCAACCATAGCAATAGCTTGATTTTCTGGAGTCATGTGATTTGCTCTACCTACGTTCTTTTCTTTAGCTTCCTTAAACTGCCATTCTTTAATTTTGCCTCCTTGAATACCATCTCTATATTGGATACCATAAAGGCCATCCTCATTAGTAGTAATCTGGCATTCCCAAGTTCTAATTCTACCTGTAGAATCTTCTGTATATAGCTTTTTAATTTTATTCATTTTAATTATTGGTTTATTATTGGTGACTCAATTACACAACCCGTTGTCATAATCATACTTGCAATTGATACTGCATTAGTAAGAGCTGAGACTGTTACATTTAATGGGTCTATAACACCTGCCTCAAACATATTTATCTCTTTACCTGTTTTAGCATCTATACCTATATTGAAGTCATCACTTACTATATTAGTATTTATGTCTGCATTGGTAAGTATCTGGTTAATTGGTGAGCAGATTGACGATATAACATTATCTATGCCCTTGTTAAAATCTTCTGATATTAGTTCTTTAACAAGTGGTCCTTTGGACCTGTCAATTAATTTAGATGTATGGTACAAAGCTGAACCACCGCCAGGTATACAACCGCCTTCAGTTGCTGCAATTACTGCACCTACTGTATCTTCATATCTATCAAACCTTTCTTTAATCTCTGACTCTGTATGCCCACCAACTTTTATAGTAGCTGTACACGCAGATAATTGAGATATTCTGTTATCAATATTCTTTCTGTCGAAGTCGTTTTCTGATTCTTTAGATAGGTTTTTTAGTTGATTAACTCTATCTATTACTTCTTTCATGTTAGTACTTCCATTAAGAACTGTGTGCTGTTTATTTATTGTAACAGATGATAACTCGCCTATCCTAACAGTATCAGAACCTCCAGAAACTTCTGACATTGTAGCTACTGTAGACCCACAGTAAATAGCTATGTCTTCTAGATTGTATATAGCATTTTCTCCAAACTCTGGAGCAACAATAGGAACAATCATATTATTCATCTTCACATTTCTTGCACAAATATCAATAAATGTTTGGTCAAATTCTTTAGCTATAATAATTAAAGACTTCTTAACAGATGTTGCATGCGATAAAATAGGTTTTATATCCCTAAAGTTCTCTACCTTATCAGATATAGTTAGTACAATACAATCACCTAAAATACATTGTCCGGTAGAAGGAGAGTTAATAAAGTTAGAGTTAGCATAACCTTTAGAAAATTTAAATCCTTCAGTTATTTTGTAGGTAGTTTTGTTGGATGTGCCCATTACTACATCAATACCTCCACTTTCTTTAGTAGCAAGAGCACATTTAGTAACAATATCAGCTATGTCTCTGTCACCATTAGATGATGTTAGAGCTATATTGTTTATGATTTCTTTATTACCAACACAAGATATAGAGTTATTAGATAGTATAATTATACACTCTTCAACAGCGAATTCCATACCCTTTCTAAACTCTGTTACATTAGATATTTTTTGGTCCGAGTTAATAAGGGCCTGAGCTATTACAGTACTAGTAGTTGTACCATCACCTACTGCAGATACTGTTTTGCTACTTACTTGTTTAGCAAGCTGAGCACCCATGTCTTCTATCGGATCGATTAGTTTAACATACTTAGCTACACTAACACCATCTTTAGTAACAGTAGGATTTCCCCCGGAGGGGTTTCCTAGTATAACTGACTTTCCTAAAGGTCCCAATGTTACCTTTACAGCGTTAGCCAGTTTATTAATTCCTGAGATAAGTTTACTTCTAGCATCCTTATCGTAATAAATAATGTCTCTGTATTCCATATTAAAAGTTGTGGATTATTTGATCTGGGTGACCAACAGCATTAATTGCATTAATCATCATCCCAGACCTGTCTGACTTACCAAGCTGCTCGTCCGAGTAGTTGTTACCTGTGATGATAGATGGACATACAGTACGTCTTCCGATATGCTGTGAGTCATTATTTCTAATCATTAAAGTATGTAAGTGACCTGTGTTAATAAACTGAAATTTGTTTTTGTCTTTAGCAAACTGTAAAATCAAGAACTCAAGACTTCTTTTATGTAGTCCCTTGTCTCCATGACATAAAATGTCACCATAATCTCCTCTATCTAATGATAATAAAGTAGGGTCATAGTTAACCTTAACATCACTTCCTGATAATTCAACTCGCTCTTTAATCATAGCAAAGATTAAATCAGTAGCTCCAGTGTCTGCTAGCTTATTAGATGATTGTAGTCTGTCATGATTACCGCCAACACCGTTGATAGTTTTAACGTTGTTAATCTTGCTAATAAACCTTACTAAAACATTTTTAGCATGGATAATAGTTTTAGCACCAAACATACCGTCTTGCACTAGTTTCCAAGAATCTGGGTGGTTAACACCACTAACAGTCTCAACTAAATCTCCTAAGAAATTTAAATGCACTACTGGAGAGTTATAAGAGTTAATAAGAATAGCAGCTGATTCTAACTTTTCTTCCATTATTTCCATACTCCAGTTCTCTGTAATCTTCATTCTTTCTGCCTTAGATCCCGAATGCAAATCCGCAATGTTAACAGAAATCTCTTTATACTGAGAGTTTGATTGTTTGACCTCAGTAAACTGAATAGTCTCACAATTAGGATACTCTTCTAGCAACTCAGAAATAACTTCTTTTTTCCATACACCGTCTAAGTTTTCTTTCTGAATTACAGTGTTGTACTTTCTGTTAAGGGCCTGAGCATGCTTACGAGTAGTTAACTCTCCTGAATTTACTACCTCTTCCATAACTCTTTCAGTCATAGCAGATAGTTCTTCTATAGAGTTTGTACTCTTAGTATGAGGGCTAAAAATATCAGACTCTTTAGATAGATTAAACTTTTGTTGTACAATCTTGAATGTTCTAGGAGTAAGATTAAATCTTTGCTGAACCTGTGACCTAGTAAAGTTGTAACCTCTATTAGTATAATACAAGAAAATCTTGTCAATCATGTCAATAGAAAATACTTTCTTATCACCTTTGTGACTAAAGATGTACTTATCTCTTACTACACTCCAATCTTCTTCGTTGTCTATAGTAGTTACTACGTTTAGTTCTCTTTTAATAGTACGTAAGTATACTTTTAGTGTGTCTAGAGACAAGTCAATGTTATTATCATCGTTAAATATTACATTAGCGATGGCAGTGATTGATTTATTATCGTCTTTAAGCGATAAATATAAATCTTGTAATTCTGCTTTGTACTTCATATTAATCTTTTATTAGGTTATGTAATAAATCCTCTTCTTCTTCTTCATTAATTCCTGTGTATGCGTCGTATGTATAAGAAAGCTTCTTACAGAGAATAACACATTTTAAGTACTGTGTATGTTCAGCGTTGTTTTTTATAGTCATTTCTCTTAGGTCTTCTACTTTATCCCATACTTCTACAGGGCATTTAGGAAACATATTTACAAAATGACCCGGAGATATATTTAGCAACTTGTTCATAGTAATTAAGAAAGTCTCAAACATGTTTAATGTAGTGGAGCTTCTTAATGTAAGTGCTTTATATTTCTTTTGGGTCTTTGACTTTTTTGGCGTTTTGCATATATAAGAATCATAAAACATTACTTCTCTAGCGTATTCAGCTAAATCAGAGTACTCTTCTAGTGCGTACTCATTGTTACATTTCTTAAGTCTTTTCAGCTCTTCAATCATATCTTTAGGAAGTGTTTTGAATACTTCAGCAAAGTTTTTCTTGTTTTCGCTATAAGCTATAGCCAGCCTGTCTAGGCAAATTAATAATAGTGGACGGAAGTCTTCGTCGGTTATATGGTATTTAATTCCCATGATTCTAGTAATTTTTTGGTTTCGTCCAGTCCGTGGTTTGACATATAGTCTGATATATCTTTATCCAAAACTTTGAACTTACCGTTTATCTTTGTTCTTTTAGTACTAACGAACTTATAATTAAAGTTATACCTTTTACATTGATTAGCAAATTTTACACCCGCTAAATCATAATCGGATACACATAATATATTATCGTACACATCTTTTATCCCGTCAACAAATTTTTGACTTAGCTTAATGCTTTCTGCGTGCGGTGCAATTACGTCCATAGGGATTCCCATCTCTACGTTAAACATCTTCCAGAAAACCATTAGGTCTTTGAAAGATTTAGTTATGATTAATGTTTTAGGTTTTTTACTTAATTGTTCGTAACCCTGATAATATCTAAAATCATCACCTGGGCATGTATTTCTAAATTTAAACGATCTAGACGCTTCTGGTTGGTATAGTTTTACTTTATCCCATATTTGATATATAAATACCAAATCTTTAGACCTAAACTCTTTTCTAACTAATCCAGATGTTTCTAGTAGATACTTGACTGATTTTACGTTAAATTTAGTTAGGTCTTCTTCTGTTAGGTTGTAATTACCCCAGTATTCTTTATCTCTCTTTGTGAACGGTCTTGATTTATACCTTATCGTTGTTATTTTTTTAGAAAACTGTCTTGAAATCCTCTCTCTTTTTGTTGGCGTTCCTGATAATATACCCAGTTTCATGTGGTCGTCTATGAACCTAACTGTGTCGTATTTATTAACTAAAACGTCACCATAATGATGCAAAGCAAATCTACGGACAAATGAGAAAACGTTACCTGACCTACCATCACCCAAGTCTTTATACCAGATTTCTTCTGGTCTAAATGTCTCAACTTTTGTAGGCATGAATAACGCAAATGACGGACAATCGTCGGAATCTCGAAGAGGGGAAGATATAGTCTCCCCCAAATCGACATCCCGTTCTATAAAGCTACAGTATATTTCGTAGTCATCGACTAACTTAAATAACTGTGTTGACAGCGATACGGGTCTTTCACTTAATAGCTCACGAAGAAAAGAAACTCTCTTCGTATTTTCCATAATTATAAGCTAGATAGTTCTTCTTCAGGTGGTTTGTTACCTTCGGCATCTGGTTTTGCCATATCCGGCTCAGTCCCCTTTTGTCTAGCAATAATTTCCTTAGATGTAATATTTAACTCAGGAGTATACTCATCGTTTCTGTCTTCTTTAGGTACATGTATAGATAAGAAATCACCTGTTTTAGGTAACTCTAGTCTTTTACCTTTATAGTCAGTAACTACTTTTAAGTCAAGTAATTGTGAATCTGGTCCTACCTTGTCTCCAACTGCTTCGTTAAATAATTCCCAAGTAAGACTTAAGAATGCTTTAAGTCCCTTCTTACTAGATAATTCTTCAATCATCTCTTCTTCTGTTTCATAACCAATAGTAGGATCTAACTCCTCTTCTGCACCTAATACTTCAGCAATGTGACCTAGTTGAGTAAGCTGTGTTGCAACGTTCTCGAATAGGTAACTGTTATCATGTTCAGGGTTGAACCAACTAAACTCAGTAGATGATACTTTATTGTTGTTTTCATCAAACTTGACCATCTTGATGTATGTATTCTTCTTTTGAATTTCACCATTACGCTTTCTTGGTTCGTTATCAATTGATACAATCCTAACTCTCTCATTAATTCCGAAAGGGATAGTAACTTTTACTGGTCTGTTTGCTAATAATTCTCTTAAAAATGTCATATTTATTGTTCTGAATAGTTATATAATGTATTACTTCTTAATTCCCAAATGTCCTCAGTATTATTAAATACTATGATAGGCTGATTTCTTGTTACATGCTCAAATCCCGGAACTACAAAGTAGTCCTTTAGTCCTTCCGGGTATTTTTGAGAAATCAGTTTTATGTACTTGTTAACAAAAATAGTCGCTTTACGTGACCTCCATCTCTTGTTATAGTTTATGATGGTTTTTAGTGCTAATTCGTCCATATTATAAAGATTCTACACTTGGTGCATTTGCAAATGTGTTAGCAATTTTATCCGCTTTAGCTTTATACTCTAACTCTAAATCGTTAAACCCAAGAGCAGTCTTCTTAACGTCTGAAGGCTCTACAAATTTATCATATCTAGGCTGCTGAACGTACACTGCACTTTTATCGATTACTAACTTAAGCTTAAGTCTTGTGCTATCAATACCTGACTTTTTGTTAATCATGTCAGCATATAGATCACCTAAAGCTTTCATAAAAGGCTTACAAGTCTTAGTCTTAGATACTAGTAATCTTAGAGCAGACTCAGTGTGTTCTACTTCTAACTCATCTAGTAATCCAGTGAATGCTTTATCCCAAGCACTTCCCTCTTCTGTAGGAGGATATAGAATATCCATTAATTCAGTGGTTTGATCTAATTGAGTGAAAAAGTTGTCATATGCCATATCACTAGTAGCATCTACACCAAACCAAGAAATCTCTTTGTTCTTAGTGATCTTACCTTTAGCATTTACTTGACCAATAGTAGTATAACAAGACCTGTTAATAGGACTTCCGTCTTTTTTAGTTTTTACTTCGTTACTTGCTGAAATAATTACACAGTTATCATGGATACCAAATCCTAACTCTTCAACTCTTGCATTACCTTTTAGTTTGTTTAATAAACTCATACTATAAATATTTAAATGTTATTATTAATTATGCTTCTTTTGTAGGCTCAACTATTGTAACCTCACCTTCTTCTGTAACTTCTGTTTCGTATCCTGCATTAGTAGAATCATTGATTTCGTCTGCTGTGTACATTGTTCCAAGTAATACTTCTGGAAATAAACCCCTTACTGCATAAGCCATACATCTAGCTCGCATCATTTCTTTTGGGTACTTCTTCCAGTTATCCTTATCTGTGTATCCTGCAGTTTTCATCTGATTCCAACTAACACTAAACTTAACTCTCTTAGCTCTAGAAAACCTTTCTGACCAATACTCGAACTCAATCTCTGTGTTGATCTTCCCAGGTGACTCTGTTACAAAGTCTTTAGTCCATTCCCACTCTATTCCTCTCTTCTTTAGTAAAGCACCTAGAATAGATGATGATATTACTGTTCGTCCTTTAATGACGTTGATTGCAGATATTGATACCATAGGAGTTATACCTAACTCTTTACCTAACTGAATAACAGTCATTAGTTTTTCTGGTGTATCAATACTAGGTGGGATGGCCCCAGACTCTAATAATATTTCAAATTCTGCTCTTGTTTTCAAGTTAGTCAAGGTAGTGTCCATGACAACTAATTCTTCTTTTTTTGACATAAATTTATTTTGGTATGCAAATTTAATCTTTTATTTTTAATTAACCTAATCTAAAGCGTGTAAAAGTTCCTTAAATTTATCAAGTTGACTTGTTTGCTCCGCTGTAGGCAACTCTCTAAAGTATCCACACTCACCTAAAAATATACTTGCTACAGTTATATTCTCTACACCTTTAGAGTTTCTGACTATCGTCACTGTACGCATTCGATTTTTAGCATTGATTATGAAATCTTCTACATCGTAGCCTAGGTACCTAACATTACCCTCGTTATAAGGGTTATATGTAATAAAACCAAGGTCTGCTATACTAGAATAACTACCTAATTCTTTATAGGTAGGCTCTGAGTCTTTAAACGTTCTTGGGTTTGCTAGTACACTAGGGACTACTGCTGCCGTAGTAATATTGTACATATCTTTAAACTTGTTTATGTAACTAGACATCCTCTTTTTAGTAGATTCCAAGGTAGTACTTGAAGATCCGTCGGATTCTGGTATAACACAATCTAGGTTATCGATACATACTATAGTTATTTGTTTGCTGTTTTCTGGGTTCAGCACATATTTACCATCATTATCTATAGTACCTACATCTAACATATTTCTAGCTACTGAATTGTATATATCAGAAGCTGTTTTAGGTCCTTGAGATAATATTAGTATATCTTCTAGATTATTGAAGAATAGTGAGGCTATTTCTATAGCTCTCTTCTTATCCTCAGATACGTCGTAAAGCTTACCTATTCCATTATTCAAAGTTGGTATGTCAATAACAATATCATACTTTAACTTCAGGTATAGACATGCCCACTTTTGTAGTTTTAGTCTAGTACTACTTCTCATATTAAAGTAGAAGATCTTTAGTGGTGGTCTGTCCTCTTTATCTAGAGATTCCCACCATATAAATGCATTTATTAGGTACATATAATCCATCAAGCTTGTTTTACCTGATGTTTGTTTACCACCTATCATTACATTTTGTCCTCTCTCTATGTAATTAGCAAATTTAGCTAGTTTAGGCATTGGTATTGGAATACCTTTATCTAATCTTTCTAGTCCTTCTTGGAAGGGTTCTAGCACATGTTCATCGTATAGTCCCATTATATTGCAATTGTACTGTTTCTAACTCTATTTTTCTCTTCCATAAGTGAATTAAGATCACCTCTCTCTAACATGTCTTCAGCTTCTCCGTACCAGTGGTCTAACTCTTCTAAATAGTGAGGTATAGACTTTATGTAGTATTTATCTGATTCTGTGGACCTACATCCCTTTATGAATAAATAGGTACCGATAAGAAATAAACCAAAATCTTTGTTTTTCCACACTTTTTCTAGCTTCTTTACTGTACCTTTAGACATAATTCTAAGAGTTACGCCTGTGTAGTCAGTCTTGAAGTGCTTATCCCAGTTTTTGTTATCTTTACCTGAAGTAGGAAACATGCCAAAGAACATATGGAAAAATGGAGCTGCTATATAATTACTCGAGTGGGCTGCAACCCTATCTCTATCTTTACTAGATAATCCATTCGGTAAGAATGTCTTTGCTAGTCTCTTGACTATATCCCCAGTCTGTTTAGTGATGATTGGGTATGAACCTCTAACCACTAAACTTTTTGCTTTAATAGGGACATTATAAATGATTGACCTAACATCGTCATTTAGTTTATTACCATTGATGAACTTGTTTGTATTTAGCTTAAGTGCTAAGTCAGGAATAGTACTTTGAATCCCTTGCTCGATACTTAATAAGTATACACATTGGTCAAGAGGTATTCCTAACTCTTTCTTCATTCTTACTAGTGTAATAATTGTTTCTTTCATTGTAGTAAATTATTTAGTCCAACAATCTGATATCGCTCCTTCTGATTTAAGCAAGCTACTTCCTAGAATAAACTTTGCTGCTTCTTCCATCTTATCAACAAGTAGTTTCATAGCTTCTTCTGCAAAGTCTTCTCTGGCTATACATTGAATCTCATCATGTACCATTATACTAAGTATCATCCTATCTTCTAGACCGTTGTCTTCGATGTACTTATTAAGGATACATAATGCGTATTTACTCATATCTGCAGCACAACCCTGTATAGGTGTATTTTGTGATCTACGTCTAATAGCACCCTCTTCTGAACTACTCATCTCATTATCTGATAAAGTAATAACACTTTTTGGAAAGTACCTAAGTCTACCAATAGGACCTGGCGTTCTAACTCTTCTGGTGTTTACTCCAGTTAAAGCATAGTCTGCCAGTGTTCTTTTAATGTTAGGGAAAGTTTTAAAGAATCTATCTATTAGGTCATCAGCTGTAACAACCTCTCCCATAAATCTACCTTGCTTGTGCTCATGTTTAATAAAATCCATAAGAGATCTTTGAGTATCTCTTCCTTGGTTATTTACCATATAGAATTCTTCATATTCTTCTTTGTTGTTGTCTAAGAATAGTCTGTACTCATCAGGATATTCGTCAATTAGGTCTTTTGTAGTTGCAGGTATTTCAAGAGTGTCTCCAAGTCCAATAGCGCTTTTTCCATAGAATAAACCAAAACTTACTGCTTTACTATCACCTCTGAGTTTTAGTAATGTCTTGTCTTTTGGCTTACCTTTAGGATAAGGATCACCTCCTAACTCTTTCCACTTATCCGGAAACATTAGTGATGCACAAGTACTGTGGAAATCACAACCGTCTTCGATAGCTTTTACTAAAGTATCTTCTTTACAAACTACTGCAGCAATCGCCGCTTCTTGCTACTTGGTTTTATTCCAAGCTGGACTTTCTCTTCACCTCTTTGCATAATTTACGGTGGACCGTGTAAAGTCTCTACACTCAAATATAATCGTCATAAGGATGCAACCCTCTTATTATATTCTAGCACGGGATTAGGTGACAACCTTTCCCCGTTTTAGCGGTCTTCTTAATATTAACTTATTACAGTTAATTCGAGCCAAATCTACTTTCCTTCCTCGGTAGGAAGACAGTAGTGTCATTGTACATTAAGTTATAACATTCATTAATATTGGATTGTTTATAGATATGGACACTATATAAAGTGTTTTTCCTAAATTCTCTATTATCCTCTTTTATATGAGCTGTCATACCTTGATCAGTAAAGAAATCATATAGTTGGTTAATAAATTCAACTGATGCTGAACATATACTAAACCTCATATTGTTTCCTTTATTCTCTCTATATATTGTACCATCTCCATCAAAAACACCTCGTACAAAGTCCCAATTTAGAGGTGCGTTATACTTAAATGTTAAAGACTTGTTTGGTCCAATACCGAGTTCTTGTAAATAGTCAGCGGCCTCTAGATTAGTAAACCCAATTACGTATCCTACGTAGTCGGTGTTTAACTTGGTCTCCACATGAATATTCACGTCTGATCTTAAAAATGTTTTTAGTTGATCTAATACTATTTTATCTTTAGAATGTAGTCTTATGTAAGGTCTATCCCTTGCTACATTTCCATCTGCTGCTATCATACCTACCCAATAATCTGTATCTCTACAATCATTGGAGAAAGGATTATATTTTACTTTTCTAAGTCTGTCAGCAGTGGAAATTAATTCTACATTATTCCTTAATAGTATTCTTCTAATAGTGGTATTATACGTATCTAACTCTTTAGCTATCTCTACAGTATTCTTACCTTCATTAACATATTGATCAACAATGTACACTTCTTTTTCTGTACTATACTTGTTATTATGTCTACTCATGCTGTAATATAAGCATAATCAACCTATGTAACAAGTAACAATTTTTATTTGCTAACTCGCATAATCTGCGCCGACTATTTTCCATACAAATCCATCGTCTCTGGTACCTGTTTCAGGGTGGTTAGGTTTAAACGGGCTCCTAAATGACTCAACTCCAGGAAGAAGTTGTAGGTGATTCATTGCTGATCTACCTGTAGCCAATATCTGCTTATAACCTTTTACTCTGAACTGCCCATCAGGATCGATACAATCGAGGAAGTTTTGTCCATAAGAACTATGTAACTTAGATGCTTTATTATACTCTTGAATCTTCCTAGCTAATGGGTGATTAATCTTACTGATTATATCTTTTCCTGTACTAGTAATGTCTGGGTCTAATAATTTAAATAATGATAGCTTCTGATCAGGAGAGTTAAGATTAATCATTACCTTATCTGCAGGTATAAATATCTCTTGCTCTTCTAGAAATCTAGAGTGCTTAATTATTAAATGCTCTTCTAATGATTCATAATCCTTGTCAAGTAACCAATTAAGATACTTAGGGTTTTCAGTAGGGTTATCTTCTTCCTCTAGTATTTCTAGGTAGTCTTTATACTCTGAAACCTTTTTGCATTCTTTAGGCATGTTAGGGTATAAATAGTGTAGTATAGAAAACTTTTTAGTGCTAGACCTCCAGTTAAATAGATACTCATCTTGTTTATTTATTAATCCTAACTCTTTACATTCATCTTCAAGGTGCTCTCTCATTAAAGAGTGGAAGTCTTTTTCCGCTTGTGTTTTTACCTTTAGGTTGTAGTCAATATTAACTTGCCACTCTGTAGGATCTAAGTAGAAGTTATCTAACATTGTGTTACCATAGGCTCTAACTAAAGAGTTTTCTAGTGCCATAACATTGTTTAACCCATCTGCCAATATCTTTTCTAGTAGTTTGTCATATATCTCTCCTAGATACTTAACATCTGATGCAGCATATATTAGTTGCTCTAAGCTCATAGGATCACCTGTAAAGGTTGTTTGTGCTTCTTTAGACACATCTATTCCTTTGTATTTCTTGACCAATCCAGCAAGGCTATTATAACCCCTTTGTACATCTAGACCTATCTCATAACCGGCATGTAATATCTCAGTCATAAGGTATGTGTCTTTCAGCTTATTCATCCTAACATCAAAGCACCAAGCAACTACAGTATAGTCAAATAATGCATTATGTATAATCTTTGGAATATCTGACTTAAACATAACATCTAATGCATGCAAATCTTTACTATCTAATCCCGGAACATCAAATACCCATTGAACGGTATTGTTTTTATCTCCAACTTGCACTACGTAACACTCTCTGATAGCAGGTATTCTATTTCCGTCTTCATCTAAGTCAGGAACAAATACTTTACCTATACCTTTAAGATGTCCTTGCCAACCGAACATACCTTCTATTATATTAGTTTCTGTATCTAGTTGAATCGGATCTTCATTTTTATCAAACCACTCTAAGAATTCTTTGGGTGTTGATATCTCAATGTCATTTTCTTTTAGAGGTAGGCTTTTATACCATGCTTTTCTCTGTGTTATTAATTTTATCATTTTTATTTAAGGATTTAAATTTCTCGTTAACTAGCTTAGCAGCAACATATTCCGGTGAGTCTTTCTCAAATTCATATGATTTAAATGAAGGAAATCCTACATGTTTCATATAACCTTCAGATGACTTATCTTTAATTAGTTTACGCTTGCCTTCAGTCATTTCTAATCCTACTGGTATTATGATATAATTATTAGGTACGTGAATGTATCCCATTAGTATAACTTTTCCTTCTTCTAGTAACTCGTTATACATGTAACTAATGCCTCTATAATTTGATTTATCTTTTTTATAGAATCCCTTCTTTAGTACTGTTACTCTTCCTCTAGAAATAAAAGGGTATACTCCTTCTGATAACTGTTCATATCTACTATTAATAGTAGAAATATCTATGTTTTTCATAAAAATAGTTTTGATACACCGTGCATTTTTCTTATAGCATCTGTGTTTAATAGTTCATACTCTTTTCTATAAACAGGCTCAATCCTAGTACACATGATCTCATCTTCAACATAATCAAATGTAGCTAGTACATCTTCTCCTTTGACTGGTAAATCACTTGTTCTATCTATTTGATTAAGCCATAAAGCCCCAACAAAGAATTTTACATCTAAGTCAGAGAATTCTACCTCTCCCTCTGTAAATAGCTTATTTGCTAAGTAGTTTATATCTTTTGTTTTACAAGCTCTTAAGTTTACTAAGTACCTAGGGTTTTCTGTTCCTACGCTAGTCATACTAGTATTAGACATTACCTTTACTTTATAAGTACCGGGCTCATCTACTATAGTACATCCTACTATAAATAACTCTGTTAGTTTGCTCATAGATTAAACTTTTTTATTACTGATTCTGGTAATTCTGATTGATCCACTCGATAGTTTTTATTGAATATAAATACAATATTCTTTGCTCTAGTACATGAGACATATAAAGATTGTAGCTTATTTTTTATATCTGCTTTTTTAACTTTAAATATATCATCTTCAAATACAATAGCATTTTGATACGTTCTTCCCTGACTCTTATGACTAGAACAAGTATATCCATAATCAAACCATGCAAATTTATCTTTGTACTCATATACATACTTCCACTGAAATCTGTCTCCCTTAGCTATTTGCTTTAACTCTGCAAACTTAGCATTATACTGATGCATTGCATGTGATCTAACTACATGTATTGGAGACTTATGTTTTACTTGGTCTCCTTTAAATGTAATCTCATAACAGTCAACATCGTAGTGAACAGCTTCTTTTATTGTGTCTACAGTAAGAGACTTACCATTGTTAATAACTGATATACTTCTGACTTGTCCATTAGATTCCACAGATTCTGCATAACCACCTCTAGATATTAGTAACTCACCTGGCATAAATTGAGGTATAATTCCCTTTTTATTAGGGTCATACAGTCTTTGTCTAACTGCTTTGTTGATTTTAGATATACTGTCGTTTTTATATGCAATTATTCTCAAAGCATCCGGATCATCTCCTGAGTAGAACCTATTAGATATAGTAAGAATACTGTCTACACTGTTTATAAATATATAACCAGATCCGTCTTCATTGATTTTACTTACTCTGTCGTCGTTACCTATCTCATGCATCCAATCATTTACCATGTGTTTTGAACCTGCATCAGGCTCTTCGTCACATAATGAAATTTCTTGTCTTATTCTATTACCTAAGTCTGCAATAGGTCCTGAGTATCTTACTGCCTTTTCTAAGATAGCTTGAGTATACTTAAATGTTACGGAGTCTTCATTACCTTGAACGGGCATCAGCTGACTCCTATCTCCCATGTAAATAATCTTAGCTTCTGCCTTTACCATGTTGTTAATGATGTCAAATATCTCTTTATCAATCATACTACATTCGTCAATGATAACTATACCACTGTACTCTATAGGCATTTTAAAACCATTAGCACCTCTGGCTTTTGGCTTAAATACTATTTCCCCATTCTCATCAATAGTTTGTTGAAGACCTAGTAAGCTAGCAATAGTAAAACATTTGATTCCCATTGCTTCTTCTAGTACTTCTTTAGCCGAGTGTGAAATTGCTCCACCTACAATACTATCTCTTCCTTCTAGAGCCATTTTAATAATAGAAGACTTGCCAGATCCCGCTATACCAGATAATGTAAATATGTGGTCATATTTATCATCTTCATTTCTATCTACAATAGGTTTATTTTTAGTGTCAAGAAACTTGTTTATAGCTTTAATAGCTTTATCTTGGTAAGGGGTAAGTACGAACTCTTTCTTTACTTCATTTTCTTTTAAATTATTCATCTTATTTTTAATGTTACACCATTTGTAATTTTACATGTATTAACTAGAGACTCGCAAGGCTCTTGTGATATAATGTTAATAGATACTTTACTGTCTATTATTTTATCATTTACATCAATACTGTCCATACCGTCAGTAATAACTAATATATCACCACCTATAGGTAGATCTAGATTTCCTACAATACTATTTAAGTCACACCTACCTGAACAATAACTGATAGGTTGCTTAATGAATGAGCTCTTTATCTTTTTATTATTTAGCTCTGTAACATTTGCACCACTGTTATTATACTCCACATAAGTAATCGATTTGTTACTTAAGCACACTATATTCCTTATCATTTTAGATATAGTTCTGCTTGATGTTTTGTACATTGATTTAGATGTGTCTTCTAGTATTATTATACCCTTCTCTTTTATACTTCTAGGAGGTATATTTATCAATCCGTTTCTTAGTTTATACTTAAAGTCTGGTAGCGCTATCTCTAAAGGATCTATTAAATTTATGTTATCTAATACATCTGACTTTACTTCTTTTTCTGCACTGCTAGATATAATACTGTTGACAAACCTTTCTATTCTATTAGAACTTTCTACAGTTATTTTTTGGTTTTTCTTAACATAGTATTTGTAATTACCTGTGTTTTTATCTACCTGTTTTGTAGCTATAAGTCCTTGTCTGTTAGACATATCTAGCATTTTTAGCACATCTATAGTAGAATTAATTATAGAATACATAGAAGATTTTAATACATCTTTGTAATCTATATTTTCCATATAGAACTTCATTCTTCCTCTGTACTCATTTTTGTGTGATAGTACTGGGTGATTTAAAAACCCTAGGTCGTATTCATACTCACTCATATCATCATACTTAGTAGCATGAAAAAATAGTGTGTATATATCATAGATGATACCTGACCTGAATTTATAGTAAATCCCCGAGTCTTCTAAAAGGGCTTCAAATACCTCATATTTAGGGTAGTACAGTCCTTTTACACGTTTTATTAATGAGTCCTCAGTCTTGAATGGATCCCTAATACTGCTCACTGGTGATAGATTTTATGCTTTCAGTAAGCTTACTAACTAGGCTATCAGGAGATTTATTGGATGATACTCTGTCTTTAAATACAGTTAGCATTTCTATTGTAGCTCCTTTATCTTTTTTACCATTAGTGTAGTCAGACATAATATTAACATACTTATCGTAAAACACCTTTGAATCTTCAATACATTCTCTCATCTCTTTTCTATGGTCTGAGAATACAATAAAGGTTTCAATATCTGATTCTTTTAAGTCTAATACTCTACTAAGAAATGATGTACCTTTTCTTTCAATAATTGGAGCTATGTCTAAAGCCTTTCTAGGAGACATTCCTGTACTTAGTGAAAATACCATAGAAAGGTATTCTACTAAATCTGTATCCATAAAAGGAAATCTTAGAGATAGTAAATTATAGTAGTCTTCTTTAGACCATTTACAATCTACAGTGTGAGTTATTACAAATCTGCTTAGTAAAGCACTTATACTTGGACTCTTAGGTAAATCTTCTACTAATACATTAGTAATTAAAATAACGTTAGATACCAGTGACTCAACATGACCGTTTTTATGTACAAGCTTCTTTCTAGACATTACATCTTTAATTGCTGTTATTACATCTGCCGGTGCGTCGAAAGCCTCTTCGATAACTAGTACACCTTCTCCTCTGAATACACCTTTTTCAAAGTCTCTCTCATAACCTTTACCATCTAGATAGTTGTTGATATCAATAGGTCCAAGAACATCACTTACTGTAGTAGATTCATTACATACTAGGTAGTTTACATCTAATTCTAGCTGTTTACAAACTGAGTTAACTATGTCAGATTTACCAAAACCACCATCACCTTGAATAATCATGTTATTACCCATGGATAGTATAGTATGAATGTCTTCTACTAAGTCTTCATGCTTTAAGAATTCTTCTCCTAAAATCTGTGTAATTGCACCTAAGTGAGATGACTCGACCCTATTTTTTACTATGCCTACTACATCTTTATTTTTTAATTCATTCATTATTTATTTATTTAAAATTACACTTTCTAAGTCGTAGCTTAGATTACTTCCCTCTAACACTGGCTTATTATGAGCTGAAAATACTTGTGGAGCAATCAAGTCAATTATGTCTAAAGTAGCTGCGTATCCTTTTCTGTTATCTATAGGTATACCTTGCTTTATACATTTATTTACATAATCAACTCTTTCTTTATAAAAGTCTGCTGCTTTTCTGTAGAATGACATTTTTACATAATCTTTCTCTACAGGAACACCATCTTTTAATCCGATTCTTTTAGCATACTTGTTTACTTGAGTTTGACAAGCTAAATATGCAAATATGCTTCCTCCAGTAAGCTCTTCTAGTTTAATATATGGTATAAATGACTTATTATAGTGTGTTGTTAGTCCATCATTTCTGTATATACCACCATCACTTCCTTTAAGGTCATCTTTCATTATAAAATAGATATAAGTGACCAAACATTTAATGAGTCATCTGTTAATCCATTATCAGACAATCTCTTTGCTTTAGCAGGACCAACTCCCATTGCTTTTGCTGCAGATGAATAGTTACCAAAGTACATAGGGACTCCTTCAGGTCCTGTAATAATTACTACCCTTTCTGGATCCATTACTTTACCAAAAATATCACCTTTAGATATAGGACCTAATAAATTATTAGTTACTGCTGGTTCTTCTTTTTCTTCTTCTTCTTCTGAAGAATCAAGAGACTCAGATAATTCTACTTCTTCTTCTTTCTTATTTATAGAATCTATATGAGGAATATCTTTTAACGGAGCTAAAGGATTTGCTTTAATAACTCCTGATTCTATTCCTTCTAGAATACCATCTACTAATTCTAAGAAATCTTTTAATTCTAATGTGTTTAATTCGTCTGACATAATTTAAATTTTAAAGGTCTAATAATTCTTCTGCTGTTTCTACTCTTTCCTCTATTGTGAAAGTATGTAGTACTGGGTTTTTAGGATAATCCATACAAGGCTTTTTTACCATGTATAATAGAATGTAGTTCTCTACTAAGTTATATAAGTAGTTTTCTCCAAACTTATTAATATATGCTTGTTGAACATGTTGGAACATCTCTTCTTCCGAAGGGTCTTCCATTGCCCATAATGCTTGAACGATTTTATTCTTAGAGGTAATTCCACCCTTTTTACCTGATCCGACACCTGGGATACCTTCTATGTTATCTCCTGTATCTCCATGCAAACATTGGCTCCAGAAGAACTTACGTCCCTCTTCTTTTTTGAATCCTTCGAATGATCTTTTTATATTATTAAATCTTACAAAGGGTGCCATTTGAAGCATGTCTTTGTCTTGACCATAAATAATACATTTGTAATCGTCTTTGTACTCTTCGTAAGCTACTGTTATTGCATCATCTGCTTCTAGCTCTAGTAATCCATACGCATTCCACTTATCTCTAAAGTGGTCTTTAATTACAGTTCTAAAGAAGTTACTCCACTCTTCAGATTTACGTTGTCCTTTGTATATTCTTAAGGTAGCAAATTCATGTCTGAATGTCTTCCTTCCTCCTTCTTGACCGTAAAATCCAATGTAGTGTGTAGCTCCTGTAGTTCTCAGTGCATATTCAATAGTTTTATCAGTTGCTTTCCTTGCAGCTGCAGCACCTATTAGGTTTAGCTGGTCTTTAAATGCCCAACCAACCTGAAATACTAGAGAATCTAGGTCCATAATTAATAACGTTCCTTTATTCTGCTTTGTCATATACTATATTTGTTTAACTATTTAATGTTGTTCTAATAATCTTACCTAAGTCAGTATCATTAGGGTTTAAAGCATCAGGAGTTATTATTTCTATAGTTGATATACCTGATTCTGATGCCCAACCTAGTTCTCCTTCTATAGCCGCTTCTAAACTAGAATCATAACCATCTAGTCCAATTCCACAACCAGTACTCATAGCATGAGCATCTAATACGTTATCTTCGTTTACTTCTAATATTGCTATTACTCTCATTTTATAAGTTTAAAGTGATTTGTTGTATATTATTTTTATATCTTTTGCAACACCTAAGTTAGGTGAATTATCCTCAGAAAACAAAAAATCCATTGTTTTTCTATACCTTGGATTCATTACATCTTTAACAATCCAATCACCGTTTAGGTATGGATGTGACTTTGATATTACTGTTATAGTAGTATTGAATTTAAGAGGGCCATTCCATGCCCACTTTCTGTAAGCTACTTTTCTTCTGAATGCGTCATTTACTAGATCCCATGACAATGCTACCCATCTTATCTTTCCTGCTCTTAGCTTATTGCTGTCTATGTAAGACATGTTTGCAGTATAATAAGGTGTATCGTCACACTGACTTTTTGAGGGATTATAGTATGTACCTCTTTTAATGCTTATTGTATCGAGTCCAGTAGTTAATTTATCATTATTGTAGTCTACCTTATTGTTCTTTAATACTGATCCGTTAGCTAGTATTAATACAACAATAATCATAATAGACAATTTACTGAATTCAATAAAAACTCTTCTCTTTTCTGACATAATATTTAGTTTTAGTTTTAATTAATAATTACCATACAAATACGTAGGTTCCGAGTTCTTGTTTTGGGGAGGGTTTGTAATTTACTTCTGATAATGCTCTAGAAAATCCAATAGGATATTTACCTACTAATACATAAGTACGTCTACCTGTTTCTTCTGTTGCTTTTCTTGCTGCATCTACACACTCTCCTTTAGTCTCGTATCTACTTCCTTCCACGACATTAGTACTATTTATTGAATCCCACACTGCCATGTAAGCTGATCCCCATGATTTAGTGCCTTTATGCACTCTATGGTCTACTGAGCTTTGTGTTTTATTCGCATTAGCACCAAATTGTGACTTTATATACCCGAATACTAATCCTCCTCCTTCTAGTTTTGATGCTACTTCTTCTACGTCTATATCTTTATAATCGTGAAGGTCTACCATTGTTTCTAGGTCTAGTGGCCATTTAGTTGGGTCTATTTCTTCTATCTCTTCGCAAAACCTTTCAAAGGCTCCTTGTAAGCTAAAATCACTTATCTCTAATCTCATAATTTATGCTTCATATTCTACTAGCAGGCTGAGAAGAAAATAATGACTTCTAACTCTAAGTTGTAAGTAACCAGAGTCGTTTATAATTACTGCTACACTAGTATTGTTTATAAGTATAAGCCTTGTGTATGCGTTTATATGTTTTATGGATATCCCTGTAATGTTTCCTATCTCTCTACTTACATGTAGTAAGAATTCTGTGTTATCACCTGTTTCGGAGTCTACTGTATAATGTATTTCTGGTAACTCTAATTTAACTAAGTCGATAAAGTCATCTACTATTCCATCTTTATGTAGATTAATTTTTCCTATAACAGCTAACTTAGAATAGCTTTCGTATCTAGATACCTCTCCTGTTGATAAATTTAAGTACATATTATTTAATTAATCCGGTTGATAGTGGGGCTTTAATAGTTTCTTGATGGTTATAGTCGGATAGCGTAAACCACTCAGGCTTTATGTTATTTATTAAAGTATTAAAACATATTTTACCTCTATGCCATTTAATAACATCACTGGTAAACTCTGTAGATATCTCTAGATTAGGTAGCTTAGTAGGCTCTCTATCTAGCTGAGTATTAACAGCATCAATTTGATCACAGTAAATATGAGCATCACCAAATGTGTGTATAAAATCACCTGGAACCATGTTTACTATTTCAGCTATGATGTGTGTTAGTAATGAGTAAGAAGCTAAGTTCATTGGGACCCCTAAGAAGACATCTCCTGAACGTTGATAAAGTTTACAATCTAATCTATACTTAGGTAATCCTATGCTGTCTAATCTCTTGTGTGTGCTAAAACTTTTTTCATCTATTATTTCTTTTCTTTTGTCTAGAGACATAGGAGAAGTATTAAATTGTGATAGAGTGTGACACGGAGGCAGAGCCATATTGTTTATTGTTCTTGGATTCCATGCGTTTATTATGTGTCTACGAGATGTAGGATTATCCATAAGTCCATTAACTAGCTCTTTTAATTGGTCTACTCCTTCAAACTTTCTCCATAACTTACCATACTGTTCTCCACAATCCCCTAGTTTATAGGGATTTTTATCAAACCATTTATGAGATGTGTAATCAAACCCAGTATCTTTAATTATCTCAACGAATTTTTTATAGGTTAATTGAATTGGTCCAAAGTTTATACTTTTGTGTACCTTTAAGTAGTAGTTGTATGCATCTTCATTCCAAAAGTTAACACCATTATCAACAAGATATTTAATGTTTGTCTTTCCTTTAAGGAACCATAATAACTCTACTACAACTCCTTT
>Ga0209666_1000178_pt1 | contig 50583 bp, 42 predicted proteins | sample SaaInlV_125m_DNA_FD_184679 | JGI IMG/M metagenome (GOLD analysis project Ga0209666, IMG submission 184679) | Marine microbial communities from expanding oxygen minimum zones in the Saanich Inlet - Saanich Inlet SI037_S3LV_10m_DNA (SPAdes)... | ecosystem: Environmental > Aquatic > Marine >...
TTGGTACAGATGATGGATATCCAAAAGCGATGAATCTATTAGACTATGACCAAACTCATACTGCAAACGTAATCCTTGACTGGCGTTCACCGAATGCTACTGGTGCGTTAGCAAACACAGGATTTAATGCTGTAATGAGCTTTGGAAGTGGTACTCGCTTTACACCATCCCAAATCTATAGTACAGTTTTTGAGAACAGATGGGAATTCCCAGAGGGTCCGGTAAACTCAGGTACAATGCCTGCATTTACTAACCTTGATCTTCGTGTAGACAGAGCCTTTAAAATGGGCGGCGTAACAGCAAATGCTTATGTTGCTGTATTTAACGCTTTAGACGCAGAACAGGTTAATGATGTTTATCATGGAACCGGTAACGTAGCCGAAGATGGCTGGGTTGCAACTGAAAGTGGGCAACAATGGCTTGCCAATAGATTAGCTACTAACCCTGACGTTGATGCAGCGGCACTTTACCAGGATAACTTAGGTTTTCCAAGTAGATGGAGCGCTCCTCGAACTGTTAGAGTTGGTATGAACATTAGTTTTTAATTAAATAAGAAGGTAAAGAGGTAAATATGAAAATCTTAAAGAATATTACCGTTTTCACATTGGTGATGTTACTGTCAGTTACAACTGGCCTTGAAGCGAGAGACAAAAATGTCTCTAACTTTAGTAGCTCATCCAATTACGTGGACTCTGTCGGTACGTTCGATGGGAATAAAATCTATGCAGACGTTGCAAATAATGGTCTTTTTCTGGATTACCATATTTCTGGTGATTCAGCATTAGAATGGCCAAAAGGCACGGGTGCACACTCTATCTTCCAATCCGCATTATGGATGGGAGCTACAGTGAATGGATCTATTCGAACTATCGTTGGAGATTATACACAAGACATGGGTCCAGGTCCATGGGGTGGTGACCCGCTAGCTGCGGTGCACAGAATCTATAAAGTAGAGAAATCTATGTTAGCTTCTCCCCTTGACTTCGCTGACTTCCAAGAATGGCCAGTTGATTTTGGTGCACCTTGGGTTGACGTAGATGGTGACGGAGTTTATACTCCACTACCAGGCGGAACTGATCATCCAGAATTCCTAGGAGACCAAGTACTTTGGTTTGTTAGTAATGATGGTGACCCTGCATACAAATTGAATTTTGGAACATCACCACTTAACGTGGAGATTCAAACAACTATGTTTGGTTTTGATAGACCTGACGTATTTGGTGATATGGTGTTCTTAAAGCAATTAATTATAAATAAAGGTTCAGATGACCTAGTTGATACTTACATGGGACTATGGTCAGACCCAGACTTAGGAAGCGCAAGTGACGACCTTGTTGGTTGTGACGTTGCATTAGGTCTTGGTTATGTTTATAATGATGGCCCTGACAGTGTCTACGATAACTTAAGCGTAGGAACACCAGCAGCTGGGTATGACTTCTTCCAAGGTCCAATGGTAGATTGTGACGCAACAGAAGATTGTACAGAAGGTGCTAAAATGTTTGGTACTCGTCATCCAGGTAAAAAGAACCTTCAGATGTCATCATTTGCATTTTATATTAATGGAGATGCGACATATACTGACCCAGCTGATGAAACAGAGGGGTACTTTTATTTGCAAGGTTTAAGAAAAGACGGAAGTGCGTATCCAAATGAAATAGCCGGTGATCTTTATGATCAACGTTTTTGTTTCTATGGAGATGTTGATGCTGCATTTAGTACAACTAACCCTACTGACGGAACCTATGCTGCTTCAGCGGATAGACGTTTCCTAATGAGTGTTGGTCCATTTACAATGGCAGCAGGCGATTCACAGGAAGTAGTATTTGGAATTTTCCATGCTGCTGGTGGTGACGCGTTATCTTCTGTAGCTTATTTAAAAGAGGTAGATGCTTTAGCTCAAACAGCTTATGACATTGACTTTGCTCTTCCTGACTCACCTCCTTCACCAAGCGTGACAGCGAGTGCGTTAGCTGATCAAATAACATTAGTTTGGGGTGATGAACCTGAAAGCTATAATGTAGTCAGTGAAGTTGACTTAGATGCTGCAGGTAATCCTACAAACTTTGTATTCGAAGGATACAATGTATATCAGCATGAAACTGCATCAGGCGGTGGAGCTAAGAAAAGATTAGCTACATACGACGTTATAAATGGAACTACTGAAATTTATGATACTGTATTTAACGCTGAGCTAGGTGAGAATATTAATATTAGAACACAGTTTGGTTCAGATAGTGGATTAGCACACTTTGAATCTATCACAACAGATGGATTGAATGGTAATTCAAAACTGATCACAAATCGTGCTTATTATTATTCTGTAACCGCATATGGTTACAACGCGGACGGTATTCCAAAAACATTGGAAAGTAGTCCTAGATATTTAACTGTAAGACCAGAAGTTCCTAACACCGTTGCTGTGGGTGATGATACAGCCGCTGCGGGCGATGTTATTTCAACTGTTCATACTGGACCTTCTCAAGGTTCTGTTGATGTAGTTGTAGTGGATGCTGCTCAAATGACAGGTGATAGTTACACAGTAACAATGGATGACGTAATGCCAGATGGTACTGTAGCTGTTAACTGGTCACTAACAAACGATATGACTGGTGAAGTTCTTATCGCTAACAACGCAGTTGTTGGTGGTGTAAATACTGCAACAGGCGTAGAAGTTGGTCCAGGTGGAACTCCAGTAGTTGAAGGTATTCAATTACTAGTGAACGGTCCTCAAGAAGATCTACTTTCAGTAGAAGAGTGGACAGCGCCTTGGAAGGAAACTGGCGAGCTAAGAGACAACGCGGTTTCTTATGTTCCTTTTGCTAGTTTAGGTCGTACAGGATATATTTTAGAAAATAGAGCAGGTTCACATTACGGTGGCGGTTTCCAAAGAGACTTCGATAGATTCGATTATTGGGAATCAGATGACGTAGAGCTTGACTTTAGTACTCCATCAGTAGGGTATGATTATATTTATGAGTGGACTAATAGCATGGTTCCATACTCAGCATTTAGACACAATTTTGCTACTGGAAACAAAGAGCAAATGTACGCTGGGTACTGGGATTATAATGCAAACTTTACCTTTGATCTTGATGGTGCAAGCTGGGTAGGACCTGTTTACGGTGCTCCAGGTTGGGAACCAATCTACTGTTTTGTAGGTATGGTTGCGACTCCATATGATCCAGCTAAAGAAGCTCAATATCTTGCTGAAGATGACCTAACTACATCAGGTGGTTGTGGATGGGGATCAGGCGGTTCATGCGATAACACTACTACAAGTGGCGCAACAATCGGCTATCCATACATGACAGCAACAATGTTTACTGATTACTTAGGCTCAGGAGTATTACCAACAGCAGATGGACTAGCGGCATACGGTAGTACATGGGTTGGTGGAAGTTCTGTAGTATTTAAAATGAGTAAACCAAATTCATCAGCAGATACATTCACGTTTACTACTGAAGGATTAGGTATGATGGCTAATGCGTTCGATCCAGATCGTATTTCAGTGTGGCCAAACCCTTATTATGGATATAACCCAGAAGAGCGTGATGCGCTTGATCGTAGAGTGATGTTTAGTCACTTACCTGAAGAAGGTCCTGCGACAATTCGTATCTTTGCACTAGATGGTACCTTAGTAAGAACAATTCACCACAATGATACAGCATCACAACATGCAACATGGGATATGAAGAATAACTTCGAATTACCAGTTGCTAGTGGAATGTATGTGGCACACGTAGAGACTAACCACGGAGATAAAATCCTGAAGTTAGCTGTAATTCAACCAGAACAACGTCTAGACGTTTATTAAGGAAAAGGAGAATATGAAAATGAAAAATACATTTAAAATCTTCCTTGGATGCGCAGTGTTGGTTTCAGCACTAACTGCTGGTACGGTAAGATCACAGGGTACCGCTGGTGCCTCACAGCTTCTTATCCCAGTAGGTACTGAGACAGTAGCTCTTAGCGGAACGAACGTTGGTACCGTAGCTGGAATAGATGCATTATTTACTAATGTAGCTGGTCTAGCAAGACACAACTCTGGTTTACAAGGAACAGTTTCAACCACATCTTATATCGCAGACATCGACGTGATGTATGCAGGTATGGTTATGGCAATGGGCGAAACAGGAACATTTGGAATGACACTAAAGTCTTTAGACTTTGGTGATATCCCAAAAACTACTGCTTTTGCTCCTGAGGGAGATGGTCAAACATTCTCTCCTAGTTTTTTCACAGCAACAGCAGGGTTTGCGAGAGCATTCTCTGAACGTGTTAATGTTGGTGTTGCAACAAAGATGGTTTCTGAGACAATCGAAGAAACATCTGCAACAGGATTTGCATTTGACGTAGGTGTCCAATACAAATTCCCTGACCAACCATTGACTATTGGTGTTGCAATGAAAAATGTTGGTAGTAGAATGCATTACGATGGTATTAATCTTGATCAAAACCTCACACCAGAGGGAGCTGAATCAGGTTCATCATCTGAAACATTTAGAATTGTTGCAGACAACTTTGCTCTGCCAACAAGTCTAGATCTTTCTGCAACCTACTCATTGCTTAATAACTTAGATGTGAGCACAACTTTCACTAATCACTCATACCAATCAAATACTTTAGCATTTGGTGCTAAGTATATGTTAGGTAGTGCTTGGGTGGGCGCAGCTACAGTAATGACTGTAGGCGACGACTCACAACCAGCTGACGTTTCTGACGCAGACTGGGAAGAGTGGAGCGGAACCAATTGGGGAGCTTCAATGGGTGCAGGTGTAACAGTGCCAGTAGGTGACTACACAATGCATGTTTCATATGCTATGAGAACAGCGAACGAATACTTCGATGATCACAGCACAATGCAAGTTACCTTTGATTTCTAAACTGTTTAGTTAAGGATTCAAATTAAAGGGGCTCTTTTTAGAGCCCCTTTTTATTTATAAGATATTTTATGAAAGCAAACTATTGGTCAAATAGTAATTCAATATTGTTTTGTAAGTAGTTAGATGGAATATTTTGACCTAAGAAATATCTACCAGACTCGTCATCAAAATGCATTTCCCAATGTAGGTGAGCACCCTTTTCATTTCTCAGTGCTCCATCTGATGTCCCCGTATTGCCAGAAAAACCAATTAGCATGCCCCTCTCTACTTTAGTTCCAGGTACAATATCTTCTGGAATAGAAGATAAATGTGCATATACACTAATAGTTCTAAATTTAGTAGTAATAGAATATCCATGATCAATAACAATTGACTTACCAAGTAATATAAAGTGATAAATATCAACTGGAGTCTTACCCAATCCTTCAGACGTGGCTAAAAGAGCGTTATATGTATCAATATCAACATCGTTATGCTGAGGGTTGCTCCTTATAACAATGCCGTCATAAACAGCTGTAACGGGGCCATTTAATGGCACAGAAAAATCAATACCCTCATGTGTACCAGATCGATATTCCCTTCCTGCATTTGGGAGTAAATTTAATATTGATGGTACAACATAATCTTTTGAGGGTAACTGAATGGTAGTTAGTAGCTCAGAATGATGGAGGTTTGTTGTTTCATCTACATAAAATAAAAAATTTTCTTTTGATAAGAGCTGCTCTGACTCTACATCAATTGAGGTAGTAGGTACAGCACAGGCATTTAATACCAACATAATACTCAGATAATTTTTAATATTTATTTTCATTTAATAGTATATAATATTCCGTTATGTATCAGATTTAATTTAATCATACTTCTACTTTCTTCATCAATCCATATTTTTATTATTGAGCTTTCCATCAACGCTAAATTAAATGAATTTGATTTGTTTGAGACCTTTTTTTCTTCGCCTTTAATATCAAGTCTATACAATAAAGCTATTTTTTTAGTTTTATTATAATCCAACGTATCTTTCTTCGCATATAAAAATCTTATTTTAACTTCTTGGCCATCTAAGAGCTCAATTGAATCTTCCCATTGAGCATCAACAACATCAATTTCAGAATTAAGCAACAACCTATTAATTAAATTATTTTTGCCGTTCAGATTTTGTTCTTCATATTCTAAATCCTCTTCAAGTAAAAACTTTCCAAAGTTAAGTGCTTTCAAAGATAGGGATTCGTTATCAATAGATAAGGCCATCCCTTTAATAGAGTCATATAAATAGATATCATATTCTTTAGACTGTGCAACAACCAGACCATTAAAAGTTAAAAAAATAAGGAGATAATTTATTTTTTGAGAAAATTTCAATGCTATAACAGTATAAGTGAAGCAATGATAAAGTATAGCGCAACGCCTAAAATATCAATTGCGGTAGTGACAAACGGTCCTGTTGAAATAGCAGGATCAAAATTTAATTTCTTAAGTATTAGCGGTACACTAGCACCTACTGCTGTTGCAATTGTCATAGAGCAAGCAATACTTAACCCTATAACTATACCAAGATTTTCTAATTGAATTCCGGTTATGAATTCAGATGTTGCACCAACCAAAATACCATACCCAACTCCTAAAATCGCTCCTACAATAATTTCTTTTACTATCAGAGGAAAAGTATTGCCAACATCAACCCTTCCAGTGGCTAATCCACGGACAATAATAGTAGATGATTGTGTGCCAATATTCCCTCCAATTCCAATAATTACTGGAATGAAAGAAGCTAAGACTAACATTTCCTTTATTAGGTAGTCAAAGTAGCCAATAATAGCAGCAGCACAAACTCCACCAATTAAGCTTGCAAAGATCCAGGGTGCTCTTGACTTTGCGTTCTCGATTGGAGATTTCAATAAAATTTCTCTATCTTTCCCTACACCAGCCATTTGTAAGAAATCTTCAGAAGCTTCTTCTCTGATGATATCTACTACGTCATCTATAGTAACAATCCCTAAAAACTTATTTTGTCTATTTACGACAGGAAGCGCAAGATAATTGTATTGCGCAACAGTTTTAGCAACCTCTTCTTGATCAGTTTCGGATGTTGCAGCGTGGATATCTTTAATCATCATATCTTTCAACTTTGTAGTATTATTAGAGGTAACTAAATTTCTTAAAGATATAACGCCTACCAACTTTTCTTTACTATCTAAAACATAAACATAAAAGATTTTATCATTTTCTGGAAAAGACTGTAGTTTTTTAATCGCTTCTTTAATAGTTGTATCTTGATTGAGAGTAAATGTTTCTTTAGTCATAATGCTACCAGCACTATCATCGGGATAAGACATAATTTCTTCAACGTCTTCTAGATCTTCTGCTTCAATTTTCTTTAGAATTTCTTTTTGTTTCTGATCTGTAAACATACTAATAATTGCAGCCTGATCATTTGTATCTAAATAAACAAACATCTTAGAAATATTAATAGAGCTCTCGTCCACAAGCATATTTTCAATTAATGATTCATCTAACTCTTCTAGTACTTTAGCTTTGTGATTAAAAGTGGGACATAAGCCGAAAATAGTCTTCTGTTCGGATCCGCTAAATCCTCTCATCAAAAGAGCTACATCAGCAGGGTGCGTTTTGCGTAAAATCTTAGTTAAGTTTGCGGCAGCTTTTCTTCTTAAAAGCCTTTGTATTGTTCTTCTTAATAAAGAAATTTCAGTGGAAAATATTGCTTTTTTCATTGTATTGGATTTTGTATAAATTAACTCTACTTTATAACAAATTAAAGATTAAGTAAATGGCTAAAATAACTAAACAATCAGAAAACTTCTCTAAATGGTACACAGACGTTATCCTAGAAGCAGACCTTGCAGACTATGGACCGGTAAAAGGGACGATGGTAATCAAACCTTACGGATATTCATTATGGGAGAATGTAAAAAATGTTCTAAATAGCATGATTGAAGAGACTGGACATGAAAATGCTTATTTTCCACTTTTTATCCCAAAAAGCTTTTTAGAAAAAGAAGCAAAACATGTTGAAGGATTTGCAAAGGAATGTGCAGTTGTAACGCACTCAAAACTAGTTTCTCAAGATGGCGTATTGACTGTAGATCCTAGCTCCAAATTAGAAGAAGAGATTATTGTGCGCCCAACTTCTGAAACAATTATTTGGCATATGTTTAAAAAATGGGTGACATCATATAGGGATCTACCTATTAAAATTAATCAATGGGCCAATGTGGTACGTTGGGAAATGCGCACAAGACTTTTCTTAAGAACGTCAGAGTTTTTATGGCAAGAAGGTCATACAGCACACGCTACAAAAGAAGAAGCAATAAAAGAAACCCTAATGATTGTTGATATGTATAAATCTCTATTCGAAGATTATCTTGCTATACCAACTATGATTGGTAGAAAATCTAATATGGAAAGATTTGCTGGCGCAGATGAGACCTATTCTATTGAAACAATGATGAGAGATAAAAAAGCGCTACAAGCAGGCACCTCACATTATCTAGGCACAAATTTTGGTACAGCCTTTGATGTTAAATTTCAAAGCAAAGAAAATAAAGAGCAACCCGTTTTTGCAACAAGCTGGGGTGTTAGTACGCGCATGATAGGCGCACTAATCATGGTGCATGGTGACGATAAAGGATTGAAAATTCCACCTAGAATTGCTCCTCATCAAGTAGTTATTATACCTATTAATCCTAAAAGTGAAGAGAGGGAAAAATTTGATAATTTTGTAGATACAATACACAACACGTTAAAGGACAATAATATCAGATGCTCAATAGATAACTCAAATAATAGCCCTGGATTTAAGTTCAACAACTGGGAATTAAAAGGCGCACCATTACGCATCGATATTGGTTTAAAAGAATTTCAAAGCGGAAATGTAACGGTTTGTCGAAGAGATACGGGAGAAAAGCAAGAAATGTCTATTAGCACATTAGACACACTTACATCAACCTTAGAAGATATTCAAAAAAGTATGTACGATTCTGCAAATACCTTCTTAGAGGAAAATACGTTTGAATTAAATGACTATGACGAGTTCAAAAAATTATTATCACAAGAGAACTGTTTTATAAAAGCATATTGGGATGGATCTGATGCATCAGAGCTCAAAATTAAAGAACAAACAAAGGCTACCATCCGTTGTATTTTAGAAGATATTAATGACCCGAATTTAAAATGTATTTTTTCTGGAGAGCCAGCGAAGCACCTTGTAGTTTTTGCAAAAGCATATTAGTTGCAATGAAAAACCCACTATTTTATTTTCTATTAATTTTTTTATCATATCTTTTGTTATGGCCAGTTCCAATAAGGCCGATATCTTGGGAATCTCCTACTCCACCATCAATGACAGGCATGTATGAAAAAAATGATTATTTAAAAAATATAGAGATCTTTTGGGAAAACGACGGACATTATGGGCCAGAAGACATCGCAATTCATGAGGATAATTTATATGTAGGATATCATGATGGACTTATCATGCGCTCCGATGGGGAGTTTTATAATACTAATGGCCGTCCTCTTGGTATGGTATTTGATGCTGATGATAATCTAATCGTTGCAGATGCGATTCAAGGACTGATATCAATCAATCAAAACGGTATTGCTACCACCCTTTCAACAAAATCTGATTCAGATGGCATTCCGCTTAACTTTGCAGATGATTTAGATATTGCAAACGATGGAAAAATTTACTTTTCTGATGCTTCAGATAAATTTGGATATGGGGAAGATCAAATTGAAGTTATGGAGCATACACCAAACGGAAGATTGTTAGTTTATGACCCCGAAACTAAGCTTACGACCACACTACTTGATAAGTTATATTTTGCAAATGGCGTTGCTTTAAGCCCCGACGACTCTTTTGTTTTATTTAATGAAACATTCATGTATAGAATACAAAAATATTGGCTTAAAGGAGCAAAAGCTGGTACATCTGAAATTATTATGGAAAACCTACCTGGCTTCCCGGATAATATTTCTTCAAATGAAAAAGGAATTTATTGGGTGGCACTTTTTACGGTAAGAAATGATTTTATTGACCAAACAGCAGACAAGCCTTTTCTTAGGAGCCTAGTTTTGCGATTGCCAGAATTCTTACAACCTAAGCCGGAACCTTATGCCTTTGCTTTAGGAATTGATGCTAACGGCAATGTTTTACACAATCTTCAGTATGATGCTAGTGATGCTTATTCTCCTATAACAAGCGTTAAGCAATATGATAACTATTTATATTTTGGCAGCCTCACTCATAGAGGTTGGGGTAAAATAGAAGTTCCAAAATGAGGATTTCTACACCGGGCATTGTTTTAAAAACCAGCCTATTTAAAGAATCAAGCATCATTGTTAGGCTATTTACATTAAAAAGAGGCAAGTCTTCTTATGTCATTAAAGCAGCGATGCGACAAAAATCTCCTCTCAAAGCTATATATCAACAGATGAATGAAGTTGAGGTAAACTATGTTCATAACAACAAGAGGCAATTACAACCAATATATGATTCTAAAACTCTTAATAGTTGGGACGGTATTAATATAGACCTTAGAAAAACAATACTTTGTTTATCCATGATTGAAATGATTGATAAGGGGTTTGATGAAACTACGTCCGATCAAGACACTTATTACTTAATTAAGAAAATATTAGAATACTTTAATATAGCAGATCATGGCTATAATAATGCTTTCTACTTTTTCCTAATGCACTTTTTAAAGAATACAGGATATAATATTATTGACGCAGAAGAGCACCCTATTATAAGGCGATATAAAACAAAAGAACCTAAATTGACCGAGCAATTAAAGGGAATATATTATTCTGATTTTATAGATCAAAAAAATATGAATGCAGAATTTGATTATGATAAGAAAATTATGGCTAACTTTATATCTGACCTAATGAGGTATCATTTACCAGATATTAAATCGTTTAGTGTGGCAAAAGAAATCTTTAAATCTTCTTAGTCATTCTACCTTAAAAACTTTTTCTCCAGGCTTCGACATCCTGAACTTTTCCCTGGCAATTTTTTCAATGTATTTTTCATCAAATTCTAATTTTTCAGCTTCTTTTTCAAGAGAAGCAATCTGTTGGCGCAACGAATTAATATCTTCCTGAATTTCAATTTTTTCTTTCTTTAAATTCCATAGCGCAATAAATCCTCTATCACTAAAAAGTAGTAATAGCATACAGCCGACAGACAAGCAACCAAACAATATATTAGTGAGTGATAGACTTTTAAAATTCATAGGATATTATTTTATAAAAGGAAAGTTTTTACCAAACTTTGGATTGTTTAAGCTTTCTTCAATTCTTAGAAGTTGATTATACTTACTTGTGCGATCTGAACGGCAAACAGAGCCAGTTTTTATCTGACCACCACCCATCGCCACTGCGAGGTCAGCAATAAAGGTATCTTCAGTTTCTCCAGATCTGTGTGATATAATAAAATCACAATTATTTTTTTTCGCTATGTTAATAGCTTCAATTGTCTCTGAAACTGTTCCAATTTGGTTCAGTTTTATTAAAATACTATTAATAGAATTTTGAGCAATTGCTTTCTTTAATTTTTTTGGGTTAGTTACAGTTAAGTCATCGCCAACAACTTGAATTTTTCCACCCAAAGCTTTATTCATTTTGGTCCATCCAGACCAATCATTTTCATCTAAACCGTCTTCTATAGATACAATAGGGTATTGAGTAACAAGATTGTCATAAAATTGTATCATACCGTCAACATCTAAAACTTTATTATCAATCTTTAAATGGTATTCTCCTTGATTATAAAAGCTTGATGCTGCTACATCCAAAGCTAAGAAAACATCTGTTCCAGCCTTGTAGTTAGATTTCTCAATGGCATTTAATAAAAGCTCTATAGCATGTTCATTTGATTTGAGTCTCGGAGCAAAGCCTCCCTCATCACCCACTGTTGTTGACAGGCCTAAATTCTTTAACTCACCTTTGAGTGTATGAAATATTTCTGAACCCATTCTAAGTGATTCTGAAAAAGATATTGCCCCAGATGGGAATAACATAATTTCTTGAATATCAGAACCTCTATCAGCGTGCATACCTCCATTCAAAACATTGATCATCGGTACAGGCATCTGAATACTGTTTTTATTTAAGTAAACATAAAGGGGTAGTTGATAAAACTTTGCGGAAGCTACAGCGCATGCCATAGATATTCCCAGCATTGCATTCGCACCATAGTTACTTTTATTAGGTGTACCATCAATTTCCATTAATAAGGCATCTATTGCTGTTTGATTATCAGATCTTTTGTTAATAAGCTTAGGTTGAAAAATATTGATTACATTTTGAATAGCAGTAGAAACTTCTTTTCCGTGAAAACGAGTTTTATCTAAATCTCTTAATTCAAGCGCCTCAAATTCCCCCGTTGATGCACCTGAAGGAACAGCTGCTTTACCAATAATCCCACTAGCATTTACTTCAACTTCTATCGTCGGATAACCTCTAGAATCTAGTATTTGTCTAGCGTGTACTTTTTCTATAATAGGATGGTTGTTATTTATCATGTTTAAAGTTAGTCCTTATTAGTCTTATATGACACTTTTCAATACTAATTCTAATGAATTAATCATTTTTTACATAAATAATATTTTTTTACATACCTAATAAAACCTTGATTCATCGGGAAAAAGCGACTATAATTATAAAAAAGATGAATAAAGACAACTTTTTTAAAAGATTTAATCATATTGACATGATTAATAATGGGGGTAAAAATCTACACGTAAAGTGTGGCGTTTTACCTTTTTTTTAACTAGTTAATAACTAATCAAGGAGGAATAACATGGCTTCATGGGATTCAATGATAACGAGTACGTTAAGTGGTTTAACAGGTGTAGTAAAAGCAGCAGTAATATTTTTTGTATTTGCAAACATACTATATCCAACAGGAATGGACCCACTTGGTGGAATTATGAATTTAGTTGATACATTTCTAAACGGTGGCGTTACAGGATTGCTAGTATTAGTAGTCTTTTTGTCATGGTTATAAGATAGATTGTATTAAACTAACAAAAATAAGAGCTTCATACATCGGTATGAGGCTCTTATAAATTAAAAGTTTGGAGGACAAACATAATGAAAAATGCATTCAAAAAAATCAATGATACTTTAGGCGAATTAACAGGCCTATTGACACAAGTGGTTGTTGCTGGTACTATTATCGGTATTTTGTATGATGACGTATTTGGTGTTATCGCAGGTATTGGTAGTGCAGTAGCTATGATTGGTGACGGCGGCGTTGCCGGTTTAGTTGCAGTAATGATCGTTGCAGGGTGGATGAAAAAATAATTTTTTAATAAACTCTACATTGACTTAAAATAAAAAGGGCTCATAAATTGAGCCCTTTTACGTTATATTTATTATAATTTTATACTATGAAATTATCAAATCTTCTACGCAATATTTTATCTATCTTTTTAATGTTATCAATTGTTGCAGCAAACAATCAACAAGCTATTACAATTCTAGGAAAGAACAACGTTGTACTTGGCAAAGCAGACGTTTTAAAGCAAGATCAGTATTACTTATCTGTAAATGATCTGGGCAAAATTATTGGTAGTGGTTCTTTTGTAAATGAAAAAACAGAAAAAATTGTGATTTATGTAGATAGCTTTAAAATTAAGTTGTCGCACAATATTCCATTTATTCTTGTTGATGAAAAGATTTATCAAATGGAAAATAGTGTCATTAAAAAAAATGCAGAATACTACGTACCTCTAGATAATTTTTTTAATATTTTATCTATACACGGCTCAGATAGCCATTCAATAGACTATAACACTATGTCTATTTCTCTTGATGCAAATATTCAAAAAGAATCACCTCCGGTAGTTATAACAGATTTAGCGGCAGAAAAAAATAAATGGAAATTTAATACAATTATTATTGATCCAGGTCATGGCGGTAAAGACCCAGGTGCTATTGGATATCAAGGAACGCGTGAAAAAGATATTGCTCTAGATGTTGCGAAGAGGCTTGAGAAAAAGATATCAAAAAATATGAACGTAAAAACAATTTTAACGAGAGATGAAGATATTTTTTTAAAACTTGGAGAAAGAACGAGGTTTGCAAATGAAAACAATGGGGACCTTTTTATTAGTATACATGCAAATGCCGCTGAAGATAGAAGGGCAAGTGGTTTCGAAACATTTTTGATTGGACCTAATAGAAATGCAGCAGCAGTAAGAGTGGCTGCTAGAGAAAATGCAGTATTAGAGCTTGAGGGTGAAAGTACTCAAAAACTAACAGACGAAGCTCTTATAACTGCAACTATTGCTCAAGCAGGTTTTGCTAGCTTCAGTGAACAGTTTGCTGCTTTGGTGCAAGAAGAGATGGGAAAAAGGATTCAAAGTAAAAATAGGGGAGTTAAACAAGCTGGTTTTTATGTATTAATGGGCGCTTCCATGCCGAACGTGTTGATAGAGCTTGGATTTATCTCAAACCCAACAGAAGAGAAAAAATTAAAGAGCCCAAAATATAGAGATACATTAGCAACATCTATTTATAGGGCAATAGAGAAGTACCAAAAAACTTTGGACAATAATTGATATGATTGATCCTATCTTAGAATTTTTATATGGACTTCACAATCGTGGAATTAAACTAGGACTTAAGAATATTGAAATTTTCTTAAAGCTATGTGGTGACCCACATAAAAAAATTAAAACAATTCATTTAGCTGGTACCAATGGAAAAGGATCCACATCATCTATAATTTCCAAAATTTTACAAAAAAATGGCTATAAGGTAGGATTGTATACTTCCCCCCATTTAATAAATTTTAATGAAAGAATAAGAATTAATGGTGTGCCTATATCTGATCAAAAGATTATAAAATTTATTGAAAACCATAAGCAAACTTTAATTGATAGCTCCATTACCTTTTTTGAAGCAACCACAGCATTAGCTTTTGAACATTTTGCAGAGCAAAATGTAGACATTGCTATAATAGAAACAGGCTTAGGAGGAAGACTAGATTCAACTAATGTGTTATCCCCTATTCAGACCATTATTACAGAGATACACTATGATCATACGCACATTTTAGGCGACTCGATTGAAGAAATTACATCTGAGAAGTGTGGAATATTTAAAGATCAAATTCCATCTATAACAGTTAATTCAGATCCACGAGCTATAAAAACTATTAAAGAGCATGCCTTGCTAAAAAATGTTGAAGTATCCTTTATTAAAAAAGAAGATATTGTTGTTAAAGACCAGACGCCAACATCGGTCTGTTTCAGTTATGACAGTCAGGAATTTACTATGCCGCAAGCAGGGTCTTATCAAACACAGAACGCTATTTTGGCCATTAATACTTGTAAAAATAATTTCAATCACCTAACAAATGAGAATATTCAGCACGCGCTAGATCAATGGTATTGGCCCGCAAGAATGCAAACGATGAAAGATAATTTTTTCTATGACGTAGCACATAATAGAAATGGTATTAATATTCTAACAAAAGATTTAACAGAAATCTATAATAAAAAGCCTTTAGGGGTTGTTGTATTAAAAAATGACAAAATTAATACTCAGCTAATAGAGATTCTTTCTACGTCATTTGAAAAGCTTATTATTTCTACTATCCCCTCAAAAGATATTTTAAACAAAGAAGAAATAATGAGAAATCCACTGCTTAAAAAATTTCAATTTATAGAAAATCTAAATGAAGCTTTAACAGAGTTAGATAGATTAGAATCTTCAGGAGCCAAAGTTGTTTTTGGCAGTCACTATATAGCAAAAGAGGTGTATAATTTTTTTGATTTTTCCTTTGACAATGGTATCATATGATGTAATTTGTGTTTCAAGGTGTTTTCCCCCTAGAAGTACATTTCACAATTAACAGAGGAACTAATGAAGTTAGACGATTTAAAAGAAAAAAAATTAAGTGATTTAAAAGAAATTGCTAAAACAATGGGAATAGAGAAAATCTCCACTCTTTCAAAGGATGAGTTGATGCAGGCTATGGTTAGCGCTGCTCCAGCTGAAAAGAAACCAGAGGCTCCCAACCCAATCAAAGTTGAGAAAAAAGAAGCTCCAAAAAATACTCCGCATCAGAATCAATCAAGCGAAAAAAGAGCAGCGGGAGTTTTAGAAATTTTACCTGATGGATATGGATTTTTAAGAAGCGTAAACGATAATTATTTACCCGGTCCAGAAGATATATATGTAAGTCCATCACAAATTAAAAGATTCAAATTGAAAACAGGCCATTTTGTTGAAGGCAGTACAAGAGCCCCAAAGTCTAAAGAAAGGTTTCATGCTTTGTTAAAGCTTGATAAGGTAAATGATGTAGATCCAGATCAGATTAGAAATCAAAGATCTTTTGATAAGTATACACCATTACATCCAAATGAAAAATTTAACTTATCCAATACCAGCGATATGTCCATGAGAATCATGGACCTAGTTTGTCCTATTGGAAAAGGTCAGCGCGGATTGATTGTAGCACAACCTAAAACAGGTAAAACTATTCTAATTTCTAAAATAGCGAATGCTATTAGAAGAAATCATCCAGAAACTGTTCTACTTATTTTATTGATTGATGAAAGGCCTGAAGAAGTAACAGATATGAAGCGAAGCGTAGATGCCGAAGTAATAGCCTCTACTTTTGATGAAGGGCCAGAAAGACATGTTCAAGTTTCAGATATGGCACTTTACAAAGCACAAAGACTAGTAGAATGTGGTAAAGATGTTGTCATATTGTTAGACAGTATTACACGTTTAGGTAGAGCACACAATGCAGTTATTCCTCATAGTGGAAAAATACTTTCAGGTGGAGTAGACTCAAACGCACTAAGAAAACCAAAGAAATTTTTTGGAGCAGCACGTAATACTGAAGAAGGTGGTAGTTTAACTATTATTGCTACGGCTTTAATTGATACTGGTAGTAAAATGGATGGCGTTATCTTCGAAGAGTTTAAAGGTACTGGTAATATGGAGCTAGTATTAGACCGCGAACTAAGTGATAGACGTATCTACCCAGCATTTAATATTATTAAGTCGGGAACTAGAAAAGAAGAGCTACTTTTATCTGATCAGCATTTATCTAGGATGTGGATTTTAAGAAAAATGTTAGGAGAAATGAGTACAGAGCAATCTATGCAATTCATGTCAGAAAGAATGCGAAGAACAAAAACTAATCAAGAATTTCTTGATTTAATGAGTCAGTAAATGCCGATATCCTTGTCAGGATTAGTTGATAAAATCAAGCCATCTTTCACCTTACAGATGACAGCAAGGGCTGCTGCTTTACGAGCTAAGGGAGTAGATGTAATTAATTTTGGAGTTGGTGAGCCAGATTTCAATACCCCTTCCCATATCATAAAAGCAGGCCAAAAAGCAATAGAAGATGGTTATACCAAGTACACCCCAGGATCTGGGATGTTAGAATTAAAAAAAGCTATCCAAACAAAAGTTAAAAATGTTACAGGCACCTTATACGATACAAGTCAAATAATTGTATCAAATGGAGGTAAGCAATCATTATCAGTAGCCTGCCAAGCATTGTTTGAAGAAGGCGATAAAGTAATTATTTTTTCACCTTATTGGGTGTCTTTCCCAGAGTTCGTAAGACTATCAGGGGCAGAACCTCTTTTAGTAGATACTTTACCATCTGAACAGTTTGAACCCAATTTTGATGATTTAAATAAAAAAATTGATCCTTCAATTAAGGGAGTTATTATTAATTCTCCAAGTAATCCTACGGGAGGAGTTTGGTCAGATCAAGCTATTCTAAAGATGTTAGAGATTAGTAAGGAAAACAACTGGATTGTAATTTCTGATGAAACATATGAAGAATTAGTATATGATAGAGACTTCACTGCCATCGATAGCTTGAATAGTATTGGTGCTGAAGTTTTAACCATTAGAAGTATGTCAAAAACCTATGCAATGACCGGTTGGCGTATTGGCTATACCATTGCAGATGAAGTAATTGTAAAAGCAATGTCAAAAATTCAAGGGCAAACAACATCCTGTCCAAATGCAATTGGTCAAAAAGCTTCTGTTGCAGCTCTCCTGGGAGATCCTCAACCTGTTTTAGATATGAAAAAAAAATTTCAAGAAAGACGACAAGTTATGTTTGATTCTCTTAATGCCTTAGAGGGTGTAACATGCGATATGCCAGGAGGAGCTTTTTACATGTTTCCTGATTTCTCATCTTATCTAAACAGGGAAACCAAAGAGGGTAAAATTTTACGCGACACTTTCGACCTTTCTGATTATATTCTCGACACTGCAAGTGTAGTAACAGTTGCAGGAGATGGTTTTGGAGCAAAAGGTTATTTAAGGTTGTCTTTTGCAACAAGTAGTGAAATCATCAAAGCTGGAATTAAAAGAATAGAAGAAAGTTTAAAAGAATTAAAATGAAAAAAGATACACATTCAAAAGAATATAGACTCGTTGTCTTCGAAGATAGTTCATGCAACTACTCTTTCTTGACTCGATCTACTGTCAAAACAGATAAAACTGTTAAATGGGAAGACGGAAAAGAATATCCACTATATAAGTTGGATATTTCTGATAAATCACATCCATATTATACAGGACAACGTACATTGGTTGATACTGCTGGAAGAATTGAGAAGTTCAACCGCAAGTATAATAAAAAAGCTTCTTAAGCGTTTTTTTATTAATAAATTTTTAGTCTATGGACATCTTATCTAAAGCAAACAGTACTATTGTAGAATATGACAATATTATGCAAGAGATGATGGACCCCGCCAACGTACTAGACCAAGAAAAACTAGCTTCCCTTTCAAAGCAAAAAAGCTCTATTCAAGAGGTATATGATTTAAGTATAAAATTTGTCGCGCTTACTAATGAAAATAAAGAACTGGACGCCTTAGATGGCGAAGAAGGTTATGCAGATTTAGTTAAAGAAGAAAAAGAGGTTATTAGCAGTAAGTTAATTTCAATTGAAAATGCACTTATTAAGATATTAATTACTGATGATCCCAATGACAATAAAAGTGCTATTATTGAATTAAGAGCTGGTACTGGAGGAGATGAAGCTGCTTTATTTGCAGCTGATTTATTTAGAATGTATTCTAGATATGCTGAAAAAAATAACCTATCTATTAATATAATGGATATTCATGAAACAGGTGTAGGTGGTTTAAAGTCCGTAATTTTTAGCGCTGAAGGTCATAAAGCATATGGCATTTATAAGTATGAAGGCGGTGTGCACCGTGTTCAAAGAATTCCAAAAACAGAATCTGGAGGAAGGGTGCATACATCAGCTGCTACAGTAGCAGTATTGCCAGAAGCAGAGAAAGCAGAGCTAGATATTAATGAAGCAACAGATATTAAAGTGGATACATATCGTGCTAGTGGTGCTGGAGGTCAACATGTTAATAAAACAGAATCTGCTATCCGTCTCACACATATTCCTACAGGCTTAGTTGTGACATGTCAAGACCAGGCATCACAGCACAAAAATAAAGCTTCAGCACTTAAAGTTATGAGGGCAAGACTATTTGCACTTGAGCAAGAAAAACTTAATAAAGATAGAGATGAAATGCGCAAAAGTTTAGTGTCTACAGGTGATCGCTCAGCAAAAATTAGAACGTATAACTTCCCTCAAGGGCGCATTACTGATCACAGAATAAATTATACCACCCATAAACTACAAGTTACTCTAGAAGGAGATCTAGATCATATTATAGAGCAATTAAAACTTGCAGAGGATAACTCTAAGATTAATTGATATGCATTCTAATTATCTCTTGATTGATTTTTTAAATAAGAAGCTGGTAGATCTTAAGAAAAAACAAGTAGCGGAGTATAAGCAGAAGGCTGAAATGATTATTGATGATCTCTTAAAAGTATCAAAAGCTCAACTATATACTAACGATTATTTTATATCCGATAAACAAGTACAGAATTTAGAAGCAGCATTTTCCCTCTTATTAGAAGATATGCCAGTGCAGCATATAATCGGAAAAACTTACTTTTATCAAGATTGTTTTTTGACTCCACCAGGTATTTTTATACCAAGGCCAGAAACAGAATTATTAATTGACTGCGTCAAAAATGATTTTAAAGACGAGTCGCCCAAAACAGTACTCGACATAGGATGTGGTAGTGGATGTGTAGGGATTAGTATTGCAAATCTTTATAAAAATTTTGAAGTAACAGGTATTGATATATCAGACATGGCAATTGAAGTTGCTACCAAAAATGCTATAAGCCTAAAAGCAAATAATATAAATATCGTCAAGCAGAATATTTTTAATATGAAGCCTAAAAAGTTTGATATTATTGTAAGTAACCCACCTTATCTTGATATTAATGAGATTCCATTGCTAGATAGTACAGTGAAGAATCATGACCCATTGAATGCTTTGTCAGATAATGAAGATGGATTAAAATTCTATGAATATTTTATTAATAATTTACCTGACTTGTTAAAAATTGATGGCGCGATGTATTTTGAAATCCCTAAATCTCAGATTACCAATCAAATCATTGATATGATTAGTAATAATAGCAATATTGAATGTATAATTTTTAAAGATTTAGAAAGAAATAAAAGAGTAATTAAGGTATTTTTTAAAAAATAATGAAAAGCGAATTTATACATTTACATAACCATTCAGACCACAGCTTATTAGACGGAGCACAAAATGTCCATTCCATATTAGAAAGAATGGATGATCTTAGTATGGACTCAGTGGCACTTACAGAGCATGGAAATTTATTTGGTGCAATTTCATTTTATAAGCAGGCTAAAAAAAATAATATTAAACCTATTATTGGTTGCGAAGTTTATGTTGCAAAAGGCAGTAGTCTAGTCAGAGACAAGTCTGGTGGTATGGGCAATTATAATCACCTAGTACTCATAGCTCAAAATTTAAAAGGTTATAAAAATCTCATGAAAATTGTAACTCACGGCTATCTTGAAGGATTTTACTATAAGCCTAGAGTAGATTTAGAAATTTTAAAAAAATATAATGAAGGCATAATATGTATGTCAGCTTGTTTGAAAGGAAGTTTACCAGAAGCGCTTTTATATAGTGGTTATGCTACAGGACAGGCAGTCGCAGAAGAATATTCAAGCATTTTTCCTGGAAGATATTACATTGAATTGCAAAATCATGGAATACCAGAAGAAATACGTAATATAGAACTAGCTTCAAAATTAGCCAAAGATATGGGATTACCAATCATAGCAACAAATGATGCGCACTATGCTAGAAAAGAACACCATGTTGCTCACGATGTTCACATATGTATTGGAACAGGAAAGCAATTGAGCGATACTAAAAGATTAAAGTATCCAGGGAATGAATTTTATTTTAAATCACAAGATGAAATGTTTTCTTTATTTAAGGAATTTCCACAAGCTCTAGAAAATACACGAGCAATAACTGACAGTATTGACCTAGAAATTCCTATGGATGAATACCACCTTCCTTGGTTTAAAATTCCCGAAGGCTCTGATGCAAAAGACGCAGATGACTATTTAGAAAAATTATGTAAAGAAGGTATGAAACAAAAATTTGTTCAACATACTGAAGAAATGGATACAAGATTAGCTTATGAACTATCAGTGATTAAGAAAATGGGTTTCGCAAGTTACTTCTTAATTACAGCAGACTTTGTTCAGTATGCTAAAAAAAATAGAATTCCAGTAGGGCCGGGTAGAGGTTCTGCTCCTGGAAGTCTCGTTTCATATTGTCTAGACATCACTAATATTGATCCACTAAGACATAACTTAATTTTTGAACGTTTCTTGAACCCTGATAGAATTAGTATGCCCGATATTGATATTGACTTCTGTGTTGAGCGCAGAGGTCAAGTAATTGATTATATTAAAAGCATATATGGTGACGACTCTGTAACCCAAATTATTACGTTTGGTAAAATGCAAGCACGTGGAGTTATCAGAGATGTAGGACGTGTTATGAGCTATCCTTATTCTGAAGTTGACGGTATTGCAAAAATGATTCCTGAAGGTCCAAATATTACCCTAGACAAAGCATTAAAGCAAAGTTCAGAGTTACGAACTGCTTCTCAAACATCACATAAAGATTTATTAGATAATGCTAAGATTTTAGAAGGAATGACAAGGCATGCATCAATCCATGCTGCTGGAGTAGTAGTTGCGCCAGGAGATTTAACTGATTTTGTGCCTTTATATAAGTCTTCGCAGGGTGACGTGACTTCACAATATGATATGAAAGAATTAGAATCGGTAGGTCTTTTGAAAATGGACTTCTTAGGCTTAAGAAATCTTACAGTTATTGATAAAGCGCTTGAGCTAATTAAAGAAAGATTTGATAAAGATATTGATATCAACCTGATACCGATGGATGATGCTAAGGTGTACGATCTTTTTGCAAAAGGGTTAACTGTTGGAATCTTTCAGTTCGAATCTGCAGGAATGCGAGATTTCCTCAAGAAATTGAAACCAACAGGTATTGAGGGACTAGTTGCTATGAATGCACTATATAGACCTGGTCCAATGCAAAATATTGATCGATATATTAAAAGGTCGCACGGAGAAGAAAAGGTGGACTATGTCCACCCCCTACTTGAAGAAGCTTTAAAAGAAACACATGGAATTATAGTATACCAAGAGCAAGTAATGCAAATTGCTAATATTATAGCAGGATTTACCCTTTCAGAAGCAGATGAAATGAGAAGAGCTATTGGTAAGAAAATTCGCTCTTTAATGGATAAGATGGCAGAAAAATTTGTCGAAGGTGCAATTAAGAATGGTTTAACAAAATCTAAAGCAAAACAAATTTTTGAATTAATTGACAAATTTGCACAATATGGATTTAATAAAAGTCATTCTGTAGCTTATTCTTATATTGCATATCAAACTGGTTGGCTAAAAACACACTATACGGCAGAATTTATGTCTGCTAATTTAACTAGTGAGATGACAAATACTAATAGGGTTGTAGTCCTAATTAATGAATGTCGAAAGTTGAAAATTAAAGTTAATGCACCAGATATAAATAAGTCTGACATAGACTTTATTCCACTAAATGATAAAGAGATTTCTTTTGGATTAAATGCTATTAAAAATGTAGGGATTAAAGCGCTAGAGCAATGTATTAAAGCCCGAAAAGATCAAGGAGAATTTACATCAATCTTTGATTTTGTAACAAAGGTTGACCAGCGTTTAGTCAATAAGAAGGTATTAGAAAGTCTTATATTAGCAGGTGCATTTGATACTATTTCTTCAAATAGAGCCCAGTTATTTGAAACTGTAGATAGCGCAATTAGCTATGGGCAACAAGTAGATAAGGCATCAAATAAAAATCAAATTAATTTATTTTCAGACGAAGAAAATTTAGTTAAGCAGCCGGATCTCCCTATTATTGAAGATTGGAAAAATCAGGATAAGCTAACAAAAGAAAAAGAAGTATTAGGGCTGTATGTATCTGGCAACCCACTTCTGAAATATGCTGACACCCTTGAAGAGTTGAGTAACTATGATTTCACTGAGAAAAAATATTTGAAAGAAAATAGCTTGATTAGAATTGGAGGATCTGTTTCCAGTTTCAAGCTTCATTATGACAAGAAAAATCAACCAATGGCCTTTTTTAACTTAGATTGCTTAGGAGGTCAAGTTGAATCAATTATATTTCATGATGCTTTTGAAAAATATAAAGAAATTATTAGTGAGGGTAATATTGTATTCTTAGTTGGTAATTCTACCTCACAAAATGACTTTTCTGATTTAAAAATTATAGTAGATGAAGTTGTACCTATTAACCATGCAAAAAAAGTATTAAAACTAAAAGAGATTAATATAAAAATAGGCAAAAAGGTTACTAAGGATACTATAGATGAGGTGTATAAGCATGCTACTGAAAATTTAGGGCAAAGCTTATTTGTTGTACATATGAACAATCAAGACGGATCTTCCCGAAGAATTATATCAAAAAAAATTAGAGTATCTAGCAGTAATCACTTCCTTATTATGTTAAGAGATTTATTAGGGGAATCAAACGTCTGGATTAGTTAAATTATATCTATTATGAGCTTAAACCCACCAATTAGAATCTTAATGGCAAAGCCAGGTCTCGATGGTCACGATAGAGGTATTAAAGTATTAGCTGCTGCTTATCGCGACGCTGGGATGGATGTTATCTATCTAGGGCTTCGACAAACCCCTGAAAGTATTGTTAGGGTAGCAATCCAGGAAGGTGCAGATGTAATAGCACTATCTATTTTGTCAGGTGCTCACATGACAATCTTTACTAAGGTTATGAACTTGATCAAAGATTCCAAGTTAGAGAATGTTCTAGTTACTGGTGGTGGTATTATTCCAAAAGAAGATAGTGATGCACTTGCTAAAATAGGCGTGGGTGAATTATTTGGACCTGGAACACCCGTTCAAATGTCTTTAGATTATATTGAAAAATGGGTTAAAGAAAATCGAAGATGATTTCAAATATCCACACTACTTATCTTAAAGGCGAAAAAGCATTTAATAATAAAAAATTCACTGAGGCAAAAAAACATCTTATATCTGTTATTGAGCATGATACAAATTATTATGCTGCCTACCTTTTATTATTTGAAATATTAAATAAATCACAATCTCCCCTATTAAGGGATATTGTAAAAGAATTGAAAAGACTCAATCCAAAAATTGCTCTTGATTATCAACCAGTATCTAAGCCTAAAAAAAAGAGAAAAGACACAGCTCTAGTCACAATGTCATATATTAAATTAATGATACAGCAAGGTAAAACTATTCAGGCAAAAAGAAGTTTAAATACGATTATTAATCATGGGAAAACAAAGAAACAAGTTCTAGAAGCTGAAAATATGTTAAAGAATTTTAATCAAAAAAAGGACTAAATATGAGTGCAGAATATTTTATAAGAAGACAAGATAAGTTGCGTACACTACTAGCAGAAAAAAAAGTAGATGGGATGCTAATCACAAACCTGATACATATTAAATATCTGTGCGGATTCGGTGGATCTAGTGGTTCTTTATTAATGGGCCCGGATACTTGTGAGTTTATTACGGATGGTAGATATGTTGTTCAATCTAAGAATGAAGTAAGGGGCGCTAATATTACAATCGATAGTATTCCCCACTTACAAGTCATTAAAAATAAAAACTTTCTTTCCAATGGACTAACTATAGGATTTGATGGTAAAAATGTTTCCCACCAAATGTTTTCTGATGTCAGTAATATTTTACATCATGTGAAATGGGAAAATATAGCTGGAAGCGTAGAAACTTTAGTCATGGAAAAGGACGAAAAGGAAATTGAAGCACTTAAAACAGCAGTAGAAATTACAGATAAAGCATTTGCAGAAGTACTACCAATGATCAAAGTTGGAGTGGAAGAGCAGGAAATTGCTAACCAACTGTCATTTCTATATCGTAAGTACGGAGACGCAGATGCAGATGCATTCTCACCAATTGTTGGTAGTGGACCCCATTCAGCTATGCCCCATCAAAGGCCAACGGATAAGAAAATTGGTCCAGGAGAATTGGTTGTTATTGATTCTGGAGCAAAATATGCAGGTTATCATGCAGACATGACTCGTACAGTAGCTACTAAAGGATATTCAGAACAGCAAAAAGAAATTTATCATATTGTTTTAGAAGCTCAACTCAAAAGTATTGAAGGAATTAAAGCCGGAGCTTCATGTAAAGCAATTGATACAATTGCACGAGGACATATTACTGATGCCGGATATGGTAAATACTTTGACCATGGATTAGGTCACTCATTAGGCCTTGAAATTCATGAAGATCCCAGATTTAGTAAGGTTAGTACAGATAGCCTAAAGTCTAACTATGTAATGACTGTGGAGCCTGGTATATATATCGAAGATGTAGGTGGCGTACGTATCGAAGATGATATCGTTGTAACAGATAATGGCTGTATTGTACTTAATAAGACATCTAAAGATTTCACAGTAATTTCATAAAAAAATGAAAAGAGTATTCTTAATAATAGCATGCATGCTAATGACAGCGTGCGTTGAAAACTTAATACATATATCTGTATTACCAGATGGAAAGTACTCTATTAAATATAACTCTATTGGCGACAAGATTGACTTAGAAAACAAAGACTTTGTACACCCTAAAAATACAGAATTAGTTAAATGGGCAACTACTATGACCTTTTTAGATGAAAAAGATATTTTTTCTAAAGATCTCAACTGGGAAAAAGAAACTATTAGCACAGAATTTATAAATAAAAAAATGAGTTTCTCTGATAGTCAAAGCTTAATCTATAGTATAGATGTAGACAAAAAAGGATATTTTTTTTGGGATAGGTATAGCTTTAAATCAACTGTGAATAGCTTATCTATTGATACAAAATATCCTTCAATTGTCGAATATTTAGATGTAGAAGCCGACTCTTTATCATGGATTGTCCCAGCCAAAAAGTATATTATTAGAAAAAGCTTAAAAGAATATGATAAACAAGCTGAACTAAACATCATTTTTATAGAAAGAGTTAATAACCAGATAGATTCATACTTTAGTTATGCTAAAGAAAGAGAATTGATAGATAAGTTTGATAAAAATTCATCAATAATTTTGAAAGATATTTTAAAGCCTATTTCAACAACACTTCCAAGAAATTTTTTTCAAGATATGAAAATTTTTGTAGATAAATATGAGGCAGATTTTTTAAAAAATACAGAATTAATGAATGATTATTTTCAATTTAATATCAATTTACCAGGTATAATTCGTAGCAATAATGCTCAGTCTAATACTGATGGATTATTAGTATGGTCTTTTGATTTTGATAATATTGCAAAAGATCAATTCAAAATGTATGCTAATTCGATTAGAATCAATAAATTGAGAATTCAGCTATTATTAGTAATGATTATAGTAGGATTTTTAGGAATATTATGGAATCACAAATTAAAGATAAAATAAAGAATCTAGCTAGTCAGATCAATGAGCATAATTATGCATATTATGTATTAGATCAACCATATCTAAGCGATGCAGAATATGATAATTTATTTAGAGAGCTAGAGTCTCTAGAAAAAGCTAATCCAGAATTAATTGAATCTTCATCTCCTACGCAGAGAGTAGGCCATCCTATAAAAAGTGGATTTCAAAATCATGACCACGAGATTCCCATGCTTTCTCTATCTAATGCTATAAACGAGCAAGAAATTTCAGAGTTTGATCAAAGAATTAACAAGTGGTTAGATCAAAGTAAAACCTCCTATGTGGCTGAACCGAAGATCGACGGTTTAGGCGTTTCATTAATTTATGAAAATGGGAATTTGATAAGAGCGCTCACCAGGGGAGATGGTTCTACAGGGGAAGATATTACACACAATATCAAGACTATTAATGCCATACCTATGATTCTAAGAGGAAAGAATCATCCTAATTTTATAGAAATTAGAGGAGAAATTTTTATGTTAAAATCTGACTTCACAAGCTTGAATGAAGTAAGATCTCAAAATGATGAAAAGCTGTTTGCTAATGCAAGAAATGCAGCAGCCGGGAGTGTGAGACAGCTGGATCCACATATCACTGCAAAAAGGAACCTATCTATATTCTGCTATGAGCTTGGAGCAAGTAAGGGCTTAGACACAAGTAATCACTGGGACATGTTATTATATCTAAAATCTATAGGCTTACCAGTCAGTCCTCTAGCAAAGAAAATTGATAGTATTGATAGTATGATTTCATATCATCGAGACTTAGAGCATAAAAGAGAAAGTATTCCATATGAAATTGATGGTTCTGTTATCAAGGTTGATAGTTATGCACTAAGATCTAAATTAGGAGAAAGAGCACGATCTCCGAGATGGGCTATTGCTGCAAAATTTAAATCAAAAAATGCAGAAACTCAGATTATAGATATAGTTCTTCAAGTAGGAAGAACAGGAGTTATTACTCCAGTAGCAAAAATTAAAGAAGTAGAAATATCTGGAGCAATCATTAGTAGTGCTACTTTGCATAATCAAGATGAAATTGATAAAAAAGATATTAGAATCAATGACTATGTGATAGTAGAAAGATCGGGAGATGTAATACCTAAAATTCTCCAAGTCTTAAAAGAAAAAAGGCCTAAAAATACACAGAAGTTTGCAATTAGTGATTTCAAGTGGCCTGACCCTGATTGTAAAATCGAACGTATTCATGGAGAGGCCGCTTACAGATGTATAAATCCAAATTGTAAATCTAGGGTAATGGGAATGCTTGAACACTTTTGCTCCAAAAACGCAATGAATATAGAGGGTATGGGTCCTCAAATTGTTAAACAATTATTAGAAGCAGATCTCTTAGAGACTTTTGATGATATATATAGATTAAAATATGATGATTTAATTAATCTTGAACGATTTAAAGATAAATCTGTAATGAATCTTATTACTTCCATTAATGAATCTAAAAAAACAACGTTTCCTAGATTTTTATTTGCACTTGGTATACCTAATGTAGGTCAACATATATCAAAAATATTGGATATTCATTGTAAGTCTTCTATTGAACGCTTATCAACCCTGCCCTTAGAAGATTTAGAAAATATAGATGGTGTAGGTCTAATTGTAGCACAATCAATTATAGACTTTTTTAATGCTTCTTCTAATAGAGGAGTAATTGATAGTTGCTATGCTAATGGTGTAAATATTAATAAGACCATTTTTGAAAATTCTGGAGAATTTAAAGACATCATATTTGTCATTACAGGAAGCTTCAAAAATCACAATCGCCAAGAAATAAAAGAAATATTAGAAAAAAAGGGTGGTAAGGTTGCAAGCGCTGTTTCGTCTAGAACAAACTTTTTGATTGTTGGAGATAACGCAGGATCAAAGCTGAAAAAAGCCGAAGCATTAAATGTAAAAGTTATTAATGAAATCCAATTAGACAATTTTATTAATTAAGTATGCTAAAATATTTTATCTTATTTGCTTCTATACTCTTTGCTCAAAATACTTTAATTATAGATTCTAAAATTATAGCTAAAGATCTAGAGCGACCTTTGCTTGTTCGATTTGAGCCAGAAACAAATCTTATGTATATCATACAACAAACTGGAGAAATATTTATTAAAAATGGATCGAATACCATACTATTTTTAGACTGGAGCAAGCATATTACAGTTAAGCCTATGCCAGATGAGAGAGGTCTACTGGGTATGGCATTTGACCCTAATTTTAAAAATAATGGAGTTTTTTATTTATCATATGTTGACATCGAAAATTATTCCGTTATTTCTAGATTTAAGGTATCCAGTAATAAGCTTAAAGCTGACATATCTTCTGAAGAGAAATTATTTTATTTTAAACAACCATTTAACAATCATAATGGAGGGCACATTGAATTCAGTCCTATCGATAATTATCTTTATATAGCATTTGGAGATGGTGGAAAGTTTGGAGACCCTTTTAACCATTCACAAAATACAGAAAATTATTTTGGAAAAATATTACGAATAGATGTTAGCTCTGATAATAATTATAGTATTCCTAATGATAATCCGTTTTATGGATCTGATAATAATAAACAAGAAATATGGTCATACGGTTTAAGAAACCCATGGAGGTTTTCATTTGATGCTATAAATGGTGACATGTTTATTGGAGATGTTGGTCAAGATTCATGGGAAGAAATCAATTATTTAGAAGCTAATCAAGCAGGCGTAAACTTTGGTTGGAATCTTGTAGAGGGCAACCACTGCTACTCAAATCCAGACTGTGATCAAACAATATATACCGAACCAATGTTAGAATATCCAAGTGATGCTGCTTATTGGAAGAGTATCATGGGGCTAAGAGAAAAAAATATTACAGGATGCTCTGTAACAGGTGGATATATATACAGAGGGAAACAAATAAAATCGTTATATGGGCTTTACATATTTTCCGACTTTTGTAGTGGAAAAATATGGGCATTTAATCAAAAGAGTAATGAAATCATTGAGATTACTTCATCTCTATTATCTTCTGATCAGCATATGATTGCATCTTTTGGAGAAGATATCTATAATGAGCTGTATATAGTAGACTATTTAGGAGCTATATATAAAATTCAAAAGGGGAAATAGTTGAAAGATCTTGGCATTGAAATAATTAATCTGCATAAAAAATATGATGATGTATATGCTGTTAAAGGCATTGATCTATCTATTAAAAAAGGAGAATTTTATGGTCTTCTTGGTCCTAATGGTGCTGGCAAATCTACTACTATTAATGCTATTACAAGCCTAGTGAAGCCTACTGATGGAGAAGTAAAAATTTTAGGAAAAAATATTGTATCAGACTTTAGGTATGCTAGATCTCAAATTGGAATTGCTTGTCAAGAATTGAGCAATGACTTCTTTTTCCCAGTAGAAGAATTATTATACTACCAAGCTGGATACTATGGCGTGACCAGAAAAAATGCAAAACAGAGAATTGATTATATTCTTAATAAACTAGGCTTATATGAGCATCGTAATAAAAAAATGCGAATGCTTTCTGGTGGAATGAAAAGAAGACTACAAATTGCTAAAGCTCTAGTGCATGATCCACAAATTCTAATTTTAGATGAACCTACCGCAGGGGTTGATGTAGAGTTGAGACATGATTTATGGAAATATCTCAATGAGCTTCACGCAGAAGGAAAAACTATATTATTAACCACTCACTATATCGATGAAGCTGAACTTTTATGTGAAAGAGTTGGAATTATAGATAATGGTAAGTTGATTGTGGAGGATACCGTTAAAAATTTAAAAAATATGGTGAATAAATCTGGAATCATTATTCACACGAAAGAAAATTTTCCAAATTTAGATACCATTCTGAAAGACTTTAATCCTGTGATTAATCAAAACAGAGTAGAAATTTTAACAAAGCAACCAAACTTAGATTTACCAAAAATCATATTAAAATTATCCGAGAGCAATATAAGAATTGAAGATGTCCAGCTTCCTAAAGCTTCACTGGAAGATGTCTTTCTAGATTTAACGGGGAGAAAAATTAATGATTAGTAATTGGATAGGTTTTTATACGTTGTCTTCAAAAGAAGTCATGAGATTTTTCTCTGTTTGGAGACAAACAATTATACCTGGTGTAATAACAACGCTACTATATATATTTGTATTTGGGGTTGCTCTAGAAAATAGAATTTCAGAAATCAGTGGAGTTTCTTATAAGATTTATATTCTTCCAGGATTATTGATGATGAATGTTATTACAAATGCTACGGCAAATACAGCTTCTTCTATGCTTCAAATGAAGCTCCTTCAAACATTGCCGGAACTATTGATTACCCCTTTATCTAGTTTAGAATTATCCTTGTCATTTATTATTGGAGGAGCAGTCCGGGGGTTTGTTAATGGGACACTGATATTATTAATTTGTTGGCTCGCCGGTATGCCAATCAATAACTTACCCTTGACCTTAATCGCAATATTTCTAGTATCTTGGTCTTTTGCTAGTTTAGGATTACTAATTGGACAGCTATCTGATTCTTGGGATCAATTAGCTCTCATTCAAAATTTTGTAATCACACCGTTCAGTTTTCTTGGAGGAATTTTTTATTCAATAAAGATGTTACCGGCCTGGGCAACAACTATTAGTTTAATAAATCCAATCTTTTATGCTATTAATACTTTAAGATATACAACATTAGGAGTTTCAGATGCTGACTTTGAGTCATCTTTCATCTTTTTGATTGTATTCACAACTCTTTCAACTGTCGCAGCAGTTCGAACAATGCATACAGGTAAAAAAATAAGGTTTTAATTTTAATATATATGGGGTAAAATCTAACCATGCGAAAACACCAAAAGGCTATCCTATTTTTAGAGGATGGTCTTTTTTTTAAAGGAAAAAGTCTTGGTTCGTTAGGGGAAACATCCGGAGAAGTATGTTTTAATACTGGGATGACAGGATACCAAGAAATTTTAACAGACCCATCTTACGCAAAGCAAATGATTGTTATGTGTAGTCCACATATTGGTAATTACGGAACCAACGAATCGGATGTAGAATCTTCAAATATATATGCATCAGGATTTATTATAAAAAATGAATCTTTATCCCCTTCTAATTGGAGATCTAGTAGTTCATTAGAAGAATTTTTAAAATCAAATAAAGTTGTCGGTATACAGGATATTGATACTAGAGCCCTTACTATTCATATTAGAAATAATGGATCAATGAAAGGAATTATTTCTACCAATGATTTTGATATTGATAGCTTAGCCAAGAAAATTAAAGATATACCTTCGATGGAAGGTTTAGATTTAGCGAAGGAAGTTTCTAGAAAAGAAAAAACAACTCTTTGTAGTGTAGATAACCCAAAGTATAAAATTGCAGCTATTGACTATGGCATGAAAAGTAATATTTATGATATACTGCTAGAAAAGAATGCAGAAGTAACTATTTTTCCTGCATCAGTCACAGCAGAAGAGGTGTTGAAGTATAATCCAGATGGCATATTTCTTTCTAATGGACCAGGCGACCCGTCTGCAGTATCATATGGAATTGAAGCAGTTAAAAAATTATTAGGAACAAAACCTATATTTGGTATTTGTCTTGGCCATCAAATTTTAGCATTAGCGCTAGAAGCTAAAACATTTAAAATGAAATTTGGCCATCGAGGAATTAATCAACCTGTCAAAAATTTAAAAACTAATAAAATTGAAATTACGTCACAAAATCATGGTTTTGCTGTTAGTGATGACTCTTTAGCATCCAATATTATAGTAACACATACTCATCTTAATGATAATACTATTGCAGGAATTGAATGCGAAGACATGAATGCATATTCAGTCCAATATCATCCAGAAGCAAGTCCGGGGCCACATGATTCAAGATATATTTTTAAAAAGTTTTTTAATATGATGGATTCACATGCCTAAAAGAACAGATATAAAAACAATTCTAGTCATCGGTGCAGGCCCAATTGTCATTGGTCAGGGCTGTGAGTTTGATTACTCAGGAACACAGGCCATTAAAGCGCTCAAAGAAGAAGGATATAAAGTTGTATTAATTAATTCAAATCCTGCTACTATTATGACAGACCCACAATTTTCAGACAGAACATACATCGAGCCTATTACAGTAGAATATATTGAAGAAATTATTCAAAAAGAAAAGCCAGATGCTATTTTACCTACAGTAGGTGGGCAAACAGCTTTGAATGTCGCAATGGATTTAGATGATCGAGGAATACTAGAAAAATATAATGTAGAGCTTATTGGCGCTAATAAAAAAGCTATTGAAACAGCAGAAAGTAGAGAGCAGTTTAAAGAAGCAATGCTTGATATTGGTTTAAATTTACCATACGGACATACTATTCAATCATTAGAAGAGGGAAAAAAATTGCTTGATAATATTTCCTTACCTGCCATTATTAGGCCATCTTTCACTCTTGGGGGTTCGGGTGGTTCTGTAGCTTATAATGAAGAAGAATTTGAAGATTCTATTGAAAAAGGATTAAAAGAAAGTCCGACAGGCCAAGTATTAGTAGAAGAATATTTATTAGGATGGAAAGAATATGAATTAGAGCTTATACGAGACCCCAATGATAATGTTATTATTATTTGTTCTATTGAAAATATAGATCCTATGGGAATACATACAGGTGATTCTATAACGGTTGCTCCAGCAATGACTTTAACAGATAAAGAATTTCAGAATATGAGAAATGCTGCAATTAAATGTATTAGAAAAATTGGAGTTGATACGGGTGGTTCTAATGTTCAGTTTGCTATTAATCCAAAAGATGGTAGAATGGTAATTATTGAAATGAACCCTAGAGTAAGTCGTTCATCTGCACTTGCTTCTAAAGCAACAGGTTTTCCAATTGCAAAAATAGCTGCTAAGTTAGCAGTAGGCTATTCGTTAGATGAATTAAAAAATGATATTACAAATAAAACACTTGCTGCATTCGAGCCAACAATTGATTATATCGTAACAAAATTACCAAGATTTGATTTTGAAAAATTCTCGTCTGCTTCTGGAAAATTAGGTGTACAAATGCAATCTGTAGGTGAAGCAATGTCTATTGGTAGAACATTTAGGGAATCATTCCAGAAAGCATTTAGATCGCTAGAATTAAATTTACCAGGACTTTCTACTAAAGATCCAAGAAATGACGATCCAGATATTAAGCGTTATCGTTCATTAGATATATCATCTCTAAATGATGGAAGCGCATTTAGAATTTTAAAGGTTAAAGAAGCGATTAAAGAAGAGTTTACAATTGAAGAAATTCATAATAATACAGGTATTGATCCTTGGTTTTTAAATGAAATAGCAGAGATTGTTTATTTGGAAAATCACCATAACTGCTTAGAAGATTTAGAATTGCTGAAAAAAAATGGATTCTCAGATATACAAATAGGTGCATTAACTGATAGAACAGCGGAAGAGATTAGGCAGATTAGAAAAGAGAGAAACTTAAAGCCGGTTTATAAAGTTGTAGATACATGTGCGGGGGAATTTACTGCAGAAACACCGTATTCATATTCTACTTATGAATCAACACATGATATTACACCGCTTGATGGACCAAAGGTAATGATTTTAGGAGGAGGACCAAATCGTATTGGCCAAGGCATTGAGTTTGATTATTGCTGCGTTCAAGCTGTATATGGGCTTAGAGAAGCAGGGTATAAATCTATCATGGTTAATTGTAATCCAGAAACTGTTTCAACTGATTTCGATTTAGCAGATCGATTATACTTCGAGCCAATTACATTTGAAGATATTATGAATATAATTGAATTTGAAAAACCTGATGGAGTTCTAGTACAGTTTGGAGGTCAAACACCTCTAAAAATTGCAGAACAATTAACAAATGAAGGCGTAAAAATATTTGGTACATCGTCAGCTAGCATTGATTTGGCTGAAAATAGAGAAGAATTTGCTAGAATTATTAAAAAGTTAAAAATTCAAATACCAGAATATTGTATTGCAAAAAACTATGAAGAAATTATCAATTTCTCCGAAATTGCTCAATTCCCAGTGTTAGTAAGACCAAGCTATGTATTAGGTGGAAGAGCGATGCAGATTGTCTATAATAAAGAGCAACTTGTAGATTATGTTTTCCGCTCGGCTGAAGCTACAAACGATCATCCAATACTTATTGATCAATTTATTGAAAATGCGTTCGAGTTTGATGTCGATGCCCTATGTGACGGAGAAGAGGTTTTTATTGCTGGTATTATGCAGCATATTGAAGAAGCGGGTGTTCATTCTGGAGATTCATCATGCGTTTTACCCCCTTACGATATGAGTAATAAAGTAAAAAAAGATATTATAGATATGACAACTAAGCTAGCAATAGAGTTAAATGTGGTTGGATTAATCAACTTGCAATTTGCAGTAAAAGATAATGAAGTTTACGTCCTTGAAGTAAATCCAAGGTCTAGTAGAACAGTGCCATTTGTAAGTAAATATAGCAATGTACCATTAGCAAATATTGCTGCACAGCTGTCTGTAGGTAAAAAAATTAGAGATTTTCATCTTAAAGAAAACCATTTCAAACATACTGCTGTTAAAAAGGCAGTACTTCCATTTAAAAAATTCAAAGATGAGAAAGTATTTTTAGGTCCAGAGATGAAATCTACAGGCGAAGTAATGGGGATTGATACTGAACCGGGCATAGCATTCTTAAAGGCAATGCAATCTGATGGATATAACGTGCCAAGAGTCGGTACAGCATTTGTTTCTATAACAGACAGAGATAAACAAAGAGCACTTTCAATAATTAAAGACCTAGAAAAGCTTAATTTTACAATTATTGCTACAAAAGGAACCTCAGACTTTTTATTAGAAAATAATGTCAATTGTACTCCTGTTTTTAAAGTTGGGGAAGGTCGTCCAAATGTAGTAGATGAAATTTTGAATGATAATATTCAAATAGTAATCAATACGCCACAAGGTGCTCAGTCTAGATATGATGAAGAAGCTATTGGGAAAACTTCAGTCATGAAAAATGTTTTAACCATTACAACTCTAGCTGGCGCCAAAGCAGCTGTAGAAGCAATGTCAAACATAAATAAGATTAGCGTAGCACCGCTGCAAGAATACTTTAAATAATAATTATTTATAGCTCTCTATATCTGGACAGACACAAAAGAAATTTCTATCACCATAGGCATTATCAATCCTTGATACATATGGCCAGAACTTATTTTCTTTAATCCATTTTTTTGGGAATACAGCCTTATTTTTGCTATAAGGACGATCCCAATCATCGCAAATGTCTTGAATGGTATGAGGAGAATTTACAAGAACATTGTTTTCTTGAGGAACTTTACCTTCTGCAATTTCATCAATCTCTTTTTTAATTTGAATCATCGCTGAACAGAACCTATCCAGCTCATCTTTAGATTCACTTTCAGTAGGTTCAATCATTAATGTGCCTGGTATAGGCCATGACATTGTTGGTGCATGATATCCATAGTCAATCAATCTTTTTGCAATATCTTCATTAGTGATCCCTGAAGTATTTTTGAATTCTCTGCAGTCAATAATAAACTCATGCGCATTCAACCCAGTTTTACCGCGATATAAAATTGTATAATCATTCTCTAATTCTTTTGCCATATAGTTTGCATTTAAAATTGCTATCTGCGATGCCTTGAGAAGTCCTTGACCAGCCATTAACTTCATATAGATATATGATATTAATAATATACTCGCACTTCCATAAGGAGAGGATGAAACAGAGTAAGAATAGTCTTCGTCGGTAAAATGATGTTTAGGTAGATAAGGTTTTAATTTATCATTTACACATATAGGGCCCATTCCTGGTCCTCCGCCACCATGAGGAATACAAAATGTTTTATGTAGATTAATATGCATCACATCTGCACCAAAATTACCTGGCTTACATACCCCAACCATTGCATTTAGATTTGCACCATCCATATAAACAAGTCCGCCATTATCATGAATTAAAGCACAAATTTCATCAATATTGTGCTCAAAAACTCCATGAGTAGATGGATAGGTGACCATAAGAGAAGATAATTTATTTCCAGCATCTTTAACCTTATTTGTTAGATCTTTAAAATCAACATTACCATTATCATCACATTTCACAATCACTACTTTTAAGCCAGCCATAATTGCGCTAGCTGGGTTTGTTCCATGCGCAGATTCTGGAATAATACATACATCTCTATCAGCATCATTATGCTTATGATATTCTTGAATAGTGAGTAAGCCGGCATACTCTCCCTGTGCACCAGAATTAGGTTGAAATGATACAGCATCAAATCCAGTCACTTTATATAACATCACTTCTAATTGATCGATAATTGTTTTATAACCTATGGTCTGGTTAGCAGGAGAAAAAGGATGGATAGTATTGAATTCTGGCCAACTAATAGGAATCATTTCTACGGTAGCATTCAATTTCATAGTACATGACCCTAATGGAATCATACTATGGTTGAGAGATAAATCTCTTTTTTCTAACTTATGAATATATCTTAACATTTCAGTCTCTGAATGAATGCTATTAAAAATAGAGTGTTGTAGAGTTACTCCATCCCTTGTTGTATTAAATATCGGACTAGTATTTTTTGATTTAGAATCTGTAATAAATAATCTAGAAATTTTTTCTATCTCAGCATCAGAAGTTTTTTCATCTAATGAAATACCTATTAAGCCTTCATCATGATATTTAAAATTAAATAGCTCATTCAAAGCCCTCTCTTCTAGAGTTTTTTTATCTAAATTATTCAATTTGATAGATAGAGTATCAAAGTATGATTGATTATCAAGAATAATTTCATGACCTTGAGCACTTAATTTTTCTGCAAGATTTTTAGTATGACTATGAATCTTATTTGCAATTTCCTTCAATTTTTTTGGGCCATGGAAAATAGCATACATACTTGAAATAATTGCAAGCAATACTTGAGCAGTACAGATATTAGAAGTAGCTTTTTCTCTTCTAATATGTTGCTCTCTAGTTTGTAGTGTTAATCTATAAGCTTGGTTTTCTCGTCTATCTTGCGATACTCCTACAATTCTTCCAGGGATGTCTCGTTTAAATTCTTCAGTGGTTGTCATAAAAGCTGCATGAGGCCCACCATAGCCTAATGGAACTCCAAAACGCTGACTATTTCCTACTGCAACATCTGCTTCGAAAGAACCAGGGGCTTGAAATAGCTGTAAGCACATTAAATCTGTAGCAAAAATTACTTTACATTTACGTTCATGGGCAGCATCAGTTATTCTTTTATAAGCATCAGGGTTAGCAATTCTTCCAAAACGATCTGGATACTGAACAATACACCCGAAAGCATCTATATAATTAAAATTTTCATATGATGTAATCTCAATTTCAATACCAAGAGGCTCTGCTCTCGATACAATAACATCAATAGTTTGCTGAAAACAGTTTTCATCAATAAGAAACTTATTAGAGCTAGACCTATTCTTTCTATAGAACATTAGCATTGCTTCGCTTGCTGCAGTTCCTTCATCTAGTAAAGAGGCATTAGCTATAGGTAGTTCACAAATTTGCGATATCATTGTTTGATAATTAAGTAATGCCTCAAGTCTACCTTGAGATATTTCAGGCTGATAGGGGGTATATTGAGTATACCATCCTGGGCTTTCTAAAATATTTCTCAATACAACATTGGGCGTAATGGTATCATAATAACCCTGACCAATTAATGAGCGAAAAATCTTATTTTTTGATCCGAGTTCTTTTACATATTTTAAAATATCATTTTCAGAAAAATTTTCATTTCCAATAGATTCGCCGTCAATATCCAAAATATTTTTTGGGACAATTTTCTCAAGTAGATCATTTAAGCTGTTGCATTCGAGAGAAGCAAGCATTTCTGCGACTTCTTTTGAAGTAGGACCGATATGTTTATTATGAAATTCAGACATTATAATTAACCCCTTAAATAAAACTTAGTACCGACGGAAGGACTCGAACCTACAACCAAGGGCTTAAAAGGCCCCTGCTCTACCATTGAGCTACGTCGGCAAAACTAGGCATTAATTTAAGGTCGAGAATCCAGATTTGGTACTGGAAAAAAGAGATTTTTTAATTTTTTTTTCACATTTTTACATTTAAGTATTGCTCAATTATATAAAACACCATTAGTTTAACGTAGTCTTTAATTAGATATTGTACGCAAATACAAGCAATCGAAAAGGCTCTGAGGTTGGCGCTACAGAGCCTTTTTTGTTTATAAAAAAGGTTGTATCTTTCATTGTATTTGACAATTGGGGGCGACCGGTTTCGACATTTTAGAAAGAAATTTTAAGTTGCATGTAGAGCTTAGTAACTCTTAAAACTTCTAAACTGTATTAAGTGCCGATTATGGCCAAATGGCTGTAGCTTAGTTGCTATAACCCATCATCAGTAGGCGTTTCTCATCGCTGTCTGAATGATGTCATAAAAATGAGATAGCTTATTTTTTTGCTTTGACTAAATAAGTGACCACTTAGAAGATAGTCTTATATTCGTCTGTTCTTGAACCTGTATAAGGTGAAACTTGATCGAGTAACTAAACATGTAGATATTTATCTTTTCTCTATTATGGACGGGAGTTCGAATCTCCCCGCCTCCACATATATACTAATCCGGAATCCGATCGGGAAAGTCAGTAATAATTCCATCAATACCTAATGCAATTGCTCGCTTAATGTCTTTTTCTCTATTGATGGTCCAGCTATATATTAAAAATCCAGCAGAATGCATCCGATCTATTGCTTTCTTATTCAAAATAGAAAATTTAGGGTGTATAGCTATAGCATTCAGTTCCTTACCCTTTTTGATTATATCATTTAATCCTTTTTCTAAAAATATATTATAATGACTAAGCACACCGATGGGTATGTTAGTACCAAGATTTTTGAAAAGTGTTAATTCTTTCCAATTTTTACTCGAAACAATTAATTTTTCGATGTCAGATTGCGATTCACTAAGATATTGTTTTAGTATAGTAGCAGTTGGAATAGCAGTATTTTCACCCTTTAATTCAACATTTAATAATATTTTACCATCTATTTTATCCAGTACCTGTTGAAGAGTAGGTATTCTATATTTTCCCGCTACTAGCATATTTTTTAATTCCTCAAAAGTAGTTTCTTCAATCAATCCATTATGACCAGTAAGACGCTTTAGTTTTTTGTCATGGAATACTACAATTTCTCCGGATGCACATCGGAAAACATCTATTTCAACACCATCAACATTTAGATCCAAAGCTTTTTGTATAGATTCAAGAGTGTTTTCTGCAATATATCCACGAGCGCCTCTGTGACCTATAGTAAGCATCAATTTCCTTCATTAATTTCTGTTGCTGCACGTATTCCAGAGAACAGAGCTCCTTGCATCCAGCCATGATCATCAGATGCATGCTCACCAGCAAAATGAATACGATTTTCAGCTAAACCGATATGATTAGCTAGAGCGGTATCTTGAGAGCCTGTCGGTGAGGCCCATGCGCCATTAGACCACTCTTCTTCAGCCCAAGATTGAGACACCCCGTTTTGTACACTACTAGTGGCACCAGGAAAAATATTTTCCCAACGGCTTAATACATAATTGATGCGTTCTTCTTCACTTAATGCATCCATTTCTTCTGCAGGAGTCCAGCGCAAATAAGACATTATGATTCCAGTAGAGCCTGCCAGGTCCCATGAAGGTTGCCATATTTCTTCTGGTACATCACTATTACCCCAACCATTCAAAGATTCATTTTCCCAGAATCTATTTTGAAATTGCATATAAATTCTAGTGGAGGGTGCATAGCGATATCCACCGTTCATTGCAGTTTGCTTTTCGGATGATAACGGAGGAGTAAATTGAATTTTATTAAGTACTGTTAAAGGTGCCGTACATAGTACTCTATCAGCAATAAATTGATTACCGTTTGAAGTTTGGACAGTTACATTATTATTATGTTGCTGAATAGAAGTAACTGGAACCCCAAGATATATTTTATTATTTAAAGTACTAGAATTAGAAAATGAACGAGGTAGGAGATCTGATCCGCCGCGTATTTTCAAATATTCATTACGTAAAGTGGATCCATAGCTAGTATTTAAGTATGTATTATTTGAAATAATTTCACGATTCCCGTTTGATATATTTACATAATCTCCAGAAGTAGCATAAAAGGGGTCTAAGTTTAAATTGAAATGATTGGCATAACCTATGGTTAGATTATGGCTAGGCTTAATTCTTGCTGCACCTCCTTCTGCAAAATGGTTATTTGAAAATGGGGATCTAATAGTGAGGACTCGGCCACCTATTCTATCTCTTGCTTCTAAAATAGTCACATCATGCCCAGCTCTAACTAATTCATATGCCGCAACCAACCCAGACATACCAGCACCTATTACTATAATTTTTTTTGCATTACCATTTGAGTTCAGCATTCCTGGAGAGCTTGAGATAGGATTAGATGGAATATTTTCGTTATCCTCACAAGAAATTATCAATGATGCACCAGCAGAAAGTATTAAGCTTCTTCGAATAAATTCTCGTCTCGTTATATCAGACATACTATTTTACATTTTTTCAGGAGCAGTAATTCCTAAAATAGATAACCCTGTTTTTAAAATAATTTGCGTAGCCTTACAAAGATTTTTTCTTGCGTAAGATAATGGAATATTATCAAGATTAATGACTTTATGATTACCATAAAACTTATGGTATGCAGCAGCAACCTCTTCAAGATAGGTAGCTAATTTCCGCGGCTCTAAAGATTGGTGTAATTCGTTCATTTTTGTAGGAAATGCTGATAATTTCTTTATAAGAGATACTTCATCTTTTTGGTTTAAGAGGCTCATATCAAGATTCGTTTTTTCTTTTATCTCATTATCATATCTTACAATCAAATTAGAAATTCTTGCATGCGCATATTGTAAATAATAAACCGGATTTTTTTCAGATTCATCTTTAGCTAAATCAAAATCAAAATCTAGGTGGCTATTTGCGCCTCTCATAATAAAGAAATATCTCACAACATCTACCCCAAGTTGATCTATTAAATCATCAAGCGTAATAAAATTTGCTTTACGGGTAGACATTTTCACGACTTCATTACCTTTTTTAAGAGTAACAAATTGGTGTATGATTACTTTAATATGATCTGTTTTTATACCTAAAGCTTCCAATCCTAGTAATACATCTGGATAAGTGTCAATATGATCTGCTCCAAATATATCTACTATTAAATCAAATCCTCTTTCTACTTTATCTATATGGTATGCAATATCTGGTAGGCGATATGTTGGCTCACCGGTACTTTTTACTAAAACTTTATCTTCTTCTTTGCCCAGGCTAGTCGTTTTAAACCATGTAGCCCCATCTTTTTTATATGACAAGGATAATTCTTCTAATCTTGCTAATACATTATCAATAGCACCATTTTCATATAGGCTTTGTTCTTCTGAAAAAAGGTCAAATTCAATACCAAGGTTTTTTAAAGTACCTTTAATGCTATCAAAAATCTTTTCTTCTGTAAATTCTCGAAATTCTACACTTTCTGAATCTAAATTTTTACCAAACTTTTGAATGATATCATTTGCAATATCATCTAAGTATTCTCCAATATAGCCATTCTCGGGAGGGGTTACATCTCTACCAATCTTTTTTGCATACTTTGCATAAGAAGATTCAGTTAGCATTCGCATTTGTTTACCTGCGTTATTGTAGTAATACTCTCGTGTAACATTATAGCCATGCCATGTTAGAATGTTTGATACCATATCGCCAAGTATGGTATTTCTACCATGACCTGCAGTAAGTGGGCCGGTAGGATTACTACTTACAAATTCTACATTCGCTGTTTTAGTATGCTTAGCAGGTTTACCAAAATCAGTTCCTTCGTCTAAAATACTCTTTAAAATATTTAAATAGTAGTCAATAGAAATATGAAAATTGACAAATCCTGGTTTAGTTGCAGATACAGAAAAGAGAGATTCATCGTTGTTATGAGATTCAACTATTTTTTCGGCAATCTCCATTGGATTTTGACCAATCTTTTTTGATAAAATCAGTGCAATGTTAGATGAATAATCTCCAAAACCTTGCTTTGTATTAGCTGATACACTCCAATTTTTAATCTCAAAATTATTAGTCTTTAAGTATCCGCTTATAAAAGATTCTAATTTCTTTTGAATCATTATATTTTGACAGTTTTCGCATCAAACCAGATGCGTTCAAGGTCGTAATAATGACGGGTTTCTTCAAAAAAGATATGTACTACAACATCTACATAATCAATAATGATCCAATTTGAATTTTGGTATCCCTCTGTTCGCCAAGGCTTTTCTTCAATATTATCTTTAATATTATCAGCAATTGCTTTAACCTGAATAATATTTTTGGCAGAGCAAATCACAAAATAATCAGACAATGAAGTGATTTTAGCAACGTTAAGCGCTACTAATTCTTCAGCCTTTTTTTCTTCAGCTAGTGCAACAATTTTTTTTAATAATGGATTTGTTTTCATTGGTTCAAGTTAAGAAAATCTGAGTAGTCTTTTCCAATGATTATTTGAATATCTTCTTGAGGATTATAAGAGCTGTTAAATTCTACGTTTTCATCATTAATAGTCATTCCTAAAATAGTTAATATGTTTTCAATGTTAGGATTAGACTCGTTAATGATCACCACTTTAGTTGTTTCATAGTCAAAATTATTTGCATTTTCAGTTCTTACAATTACAAGCCCATACTTACTATTTAACATTTCAGAAAATTGATTTCCTATTCCACTAACACCACATCCATTTAGTATACCAACCTTCAATGTTTGATTGTCATAATTTTCAAATAGTTTAATTTTCGTTGTTGATTGTACGTTTGAAGACTCAATTGTAGTCATAGAATTTTTTTCAACTAAAGTTTTTGATATGGACCATCCAAAAGTTATGATTACAAATGAAAGAATAATAATAATGGCGTTTAAAAAGTATTTCATGAGTTATTCTTTTCCAAATCACTTAGTTGATTTATGGTATTGATTCCTAGAACTTCAGAAGAGTCTTCAATTATGCTTGCGTGAACTGGCATTTTTTTGCCAATCAATTCCATAACATCAGTTAAGTAATATTCACCCTGCGCGTTATTAGATTTGATTTTTCTTAATTCAGGAAATAATTCTGATATTTTAAATATAAATATACCAGAATTTATTTCTTTAATACGCCTTTGTTCATTGTTACAATCTTTTTCTTCAACAATCTTTAGAAGATCTCCGTTAATATTTCTTACAATTCGACCATATCCAGTAGAATCACTGACAATTGCAGTAACTACTGTTGCACAGCGATTATTTTTAATATGATGATTAATGACAGGCAAGAGGCTATTGGAAGTTATATTCGGAACATCTCCTGATAAAATTAATAAATGTCCTTGCTGATTTTCTAATATACTTTGCATTTGTAATACAGCATGCCCAGTTCCTAGCTGGTTATCTTGAGATACGTAGTTCAACTTATAATTTTGAGTATGGTTCTTTACGAGATCTTTTTCAAACCCAACTACAAGTGTTGTAGATTCAGGTTTTAGTTTTGATGAGGTTTCTAATACATAATCAATTAAGCTTTTACCGTTTAATTCATGTAAGACCTTTGGTAGTTTAGATTCCATTCTTGAGCCTTTTCCAGCTGCAAGAATACCAATATGTAATTTGTTGCTCATTTAAATGTTTTCCTTCAAAAAAGGTATATCTCTTTTTGAAATAATACCACCTCCAATACAAATATGCTCTTTGTCATAAAAGACAATTGATTGTCCTGGAGTAATAGCCTTTTGTTTAGATTTAAATTTAACGAGATATGTATCGTTATCTAATGAAAAAATAGTACATAGCTTATCTTTATCCCTGTACCTTACTTTAGCATAGTATTTTTTTGGGAATGTTTTAGGTTTTAGATTAATCCAATTTATATGTTCTACTATAATTTGTTTGCTAAACAATGCAGGGTGATTTTCACCTTGAGCTACAAATACAATATTTTTATCAATATCTTTTTTTACTACATACCACGGCTTATCTTCAGAAGTGAGTCTTGCACCAATGCCTAAACCTTTCCTTTGGCCGATTGTAAAATAGATATGACCATTATGAGTACCTAAAATTTCTCCATCAAGAGACTGGATATTTCCCTTGTCTACAGTTAAGTATTTTCCTACAAAATCATTATACTTTCTTTCTCCTATAAAACATATTCCAGTGCTATCTTTTTTATTGTGGTTAATTAGAGAATATTTCTTTGCAATTATTCTTACGTCTTTTTTTAATATTTTTCCTAGAGGGAAGATTGTGCCTTTTAATTCTGATTGACCTAACTGATGAAGAAAGTAGCTTTGATCTTTTGAAAGATCTTTAGCTTTTTTTAAATAGCATGTAGAGATATCATCATATTTATCCGCATAATGCCCTGTGGCAATTTTTGTAGCACCTATTTCGTTTGCGTAATTTTGGAAGACTTCAAATTTGATTTCTTTATTACATAATATATCTGGATTCGGAGTCAATCCGTGCACATGATCATCTAAAAATTGCTTAAACACCTTATCTTTATATTGGTCTGTATAATCAATTTTTTTTAAAGGAATATTTAGCTTTTTACATACACTTAGCGCATCAGCATAATCATCTTCCGAAGAGCAAATGGCATGTTTATCATCCCAATTTTTCATAAATACTCCATGTACATCATATCCGTTTTTTTTTAACAGCACTGCCGCTACAGAGCTATCTACCCCGCCACTCATACCTAAAACTATTTTTTCTTTTTTCATGTTGATTACATTGTTATCTTAATAAAAAATTTTATGACTTCAAATCAATCACATCAGGCATTAGTTTTTGGATCTATTAGTATTGATAAAATCATCAATAAATATGGAACTTATAATGATGTATTAGGAGGATCAGCTTCCTATGCATTATTAGCAACTAAATCAAAAGAATGCCAATTAGTAGGTATGGTAGGAAGTGATTTCCCCAAAAATCATTTTAGTCTTTTAGGTAACCATTCTATTAATCTAGATGATTTAAAAATAGAAGAAGGTAAGACCTTTACTTGGGGAGGAGAGTATGTACATGATTTTTCTTCAAGAAAAACATTATATGTAGATCCGGGAGTCTCTGAAAAATTTAAACCCATCTTATCTAAAAACTCAAGACAATGTAAGTATCTGTTATTAGGCAATACACATCCAAAACTACAACTTGAAGTTTTAAATCAAATTGAATCAAATCCTTTTGTTATTCTAGATACATTTAAGCTGTATATGGATATCGCTAATTCAGATCTCAAAAAAATAATTTCTAAATCCAATTTACTATGTATTAATTATAATGAAGCTGTGCATTTATCTGGCTTAAAAAATCATAATTTAAATGAAATTGCTGAGGATATACTAAGCCTGGGATCAGATAGTCTGATTATTAAGCAAGGAGAGGGCGGAGCAACTTTCTTTGATGGTAATACTTCTTTTTCAATAAATGCATACCCTGTGAATAAAGTGATGGATACTACTGGTGCAGGCGATACTTTTGCAGGAGGAATACTTTCGTCAAAGATAGCAGGTAAGAATATGGAGGAGTCTATGATAGCCGGGGCAACCATGGCATCTTTCTGTATTGAGAATATTTCGCATGAAGGAACAGTTAAAGTTTCTGATTCTGAATATAAATTGCGTAAAGAATGGATTCAATCAAGTCTTACCTATTGAAATCCGATAATAATACTACTAACTTGTTTCTATAACTGGAGGATATATATATATGAGCACTATAAAAAACTTTTTTATTGGATTAATATTAGTTTCTACTCTATTTGCTGGGCAGGACTTAGAGTCAGCAAAAATTAGATTAAAAGATAAAGAATGGGATAAGGCTGAAGAATTTCTACTTAAAGCATTAAATCATCCCAAAGACAAATGGGAAGCTGCATTTCATTTGGGAGATAAAATTTATCCAAGATCTCAAGAGTGGGGTAAAGTGAAGCAATACATGGATATTGCTAGCACAGCCTCAACAAATGCCAAGATTAGACCAACAGCAAATGATAGAAAAATTTTGATGTCACAAGCTGTTGCAGCATCATTAACAAAAAGCTACAATCTTCTGTATTATAGGGCATCTGGATTTTTAGGTCTACTAAATAGAGTAAGCGATATAGATAAAAGAAATGCACTGATAGATCAAGCTATTGAAACGTCAATGCAGGCTAAAGAATTAGATCCAGCACAACCTGGATCTTATGCATTGCTTGGACTTTATTACTCTGTAAAGGGTGATAAAGACAATGCATTTAAATATATTGATCAAGCATTAGTTTTGCCAGATGTACCACAAGATGTTCAGCTAGCACTGCTTGTTAGTGCTGGACAAAGTGCAGTGCGTTTAGGAGATTATAATAAAGGCTTAAGTTATTATGAAAGTGCATTAGCAATTAATCCTAATGAAGTACCTGCCCTTAAAAGCTTGGGCGCCTTATATCTTGCAAAAGATGAATTTGAGCCTGCACTAAAGAATCTTAATGCAGCAATCGAGAATTCTGAAGACGATACAGAAAAAGTAGATTTATTCTTTAATAGAGGTTTAGTTTACCTAAAAATGAATGAATTTGACGAAGCAGAATATAATTTTGAGGAAGCATATTTTTTAGCTCCAGATGATAAAGAGGCTTTATTGGGTCTTGCTAAAGCTTTAGAGCAAGCAGAAAGATGGAGAAAATCTAGAACATACTATCTAGAGCTAATCGATGCTGATCCAAATAATGCACAATACTACTATGGAGTATATAGAACATATTTTGGTGAAGGTAGATTGGAAGACGCTACAGAGTATCTTAACAAAGCTAATGCACTAAAATAATTTTTTTCTACCCTACTAAATTAGTATAAAGAAATACCAAGTTGTTCTTGATAAAATTTGTAAGTGGCATCTTCCAGAACAACTCCTACTGCACGATAAGCATTGGCATTATCTCTAAATCCGGAATATGGAGTTGCTACTTCAATAGCATTCATTTTACCCAGTCTCTCTTTACCATAAGCTGTTAAAGTGTACCCCCCAGAAGTATATCCGTCTGAAGGAGCATTTGGATTGTCCAGAGTTGGCACTACTTGGTAAGAAGAACCGTTATAGGATGCTGTAATTAAGTACTCACCAAAACTACTATATCCTCTTAGTGTTTCTGCAAATGATGCCGCAGAAATAGAAGATAAGTGGCCGATACTAGATAGAGTACTATAACCATTATTGAGTTCTGCATCGGATAAATTCAAGTCGCTCTCCGAAAGTAGATAACCAAGCTCAAATTGTTGTGTTGCATTATCATGTTCAACTAGATTTAATAATATACCTGCATCAAAGTTCGCTTCAACAGAATCAATTGCTGTTTGCAAATAACTATGATATGTACCATATGATTGATTGGCATAACTATTACCCTGAGCACCATCCATTAAATTAGCATCGGGGTCTAATTTTGTACGACTCAAATTATTATAAATGATATGTGGGAAAAGACCATTTGAGTTTGCATTGAAAAATACAGCAAATTGTTCAGCAACTTTTCTTGTATTTACAGCACGCTCAGTATCTCCCATTCTATCTGCCATATTTGAAGGAACTAAAGTTCCATCATGTGGCACAGTAATAATTACAGGAGTATTTCCTACTCTATATTGAATATAGCCTTGTCCATCAGATACTAAGTCACCTGGGGTGTATACAACAATTGGTGTTGGTACAGTAGACTGTGTGGCTCTATTGCTGTCACCGCAACTAATTAAAAGAATTATTGTCCCTAATAGTAGCATTGTAAATGATTTATTAATATGTAATGCCTTCGTTTTCATCGTATGTCCCTCTTTTATCAAAACCAGTTATAAATTTATTATCTTTAAAGTGTACGCCATGTGTTTGAGCAAGTGAATATACTCCATTTTCTACAGAGCCATTATGTTCAAAAATATGATTTAATGCTTCTAACTCACTAATAGTTTGTGGGGTGAGTGCATCTTTTTCATATCTTAGATTATCTGGCAACCACTGAGAATGAGTTCTTGGAAAATCAATTGCTTGTTGAATGTCTAATTCATGATCAATAATACTAATAATATTTTGTAGAACTGCAGTAATAATTCTTGATCCACCAGCAGCCCCAATTGTTACTATGGGATTTCCTTCATTGTCAATAATAACTGTAGGACTCATAGAGCTTAATGGACGTTTAAAAGGTTGAATAGCATTTGCTTTATATCCTATCAAACCAAAGGCATTAGCTGTGCCTGGCTTAGATGAAAAATCGTCCATTTCATTATTTAATAAAAATCCTGCACCGTCAACAACTTTTTTACTACCATAGCTCATATTGAGTGTAGTAGTAATACCTACAACATTACCCTGGTTGTCCATCACAGAATAATGTGTTGTTTCGACGCTCTCTTTAGGAAGAGCTTTTCCTGCGGCAATTTCTGTGCTACGAGTTGCTGAATCCATAGAAATTAATGACAATCTTTCTTTTGCATAATCTTTTGATGTTAGCATCGGAATTGGATTAGGCCAAAAATCTGGATCTCCTAAGTGAATTGCTCTGTCAGCATAGGCAAGGCGTTGTACTTCCGTCAAAAGATGTACAAAACTTGAAGAATTTCTTTCCATAGACTTGATATCAAAATTTTCAATCATATTTAACATTTGTATTAGTAAAGCGCCACCTGAACTTGGTGGACCCATGGAAATAACCTTATTTCCTCTATAGGTTCCTTCAACTGGATTTCTATAAACTGAATCATAACTTAATAAGTCTTCTTTGGTAATAAATCCGTCACTAGTATTCATTTCTTGTATAATAAGTTCAGCTGTTTCACCTTCGTAAAATCCAGCACTCCCATTTTTTGCAATACGCTTTAATGTATTTGCTAAATCTTTTTGTACTAGCAAGTCGCCTGTTTTCCACTGGTCAATATTTGCTAGTTCTTCTGTATAATCTTCTTTGGATATAGATCCATCTTTCAATGCTTTTTGTGCGCTCAAGATAGTGCTATCAATCTCTTTTACAAAAATTTCAGTAGCTCCTTTATCGTTTAAGAAAAGTGATTTATAATAATCAAAACCAATCGCAGCCCCACTACTAATATGATGACCATTTTCTGCATAATGAATTGCAGGAGCCATAATTTCTTCTAAAGTAAAATTACCAGAACCATAATCATTAAAAATTTTAACCAAACCGTTTACTGTTCCTGGTACTCCTGAAGATTTATGAGAATTAAGAGCAAGATCGCGACTGTATTCATCATTTTCATCAAGAAACATAGTTTCATATGATAATGCTGGCGCTTCCTCACGAAAATCTAAACTAATTGCTCCACCATCTTTAGTATGTGCTACTAAAAAGCCACCACCACCAAGATTACCATTAGAAGGAGAAGTAACTGCCAGCGTAAACCCTGTTGCTACAATAGCATCAAAAGCATTTCCGCCTTGTTTTAAAAAATCAATACCTACTTGTGAAGCAATACTTGATGTAGAGGATACTCCACCTTGACTATTTTTAGGCTGATTACAACCCGTAAATAGGAGTATACTTATTGTTAATATTGTGTAATGATTTATCATGATATGTAAGATAATAAAAAGCCTCTAAAAAAAATAGAGGCTTTTTATTTTATTCAGTTATAATAACGTTACTATTATAGTG